>JAABUK010001252.1_pt1 | contig 49172 bp, 78 predicted proteins | sample 5559141 | NCBI WGS metagenome assembly JAABUK01 (sample SAMN10711869, study PRJNA513367) | rock metagenome | isolation source: Antarctica rocks | place: Antarctica: Victoria Land, Pudding Butte nord | collected 2016-01-03 | reverse complement strand
GGGAGGTGGAGGTACCTGGGACGGGTGGGGAGGGCTGCAGAACCTCCTCACCATCATCAGACAGGGTGTGGTGGTCCATGCGCATGCCCGACTGGGGGGAGCGGCTGTTGGGGGTCTTGCTGCCCATTGGCTCTGCATACATCACCTGCAACACCCACCGCAAGCTTGCCTACAGCTGTGGCAGAATCGCCAGACAAGGCATGGTGCGAGGCATTTTCACAGCATGTACTTCATGGTGTGTGCATGATTTCTTCATGGCAATAATTGGCTGCTTCATGCCCATTGCTGTCGCAACTACTTACTCTTCGTTGCATGTTGTAATAAGTGCAGCAAAGGCACAAATCCAACAGGACAACTGCTTCACAACTGAGTTATCATGGTGCAGGGCACATGAGGCTGACCTTGAGGCGGTGGCCTGAATTAGGGGGGAACTCAGCGCCATTCAGGTGATCCATAGCAGCAGCTGCTGCATCAGCACTAGCATAATATACATAGCAGAAGCCCTGCACACACACACACACACACACCTCCATGGCATTCATACAAAGACCCTTACAGCCACACAGAAAGCCAGCTTGCTTCTGGTCTCCTAAAGTTTGTGGTCTTTTGTGTTCGGTGGCACAGCCTTCTTGCATGAGCCCAAACAGGTTCCATCAACTGTGCACAGCTATTTTGTGCTGTGCACTGTTAACAGAACCTGTGTAAGAAGCCTGTGCCACCAAACACAGAAGACCATGCTGTAACGCTGCGGTGCTGAAGTGACTGTTGGAACAAAGCAGACACTTGCTTGGGAGCATGTCAAAAGACGCAGTTGCAATCAAACACCTTGGATTGGCCAGTGACTCGGTCTCTCTTGAGGTCACAGTACTCCATGCCGGGGAAAGACCTGAAGATACGCGCCACCATCTCCTCTGTAGCACTCTGCACGGACCACAAGTGACTGTCATTTGGGGAGTCACTTGACCATGTTTCGGCTGCTGCTGAGCCCTGCAGCTTGCCATTAGGGTTGGACTTGCTTTTGGGCAGAGGTGACTGCTGGTGATTGCTACAAGTGATGGCAAAAGCATCTTGGGGAATTGTCCAGTAGCTGTTGTCTTGAGCAGCTGAAGTCATGCGTAGATGGTGAGTGCACAAACATAAGGGGTTGTATTCTGTGTAAGACTGAACCAATAAAGTTACAGGGCCACACTGCAGTCATTGCACAGTATTGTCGCACAGATGCAGCAGAACGGCTTGCATGTTGAGCATGTACAGTGGATTAGACAGAGGCAGCTGACCTTATGAATGACGACAAACAGCCTCTGCTTGCTGCTGGCATGAGATGAGGCAGTGCTGCCATCTGCAGACAGCACACCACGTGGGCATACAGGCATGGCAAAAGCTGTATAAATAGGTCATTGCAAATGGGTCATTGCAAATGGATCACTGCACATGTTCTGCAAGCTAGTAGCCTCCAGACTGTTCTGCTTTGACAGCACATTTCGTTGTACAGTTTGTAAGGCGTGTAGGTGTGTCATCATGGGCCGTCAGGGTAGTCCTTTGACTAGCCACCCTTGCAGCACACTTTCACACGGACTGTACATACACCACACGCTGAAAGTACTGTACACAGGTGTATCTCCATCAAGACACACACAAGCCATGCCCACAGAGTCAAGATAAGACTACAAAGTCCTTACTGGTATTGATACCAAGGCCTCCCAAGCCGCCCAGGTTGGCCTGCCTGTTGATGCTGTTCATGAAATCCACATTCCCCCCCAGGGCTGCAATGCCCCCAGCCCCAGACAGGTTTGCAGCCCCTTGCATTGCAGCAATGGCTTGCAGGCTGGCCAGACTTGTCAAAGCACCAAAGGCATTATGCATGTGGTACTCCTGCATCCCTTGCCTGCACGCACACTGAGCAGTCAGCATCTTTACAGTGCCATGTTGGGATGTGCATTCAGCATGCATCTGACACTGGCAGTTTCAAAAAGTTGCAGCTTTTCTGCACAGTGGGTGCTGTTGGAGACACATTCAAAGTTGTAATGCTCAATGGGTGCTGTTTAAGACACACCCACAGGTCAGGCTTAACTGCACCTGAAAGTGTATTTTGGATGTGTAGTGTATTTTGAGTGCTTACCCAGACTGTGGCGTGCCGCCACCAGAGTGTGAGGAAGCACCTCCATTACTTGGCGTGCGTGCATCATGGAAGCCAGATGTAAGAGAGGCTACAGACTGGGAGGAGTGTGTTGGTGAGTATGGCGTGCCAGATCTGTAGCTGCCTGCATCACCATGACACAAACTCATTCATGCTTGCACTTGCCTGCCTTACTTTGCACACACTCCTTAGCCTACAAAGCTGCCTTGCAATGCACATGTGCGCTTGCCTTCAGTCCATGTCCTTACTTCTGTACCTCGCAACCACAAAAGACACTCTTTGCATCAGCAATGTTGCCTAAACAACATGAATGCATGAACACATCATTGAGCAGCAAGCAACACCCACATTGTGACAGCTGTCAACAATGAGCAAATCACTGCAGGCGAAGGCGTGAACAGATATGGCAGATCTTCACATAAAGAGTTCTCCGCAATGCGTGCAGTCATGCATGGGATTGTATACCATCATCTGGTTCAGGAGGCATCAGGGCAGGATAGTTCTAGTGCACAGATGCATACCTGCTCCAACAGGAGACATAGCTGCGCCATTGGTGTAGCCCAAACGATGGTGATGCTGCTCCATGCATGTGCTCTGCATAGACACAGGCATAGGGTTTATTTCTACGTCGTTGAATCAGGTTGTGATGCAGATCTCTACCAATTAAAACATTTTGACACACATACAATTTATGACACCCTCTTCTTGATTGTACCAAGGCTGCCTTCAAGTGCTTGCAGACAAATCACAGACATGGCACACGTCTGAGCAGCTTGCCCTGTGCTCCCTTCACCGACACCAGCAAGAGACACTAGCAGACTACATGAATGACCTCATCCTGTTGGCAGATGGCAGTCACAGCAGCGAGGTGGGTACCTGTTGGCTGAGGGGTGAGGCAGGGTCAGACCAGGAGCTGTCCATGTGACTGCGTTTGCCTTTGGGCTCTGCTAGCATGCACTTCACCTTGTACCCAGCAAGCTGCAGGCCACACCACATCAAACATGTCAGCAGGAGATGGAGGATTATTTACCCTTAGCAATGCAGAGCACCCATAAGCTCAAAGGACATGTTCATATTTCCATTCCAAACAATGGGGTATTTTGTGCTATGTATGGGTTGTAGCCACTGTGCAAATGCATGAGTGTGCTTGGGGGTCGTTAACAAGTACATTGAGTATACAGCAGACACTGGTGTGCCTGGGCTTACCATTCCTGTGTCAGTGATTGCCTCCAACGCAGCCAGGGCAGAGGATGACTTAGCATACTTGCAGAAGACGACTCCTTTTGTAGCTATTAGGTCAGTCTTGCAGTACTGCAGGTCTTGAAAGCTGGCCAAGTTAGCCTGCATGTCGTTGATAAAAACTGAGAGGGTATATGACCCGTAATAAAGCAGGTATCAAGCTGGTGAAAGAAGCGGTGCTTTTGACCCAGCTTGCATAGGTGCTGACCTCAATGGCAGCAGCATCAGCAGCCTTGGGCACAACCAGGAAGAGGCGAGATCTGGCAGGCATGTTGTCAGGGTCCACAGGCCCATCATCTTCGGGGTGCATACGCGGATGCCCACCTCTTCTGCTGCAGTCAGGACCCAATCGGTAACCAAGTCACAAGAAACAGGGTTCAGGTCACACAAAGACCGTCGCGATGCGGGCAATCAGCAATACATCGTCAGACCCTGTGTTTGATTCACTACCCCAATACCTCGAACTGGGCGCTTCCGCAAGAAAGACCTTGAGGAGAGGACCTCTACCCTCGTTCAGCACGGCTTCATGCATAACCTCAATAGCCCTAGCAGCTGAGGACGCTTTGTCAAACTTGATGTAGGCAACTGCGCAAACACAACATAAACATGGTTTCTGAGACGTCAGGCTGCGAAAGTTCGCGTGGAAGCATACACGATGATGGAGACTCCAGCAGGGGTCAAGAGGAGTGGCGATACCTCCTTTGTCACGAACAAGCTTCACATTATGCACCAGACCGAAGGTGCTGAAAGCTGCTGTGAGCATGTCGACCTGCGCATTCACGACGAGACCTCGTCGATGCCTTCGACACTAAAACCCACAGTTGCAGAGGCAGCATGATCAAGCAATACCTCGGCAGCTTTGCCACAGACCACAAAAAGCCTTGTTAGATCCTCCATGGCCGACCAACACTGTGCGCAGCGCGTGGCACTCTAGGTCGCTACTGAGCCCAGTCGACCATTGTAGCGATGCAATGTGGAGAGTTGCACAAGGCAAGAGGAATCGTAGTTTTTGTGTACGCTCTCCGTAAAGCGCTCAGCTTCCAACGTGAAAGCTAGTCATGGTTGAGTCAGTCTAAAAAACCCTTGACTTCCAGGCTGCTGTGCATGTCCATTGCACAATTCTCTGATGGCGTCGCGCTGAAACAAATCAGCATGCAGAGCGCATATCAACATGAGCACTGTCAGCCTGCATGCATGTCGTAAGCCTCATCTTGCTTGCAGTTGAGCAATGCATGCAGCTGTTTGCCCAATTGTTGGAGAAAGCCTTTCTGAGAAAGGCAAGCCATGAGCTGGCGGAATTATCCGGCTGCACTCTTCTACAGGCATGCCGTGGTGGGCAAAAGGACCGCTGCGCATTCTAGGGCAACATACAAGCTGCCGTGGTCAGACAAATTTTACAAGATCATCAATTGCCATCTCATCAGACCATCCACACGTGTTGGTTTCAGGTGGGACACGTCATTTGAAGATGTATCATTCGTCTATCTGCCAAAGTGCCGAAATCTGAAGAATTTAGGTGGTTTAATTCACTTTCTTTGGTCAAAGCACATTCTGGTGTGAAGACAAATATAGAGCGGTCGTAGGCGTGCACCATAACACGCTTGGAATGAAGGCATTGCGCTATGATGTCGCACTGACCGCCTTCGCGGACATTCGTTGCCTCGCTAGCGACCACTTGTGAGCACGGCACAGGATTGTGCTCCGGCTACCCTAGACAGCCGATAGCTTCAAGCACGTCAGCAATGAACGAAGCAGACATTCTTGCGGTAACGACAAGAGCGCCGCGAGACGTACTCGGCTGTTAAGTAATCGCACATCAACTGATCTTTGTGCATGTGCAGTCTTCGGATGTCCCCGCTGCTGCTCAAGCTCTCGCTGCAGCTGTTCGCAGCTATGCTGCCGGCGGTGAGTTTGGAAATGTGTACAGTTTTAGGTCGCGCTTGAGCCTTCTTGCGTCAACCCGCTGATCACACGGTCTTGACCTATCCCGAGTCAACCCTCCGAAAATGGACTGCAGTGGACATGCTGAAAGGCCCGCTGGAAGCAGATGTACAGGAGGCTTCTGAGGCCTGCTGGACCATGGATACAAAACTTGTGCAGGTAGATGGCTGTCTGGTAGTGAATCTGGCCAGCTTCTTATAGTGACAAGCATGTTGCTACAGGTCAAAAGCAAGCTGCTTGTCAGCTTTCGTACACGGCATGTCAAGGTCATTGTTCCAGAGTTTATATCGGAGGCCGAGCAACAACTTCTAGGTGCTGCGCTGAAACAGTGGCAGAGCAGCGCAGAAGGAGTTGTTGCCTCAAGCATCCTGGAGGTCAAAGTGGCTGAACAACGTCTCTTGCATGCAGTCTACAGGTGGTGTGACATTGCGTCATTTGACATGCTCAAGTCGTTTTGCAGTTGCACACTCATTATCTGACATGCCCACCCAGGGTATCCACTCTGCTGCAGGCTAGTTCAGCAGTCAGGCTCAGATGCAAGCACCATCTTGAAATTGCTCAGCACAATGCTTACAAGTGCAGCTGAATACAATGAAGCATTAGCTTCACGCTGTCCATCGGCCCGCCAGTCCATCAGGCAGCTGGCTTTGTTTGCGGGCACAAGGTTTCTTGACCTGTCGGCTGATGAAAGTGACGGGAGCCAACTTGAGGCACTGGTTCAGCTCATTCAGGTCTTGCAGCAGCATGCTGGACAAGCTGCATGGGCTGCGTCGTTATCACAGGCCACTGTGAGTCAGCTTCCTGGCGTTTTGCCTTCTGTCCTACAGATGGACTCTGAGGTGAGACTCAGACTTGTATGGTACCAGCGCAGTCTGTCAGTGGCAGCATGCATTTTGAGCACATCTCCACTGTCAGGTCTCAACCTATTGCCTGACCTGCATGCTGCCTGCTGGACATGTATGAAGGGACATACCAACATTGATGTGGACACGCTATCACAGCAGCTTGCACAGGGACACTCTGACATACTGTCAAGCAGTGATGCATTGGGATACACTGATAGACATGCCGCTATGTAAGCTGGCTTTGGCATGTATCCACAGCACTCATTCCTTGTGCAGGCAGGAGTTGCTGCTGATTTTGACACCAGTCCCGAAGCCCTTGCACCAGAAGGCTTGACTGCCTGCAAGGCCCTCTTTGCACAGCTGCCCTGGGAGGACATTGCCCAGCTGGAGGTTGCTGTCATCAGGAAAGATGTGCAGCTTCCGCTCATACAGTTTCTAACAACAGTTGCCGCGCAAGCTGAAGGCAATGCTGATGCTACAGAGCTGATGCATAGTGCCACGACGGTGAGTGAGGCTTGCTGCAGTGTGTCCTTGGCGTCACAGGAACCCATCAGCCTATGATTGCATGTGGAATCTGGGCGCCGTACATCCACAGATAGGCTCCAAAGACACATGTGATTTGATTCGGTGCAACGAAGGCATTCCATTTCATGGCAAAAGTCATCTACCCAGTGCATGTTGCTTCCCAAGGGTTTTGGCCAATCCTGACAACAGCATGACAACGATGATCATGTACACTGTTTACACCCTGCTGTTCAGGCACTGCTTTTGATAGCCTTCAAAGTCCCAGAGATGAAAGTTGAGATACATGGGGCCTTACAAGTTGGTGTGTTGGCTGTGGCCACTGGAGGCTCCGTGCAGGTGAACATTTGCAATGCTGAACCCATTTGCAACGCCTTCCGTTGCCTCTAATCATTCACCAGCAGTGTCACAAGCTGCTGTGGTGCTTTGACAGTAATGTGACTTGACTTGACTTGTTAACTTAACTTGATGTCCTTCACTGCCAGCTCTTGACTGGTTTGCTTATTGTCAAAGAGATGCAGCTACTTGTTTTGGTTGTGCAGCAAGCCATGCCATTGCAGCCAAAAATCAAATGGCAATCATAGAGGGCTATGCTTCATGTACACGGCCCCTCATCATCTGCATTGCGTCTCCACAACCTGCATTGGCAATAATTGTAGGCTGTGCTTGACATGCTGGGCGGAAGCATTGTTGATGCCAATCTGCTCCCTTGGGCTCAGCTGGCCTGGGGGGCCGGTGGGGGTCAGAAAGACACTGCTGCTGCAGCATCACTTGTGCAGCGCCTTGACTGGCAAGAGATGGCCGTCACACTACCAGGTATGCAAAGTCAGCATCTTTTTTCTAGAGCTGTTTCCATGGCCTTGGACATGTCACGTTCTCTGTCGCTGAGTTGCAGAGTTCTGATGCGGACGTGCATCTATGACCAGATGTTGAGGGACTCCTGTCTGCATGCAAAAGTACAATACATGCTGCCCAACGTGGCGGTGTCATTGCTGCATGACCTGTACAGCTACAGTGTCTGCTACTGTTGGCTTTCATAGTGGAGTCAGCTGCTCTACTCAAGCAGTGTGAGCAGCAGCTTGCAACCCGCGGTCAGAATCAAGCTCAACGGTCAGCAATGCAGCTGTCACTGCTGCAGCCAAGCTGGGGACAAGGGCCCTGCTCACTCTCACAGCGGTGGCAGGGGCAGTGCTGAACAGCCCCAAGGAGCGCATCAAGCAGCAGTACATGAGCTGGTTATGGAATCTGCTGTTGAGCCCTGTTGGCAAGGCGTTGGTCAAGTTGGACAGTACTGATGTGCAAGATGCAGAGGAGTTGTGTTTAGCTGACGTAACAGCTTCACCATGGCTGTTTTGCGTGAACTCTGTTTTGGGGAGAGATTCAGCTCATGAGTCCATTCTGCAGTGCTTCCTGACTACATATGCTTGACAGCAGTGCTGCACTTGATTACAGCTACTTTACGCATCTTCCTTTCACGCAAGACTGCAAGCTCTAACGTTTACAACATGTCATTGCTTTGGCAGTAGCACCTGCAATTTCAACTTGTTCATCAACAATATCTGCTCGATGTGTTGTCCAGCGTCACAAATCTGCTTAGCTCCCTGGGTGTGACTAGACTCTGCAGTCAGCACTCCCTTATTCTGCATCACCAGTCTGATATCTGTGTCTGCACAAGCATTTGAACGCTTCCACAAACGAATCTTCACTTTTATAGGCCGTGTGGTAGGCTGCACACACTAGCACAGCCTGAATGTTTCCGTCAAAGTCATTCAGTATTTCAACTCTTCATTGCGTTTCAAGTTCTTGTCAAAGAATTGTATGTTATCTGTTATTCTTGTTGTAATCAATCCAAAAATCGCAGTTTTAGTTGATTGTGAATGGTACTTCAGGCACCAGACAGGAGCGATGCAGTGCAAGCCGTGTGGGCCTGGATCCAGCTGCAGCTGGCTGTGGGTCTCCTGGAGCACTGGGCTACCTCAACAGAAGCCTCCCAGGTCGGCACTGTGGCTCACCCCTTTGCCTTGTTTTTTCTGCTGTTCATGCTTGCAGCAGCACTTGTCAGGCTTTGCCATGCTTCATACATATACGGCGCTGCTGTTGTTTGTACAGCAATGCACAGGAGCGCGTCTCACTTGCTGTGTGCAGCAATGTGCAGCAATGTCTACGTGACTCATCTGGAAGTACAGCTGCCTAACACAGCCCACGCGGTGCATTTGTCCGCTGATTTTGCTGTAAGAATGCTGTGTGCGCACAGGGTCGCCAGCGTGCCAGGTCATTGTTGGATGGGATGAACTTCTTTGCTTTGCCTCAGACGCTGGTAAAGTTTGCACAAGCAGAAGCTGTGGTGCTGATCACGATGCGCTATGTAGATGCAGCAGCAGCTTTTGGAGAGCAATTCTTCAGGTAATTTCTTCCTCGAGAGCAGCAGCAATGTGAACTTTCTGAGTATTGAAGCTGAATCAGCGCCTGTCTAGCCCTATTTGAGAGTTAGCGTACTCATCACACAGCTTTTTTTTGGCCTGTCAAGAATGGATTTGTTTCCCAGGGCTTGACTGTTGCTTGTTGCTGTTTAGACTAGCTCTTCATGAGACAAGCAGCATTCATATGATACCGCACCAACCCAACAGCATATTTGATGTCTTGAGCACAGTTGCTGCTGTGCTGTAGACAGCATCTGGCTGCACTGGGGACAGCCCTAGGGCCGAGCCTTCAAGCCCCAACACATGGGGGCAGTTCCTCAGGAGTGGTGCCCATCAAGCAGAACCTGCAGCGCCTCATCAAGCGCGGCATTGCTGTCAATGAAGCCACGCAGACACCCAATAAGGTCTGTTCACTGCACACTTCCTTGTCTGAACCATTGTCGCCACCAGCTCGCCCACTGCAAACACACATATCTCCCTTGTTGACTGCTGGTGACGCCAGACTGCAATTGCTGTCAATTTGACATGGATAAGCCAGAACCACCTGCTGGCAGTGGATCCAGGCTGTATGCTTACTTTACAATCTTTTCAGTTTTTAAAAGCGTAGATTTTGCAACCGTCTTCAGTTGTGCTCCACATACAAGGTTCAAAGGCACCTGGCATGTTGCAGAACACCCCTGACAGCAGCCCGCCTGACTCCCCCAGGACACCCCCACCACCCAAGAGGGGTTCCACCACCAGCCCTGGTCAGGAGGCCCTGACTGCCGGGGGTCGCTTGCTTGCCATCCTAGTCTGCTGCCATCACAAGACTGGGCTGGATGCTGGTGGACTGTCCCTCATCAATGACCTCGTTCAACTGCTGTACTACCATGGCAGCGGCGTTGCACAAAAGCACAGAGATGATGAGAGCGATGGCACTGCACATCTGCTATCCCCTGTGGTCCAGGTTTCTCATTTCACACTGCGCTTTGTGCGTGAATGTAGCGTAGCAAAATCTAGCGCTGTACGCACATCAGGTCAGCTTCATCCACATATAGTGTCTGTCAAAAGGCATGCTGAAGCATGCATGTGTGCACCCATGATTCTTCAGCTCAGATATGTACAATGTGCGAACCTGTGAGCCAGACACAAACAACAGCTCTGTGCTGAGAGGGCTGCAGATCACAACACAGCCTGTCAAGCTTTTCAATTTTTGCTATCTTGAAGTCTATTGCCAACATAGACGACACGTGCTCAGCCCCGACAGTGTTGCGCATGCTGTTTGCAAAAACACGTGTGGTAATACATGCAGGAGTGCATGGAGATGATAGTGGAGGCTCTCGGGGTGCCAGGGGTGCAGAGCCTGTGGGCTCCCCTCATGCAGCTAGAGGCTGCAAATGCTCGCCAGCTGCAATGGCTGGCAGTGCTGGCTTGCTGGTCCGCCCTTGCCAACCTGCATCTTGCCTTTCACAGCTCAATAACACCTCAACAATTTCAAAACAAGCACAGCATGTCAATGACATCAACAGCAAAAGGAGGGCTTGTGTTTCTTGAAATCAGACACTGCAATGAGCTGTTTGACATACAAACTGCGCCTGTTTCTTGTACTTGCACACATTACCCAAGACACTGGTTCCCACTTCTATTTTAAAGTCTTATGGGGCCAAGCTAGTCCATATAGACAGTGTCATCATGGTCAACCTGATGCAGCCTTTGATGCATCTGCAGGCTGTCAAACACAGTTCACACACCTGCTGCAGCAGATCCAGTTGAGCATCACCGGCAGCCTACTGCATCATCACCACCAGTGACAGCTGCAGATTCCAGTCAGGAACATACTGTACAGCAAAACCCAAGCGACACCCTGAGTGAAGCCCAGGCAGATAGCCTTGCTGGCAGCAATGCAGAGGTGTCAGTAGATCAAGCACCACAGGAAGCAGCACTGCATGCAGAAGGTACACAGTCACTCATGCAGCAACTGATTGACCAGACTCTGAACAAATGCCTGCACCATGTAGTTGTGTCTGATAGTACAGCAGCCTAGAAGCTTGTTGGCTTCTGGCCTGTGCTGTAGCCTTGCTTATCGCAGAATTCTATCAGCTCACCTCATCTTCTGACTGCTGGAATGACAGCATGTGCCAAATCAAATCTGCTGCTCCATGCAGTCTATTGCGCAGCAAGGCTGTACTAAGAACCATGTCGTCCAACAACATCTTGCAGCACGCCTTTGCTCAACTCTGTGACGCAGGCAATCAAGTTGGCGTCTGCAAAGTCTACACCACGGCAAAGATGCACAAGACAGTCAGTGGGCAGAGCTCTTCTGGATTTTTCTCATCAAAGGGTGTGCTGCTGCAGAGGGGTCTGCACCCCAGGCTTCAGAGTACCCAGCCCCTCCAGGCACTCCATCAGTCACATCAGCCAGTGATGCTGACACCATTCCTCCTCCATCCTACAATGAAGCCATTGGGCAGCGGGCTAGTGCGGTTAGTACAGCAGGCCATGCTGCTAAACCAGGAAATGATAGGGCTGCTGGTGACAGCCCAGTCAGCAGAGCTGCCCCTCATGGCAGCCCTGGGTCAGAGAGCAGGGCAGGGCAGCAGCAGCATGGCAGCCCTGAGGCTATAGACAGAAGTGCAGAGGAAGCTCTGCAGATCCAGGTAAGCTTGGCATGCATGTCCAACTTGCAACCAATGGTATGCTAGGCATGCAGCCCAAGAGCTGTCTGTGCCGCAACGCATGAGTTGCCATCATAAAGGGCCACCACCATGCAGCAGCATGCACCTTTGCAATTTGTCTCCATCAACGCGTTCCTTCTGGACACTTGCATATCTGCAGTTGTTTGTCAGTGTCATCAGTACCAGCCACAGAGCTATCACAGCAATGCCAATCATCCCAACAAGCCTGTTATACATCCAAGCCTACCTGGCTGAGCACTACTGTTTTGCAGCTCAATAGGGCTCGAAAACCATTTGGGTGGTCATGCAGGAAGCAGCAGTGGGCATTGGGTATGGCGCAGCAGCTCTTGAGTTATGGGAGGAGTTTGTCATCCGCTTTTTCAGATACGAGACACAGCTGGGCGCTGTGGTGCCAAAGCAGAGCATTGCCAACCACCTGCAGCAACTGGCTCACTTGTATGAGAGCAGCAGCCCTGTGCTGTCTAACATCTATGCCTTGCTCAGCTGCTTGAGCCCTGATCAACTGCCGGGTGAGCAGAACAGATTGCTCTGCAGCATGATGAGCGTGTACTTTCTGTAATCGGCCACAAAAAAAACTCGCCTTTTCTTGGCATAATTGTGTTGGGTATAAACTCACATGGAGCATGTAAATGTCAACATCATGCTGCAGTGCATGCATGTAGTGACCGCTGCACTGTGAACAAATGATACTCTGCCGGGCAGACAATGCTGACTCAGAGGCTGCAAAGGTGACCCAACCAGTCAAATCGTGATGCTGGCATGGCTCTCAATAGTAATCATGTGTCACTGCAGGCGGCACGCCTCGCTTTGTGGCAGAAAACAGAGATGCTCTGCGCTCCCTCATGCAGTTGCACCCTCTCAATCTGAGTAAGCCAGACACCACCACCATATCTCAGCCACCCAGTCCCAACCCCCTGCTGGACACAAACCCCTTTGGGGCTGTTCCCCTATCTGCCCTTCTCCAGTCATCTCCCACTAGTATGCACACAAAACAAGCAAGCAGAGGCGGTGATGACAAGCACCCAGACTCAGATGCTTCAGTCGCCCAGACGCCAGGGGTTCCCCAGCGGGTTTCTGCAGAGTCAGGGAGGGCTGTGCTGGAGCCTTCAGTCTTCCAGCGGCAGGCTGCACTCCAGGCCTCAACTTTTGACGACCTGGTCAAGCAACAGGTTTGTCTTGCCCACCCCGTTCTGGGACTCCATCTGGGTCAATCAGCAGCTCCTGAATTACTACTGCAAAAAGATATGTCTGGTACTGTTTCACGGGCACAAAGGGCACAGCAGACCGTGTTTGGTCCTGGTCTAGAGCTGGTTGATGTTTACACCACAGCAGAGGCATAGCCCTTTCAGCTTGCCTGCTGTCCTTGCCACATCTCTCTTGCCCTTTTGTGTTGTCCCACACCGCAGAAAGGCCAGACAATGATTGGGGATGCTTGGCTTGTACCCTCAGCATGGCCATGATGTGCGTTATATACTTGAATGATTTTCCCTCCATGTAGGAGAGCATGGATGAGGATATCAGCACTTCAAGGGCAGCTCTCCGGCCATGGGCCAGACGAGCTGAGAAACAAGCAGCTCGGGCCCGCTCCTCTTCACCAGGCGCTCCCAGAAGGACTGGCTCATCACGACGCACAGGTAGCAGTGACCTGCAAGGGGCAGTGGGACTCTCACACCAGCTCAGTGGCAGCAGTGTTGGTGGGTCTGGGGAGCGCAACATCCAGTCCTACCTTGCCAGATCCAGCCGGGATGGTGATGTCCCAGACATCATTTCTCAGGTGCGCTAGCTGGTGGTGGCTGTAACACTGGATTGCCACATATTGCCAAGGGAGTCTTCTTGCCTGCAAGCTGAAGGCGGGGAATTCTGTTGAGAGGAGACTGTGACTTTTAAGGCTATTGCACTGAAAGTTGCAGTAGTTTCTGGTGATGTGCCGCTTATATTCTCTTCGCAGGCTGATCTACAGCTACCAGTGCCCCATGCTCAGTATCATGCTTGGCTTGCCAGGCAAATGTTACCATCGCAGTACAGCAAGGCATTGACTGCCATTTGTATAGTCAACACTAGACGGGACTGCTGTTTGGACCACAAGATGTAAGCATGTCTCAGGCTCACAAGAGAACCTCTAGCATACATCTGTGGACCTGAGTTTATGCACATGATGAAAACGTCAGCTTGGCATGCTAATGAGCTTGTACTGCTGCTGCTCCTGGCATGTGCTGTATTGACATGCATCAACCCTGTGTTGCAGGCCCAGGGCAAGTTATGGGAGATGACTTCAGCCTGGTCTGAGGAAGTGGAGAGGATCCATGCTGGCATGCGTGAGCTGGTATGCAGGCGCTACAAGCATGTTGACCTGGAGAGGATAGCCAATGGGGAGGTGGGGGAAGTGGAGGAGGAGGTGCACCCCCAGGAGGACCCTACCTACAGGCAGCACCTCAACAGTCTCAGGTATCACTCCCATCCTCCCAGTCAGCAGCAGAAGTAGTCCAAATACAGCAAGCCTGGCGTCTGTGCTTCAACAACCATGTGTTTGTTTGTTTTGTTGTGTGATCTTTCATTCTGGGCTCATAACTCAGCTGCGTTAGTTTGGATGCCTCACGTATTTATGGTATTGGATAGCAGACCAGAACTCTGCATCAGCATTGTTTCCACAGCAAGAGCATTTCAGAGCATGCAAACCTGAGTGTCAATACAAACAGATTACAGAGCGCGGTTGTGACAATGACTGGTGCCCTGTCAGCAGAAAAAATCACACATCTGCATCATCAGTCTATGCCCAGGAGACTTCCAGTCAACGCCAACTAGGTGATTTGCACTGACTACAGTGACATGCAACCCTTTCAGCAGTTGACTAAGCCGGGGATGTGGGTTCCTGCAGGGATGAGGCGCTGAAGGTGGTGCTGGACTTCACTTCCAACCCAGGACTTGTCCATGTGGCACGCCTGCTGTACCAGCTGGAAGTCCTCTTGTTGCACTTCAGCACCTCAAGCAAGAAGGTCTGCCATTCTTCCAAACTTTGTCCTGCATGATGCTTTGTCTTTGTGGCCAGCGCAGTAATGATCCTTCTTTGCCACTCACAGAAGATTATGCTGTTTTGCTGCCTCTACAGCTTGGGCTCAAACACTCTGCTATGCTTTGCTTTGGTAAGCTGTACAGCACAAGAGAGTATGCTGCAATGATGCACATTCAGAACTGTTCTTGCTGTCGTTTTCCATGGTTTTATACACAGTGACAAAGATCCTGTAGTGTTTGCTGAGTTCAGTTGTCTTGTGTGTATGTACAGACAGACAGAGATGACAAAGAGGTGGAGGTGGAATGCAAATGCCAGCTGCTGCTGGTACTAGCTGAGGTGACCCTAGATGGCAGCACCCCCCTCATCTGCACCCCCCTCTTCGCCACCCTCTTCTGCCAAGCAGCTTCTGGCACGGTTCCTATTGGACCGCAAACCAAGGTAACACTTGCTGCATCTGACTGTCAGATGAAAAATCTTTCCCTATTGCATTTCACATTCTCATGGTTGGGGTGTGGTACCTGAATCACCAGCTGTATGAAGGCCTGTTGAGTTTTGTACACAGGCATGCAGCTCCTGACAGGTTTTGCTCCTGTTCTATTGATTGAATCTGGCAAGAGAACCTGCAAGTTCTGCGATGCTACCTTGCCCCACACCATCAGCATGCATCATACTGAGCTCCGTTTCATGACGTCCATATTTGGTACTACTCTGTGTTGTAGGGTCAGATCCCGCATTGGAAATTAGATGCCCACTGGCCCACTGACTCATTGTATCCTGTCACACTCCGCAGCTGTCAACTTGGGTCATCTGAGCCAGTGCTGACTTTCATTGGTGGTGCAGGTGAAGCTATGCAGAAGGATCCTGCGTGCCCTGGCCTCCAACAGTCAGCCCCAGCAGCAAGAGAGGGAGGCCGTCACCCTTCTGAAGGCCTCCCTAGACCCAGAGACCCTGCTCACAACCAGCTCCATGCAAGACTATGAAGCCTGCTTGGACATTGTGCTGTTCCACAGTCACCGCCTGCTGCCTGCTACTGTGACCAGCCTGCTGGGCTGCTTCCACCTGAGTCAGTATGGTGGCAGGCTGCTGCAGGAACAGCCTGGAGAGGCAGCACAGGGTGAGGCTGGAGGGAGCGCTTGGTCCCGAGAAGACACTGCTAGGGTGAGGCTCACACTCATGTAGTGATCACAGCAATTGTTGTGGCACTTGAGGTGCCTAGCAGATGTGGAATGCATGTGTGTCTGCCTGTTGAGTCAGTACACAGATGTCTTGGTCAGTCACAAAGTGGAAGCACTACTGCTGTTGCTTGGTATCAAGCTAAGTCTAGTGGCAGATTGTTTGAGTGCAACGCTCCACTGCCCAGTAATCCTCAGCAGCTTAGTGTCACAATCATGTGCAACATAAACATCATCCCGCATGCAGCAATCACTCAACGACCTGCACCTGCATGCCTCACTTTCATGCACAAAGCAATCGATCCAATCATCCTAGACGTGTTGAGCAAGCGTGAGGTGTCAACAAGCTGATGTTGGTGGACAGGCGCCGCCAGGAGTCACAAAGGTGCTGAACCTGGCCTTAGCCACGCTTGGCCTGAAGGGCGGGGCAGCCACTGGAAGGGCTGTGCTGCAAGGCCTGCTTGTGACGGGCCCTGCAAGCTACTATGCAGCAGTGCTTCAGCTGGCCATCACTGGTGAGGAGGAAGAAGGGCGCCAAGCAGCAGTTGATGCATTGCAGCAGATGCCTGTTCAGACCCTGCCTCTGTCTGTAGTGCTGGATAGTCTCCTACAGGTACACACCTGGTGTCTGCTGCAAGACTTGCAGACCCTGTGCGTCTGAGCCAGCTGTGTCACATCTTGATTGACGCCCTTGGCATCTGACACATCAGTCATTTCAGGCTTGTCAACTCATGTTCTGATTTGTTTGAGCCAAGGAATGGGTAGTCGGGTTTGTATGTGCTCTTGCTTGTATTGTCATCACCACTGTCCGATGCATCATTGCCTTTTGTGATTTACAAGACATCCAAACAACGATGATTTGTCCAAATATGATCTGGAACGCCTGGCTCATCACTGGCTTTTGTGGATTTGTATACTGTTATCATTTGAGGCACAAAAATGGTCAATGATCCAGACAACCAAGCCTCATATTTGGATGATTCTTGCTTGTCTGGATCACTTACCTTTTTAGTAACTCAAATGATAACAGAATACAAATCCGCGAAAGTCAGCGATGAGCCAGACAAAGATCCAGATTTTGTCAAAGAAATCTACTGGCAGTATCGCAGCAACCCAAGGGGTTTGCCAACACACATCATAGCATCTGTGCAGCTGTCTACGCATACGTGCACAAGTGACTCGTATGGTTTTTGACGATGCTTGAGTCTGGCAACTGCATTCAGCTGAATTGTCAGTTACCCTTTGACAAAGTATGGGGTGTGTGAGGCAGCATGAAAATTCATAGAAACATGTGTCGATAAGGCACTGACCAGTTCAAAGGATGCAATCAGGTTGCAGAAGCCCTGAACAGCAACCAGCTGGTGCCGCCCCTCATCCCTCATGCCCTCCTGCACAGCCTCATGCAGACCCCTTCTCTGCTTGCAGCGCTCAGGAGCATTGTAGCTGGGGCCAACAAACCAGCAGGTAACCTCGAGTTCTGCTCTGGCTCTGCTGTTGGCTCAACCCTCAGCTGCTTGAGGCTGATTGCACAGCTCTGAGCTGCAGCAGCATCACAGCCAGATGGCTCATTGCATCTGAGCTGCTCAGACACATTGGCTGTGCATAGTCATTCTGCAGCTACTGTCTTCACACCATGCTTATTACTCCAGTCCTACTGCCAATTTACAGCATCTAGTGCAATTGCATCATCAGCACTACTTGTGCATGTTGACTAGTGATCTGTTGTTGCAGCTAAAGACGCCCACGAAGCATCAGGAGAAGTTTTCTGGTCAGCAAAAGTGGGCAGTACCAGGGCAGATGAAGAAGGTGGGAGGAGTGCTGGCAGGAGTACATCTCATGCAGATCCCCAGGGTGAGGTGAAGCAGGCAGTGCTGGTGGTGCCTGTCCACATGACAGCAGGGGCAGGGGAGTGCCTGCAGCACCTCATAGGAGCCTGGCTGCAGAGCATCTTGCGCAAGTAGGCCCCACAGTCTGGTTGTGTTCTGGGCTAGACAGCTGGTGGATCCTGCATTGCATGGGGATAATGCTGGATCCTACATTGCATGAGGATGCTGCTGAATCTTACGTTGCATGAGGATGCATATGCCTCCCATGTTACAGTGGCTGAGCTTCAATATGTTCCCCGTTCCCGGCATGCATGCTCTCCCCAGAGCTTCCTCTGTTCATCTGGATCGCTGAAAATGGCAATTAAAGATGATTGTGAGCACCTACCTCAAACATCTTAGTGCAACAATGACTGCTGAACAAACAAAAGGTGCTGCATATGTCTGTGTACCCATGTGCTGAGTCTGCTTCCTCCTCTTGCAACTCCTCCTGTAGGACCTTATTGTCATGTTGGTGGTCGTCTGCCAGGTTTGGCAGTGGTCTGGACCCGGTGGCCTTCACTGAGGAGTTCACCTGCCTGCTGAGCAGCCTGTTTGAGCCAGCCGGCAGCCATCCCTGGCTAGTAGACTGGCTGTGGAGTGTGTACCAGGCAGTGCTGCAGCCCTTCCTGGTCCTTGCAGGCCCAGCCTCTGACGGCACTGCTGTGACACGGTTCAGGGAGTACTGGCAGTCTCTGCCATGGCATAAGGCCACCTTCCATTGCATTTCTCCTGGTGAGCCATGAACAAGCGTGCACATAGTAATGACAATATTACCGACAAAATAATAACAACAGATAATAACAATAGATAACAACAATAATAATAATAGTATCAACAATAACAACAATAGTAACAAAAAAAAAACAAAAACAAAACACAGCAATCATCATAATAAAAGTAACAATATCAATAGAAGTAATGCTGATATTGTTGCTGATAATAATCAAAAACAGTAATGATAATAACAGTTGAGCGCCTTAACCAACTCATGACGAGCCAGGTACGTGCAGGACAAGTCTTGATGAACAGGCATATTGTGCAGCACGAAGCATGTAGCATGTACATGCCTATGATGTTGTTTTATGCAGATGCTAAGGTGCGTGCACTTGAATGCAGCTATGCATGCACTCAGTGCAGCTGTCACACTCAGACCGGTTCTGGTGGCATCAAGCCAGTCACCAACTCGTCTGTGCACCTCCGGGATGTTGCTTGTCTGTGGCCTCAACATCCCGGAGCACAACAGAACAGTTGACAACTGCTCTGAGTGCAATAGTCTTGTGGCCGCACTTATGAGGCTCCATGTTGCGACTGTGAGACCGACTTGTACCTGAACACATGTTTAGTGAAGTTTGGCAAAGACTGGCACTGAGTCACTTTTCGCCAGTGTAGTAAAGACGTGTGTTTTTGTGCCCGTTGAGACTGCACAATTGAGTTTACATCTCATGTCTTAGGACCCATGAGGGTAGTCAACAGACAATGACCGAGAGTTCTGAGTTCGAGTGAAACCTGTCATTGAATGCTGTCTTGGGTCAGAGCAAACTTTTGTAGACAAGGAAAAGGTGACATGGGTGCATGGCATTGGATAATCAACCAGGGTCTGAAGTGTTCAAAATATCAACAGCAATGCAATCTTCAGGGATGCATGCCCCGAGCATGACTGGTCTGATGTCTAGGACCTCTCACTGCTGGACAACCAGCTCAAGATATTGCACAACTGATCACTCACGCCTGGTGCATGCACCCCTGAAGATTACGCTGCCAATTATATTTTGAGCACTCTAGAAGCCTATTTCAATAGCGTAATCCATGGCTCAATGAAAAGTGTTGTCTTCTTTGTCATACTGTAAAACAACCCGTGCCAATTTTTCCTTGCAGACTCTTTGCCAGTCTTGACTGCCCATGTGACAAGGTCCTGTTTCCTGATGACTGGTCAGTGCCCAGCATGAACAGTGTCACAAACTTTTTGTGTTGCAGATGCTTTGAGGCTGCTTGCGTCCTTTCTGTTCAGCACAGACCGAGCCGTGCTGCAGCTGCTGCATGTCCTAGACTGGCGACCAGTCTTGCAACAGCTCTCCCCAGTTGCAGCCCAAATTCAACCCACTCACCCACATGCCAAAACTGGAGATGAGTCATCCCTGCTGGATGATGACATGACCGTTAGTCAGCCCAGTGGTGGTGCTGAGTCAGCATCCAGTCAGCGTGGCAATATTCAAACTGCACAGGGTCTTGATGCTGACGCCAAAGCTTGGGCAGCGCAGCTGCTGCTTCTGGTGCTGCAAGCGTATGTCATTATGACTGATGCTGACATGCCAGCATGGATATCCCGCCTTGTTAAGGGGGACACTGAGCACGATGCTGTATCAGGTGTGACGATGCATTGACTTCATTGAAGTGTTGATTTGCTATCTTGCTTGCAGCCTCTGCTGTAAGCTGAGATGGTCTCAGGGGGTCACCAGAGCATTTCATGGCATGTATGATCTGTTCCTGTATTTTAGAGACATGCACCATGGAACAAAACACAGAAATGCATGGGGCCCAGCATCAGACCTTCTAGCTGCTCTGAATTCAAGCATGACTGCATTACAACTACATATTTATTTGTGCTGCAGGGAATGATGACATAGGCAATCTGTGGCTAACATCACACCTGCGTCTCCCTCACATCTTTGCTGCTGCTGAGCTGGAAACTCTGCAGCAAACCCTATGCAAGCAGGGCCCTTCAGGCACGCCCTTCCTGCTTCAGCCCTTTGTGACCAGCCCCAACCTGGTGGAGGCTGACCCTAACCCCCGCCTGCTCACCCTGGGCAGGCTGTTGACCCAAGGGGCTAAGCTTAACGGCAGCGCAAAGGCCGCAGCTGTGGCCGCCACTGCAATACAGCACATGATGCTTGTATCCGTGTGTCGTGGCTTTCACACTCAAGAAGGTGAGTCATGTACTTTTGCGCCGCAGTGTTGTACCTCTGCATTGTTTCACACCTGTTGTACAGTGGTAAGTTTTCGGTGCTTGTTTTGTTTTGTAATCACCTTGTGAACATTTCCTAAGCATATGATAGTCAGGGTTTGCAAAGTGCCAGGACGCTTTTGAGCGCATCTTCAGTACATCTTGCATGGCTGGCATTGTCCTTTGCAGTTCACCCTCATGCAGCTCTCCAATTGATTGCGTTGTACAATCAGGATGCTTGACACTAGCCACATGCACATGTTCAAGGCACTGAACAACACAGAAGTGATGCCTGACATAAGCTGGTTAGCCGCATGCAACTCTTCACATCATTGCACCATACAAGTGTCATGCTTGACATGAGCTGATAGCCAGCTCTCTATGTCGTTAAACCACACGTTTGTCATGCTTGATGTAAGCTGTTTGTGTCAACTCAAGGGTCAGAGGAGCATGCCCCGGCAGGTTCTTTGGAGATTCTGGAGTGCTGGCACCTCAGCTCCGATGAGCTGAGCAGCTTGGTGAGGGAGTGCCTGCTGCCCCTGGCTGAGCAGCATGCATCCCTGGGACTGGCTCAGTCCCTGCAAGTGGAGGGAACTGCAGCCTCAAAAGCTGAGACCAACCCTGGTACGCAACAGTCAAGTGTCCGATCAGTAAGCTATTCCTCTGCTGCCTTGCAATTGCCAAGTATCAGGCCACAGCGTCGCTCTTGCGTGGGTGTTCTGGCAAAAGGCAAGGAAACACAACCTAGGGAGAACTGCTGAGTCCTGATGGGCTAGCAGCAGTCAACTACAGCAGAGTTGTGATTTGCATCAGAGAAACAACACAGCTTTTGCAATGCACCCACATGCTTCTATGGCATGCTGATGGCATACTTGCGATTGGTAGCATGCTGCAGCCTTGTCTTACACAAATGACCTGTCCCTTTGCTGAATGCTTGCTGAACGTACTGAAAGCTTGCTGAATGCTTGCTGAATGCTTGCCGAGTGCTTGCTGAAAGCTTGCTGAAAGCTCGCTGAATGCTTGCTGAATGCTTGCTGAATGCTCGCTGAATGCTCGCTGAATGCTCGCTGAATGCTCGCTGAATGCTCGCTGAATGCTCGCTGAATGCTCGCTGCATGTGCTGAATGCTTGCTGAATTCTTGCTGAATGCTTGCTGAATGCTTGCTGAATGTGCTGAATGCTTGCTGAATGCTTGCTGAAAGCTTGCTGAAAGCTTGCTGAATGCTTGCTGAATGCTTGCTGAAAGCTTGCTGAACGTGCTGAATGCTTGCTGAACGTGCTGATTGCTTGCTGAATGCTTGCTGAATGCTTGCTGAATGCTTGCTGAATGCTTGCTGAGTGCATACTGAATGCTTGCTGAGTGCATACTGAATGCTTGCTGAATGTGGTGAATGCTTGCTGCATGCTCTGAGTGCTTGCTGAATGCTTGCTGAATGCTTGCTGAATGCTTGCTAAATGCCTGCTGAATGTGGTGAATGCAGGCCCAGAGAGCAAAGGCAGATGGCAGGCGCCAGCCCTATCAAGCTTAGTCAGCCGCTTGGCTCAGCCCCCCAGCAAGCCACCCCAGCCCAGCTCCCCATCCTGGCACCAGCCACCCCAACAAGCTGACCAAGAGGTCTTCTTGGACGCAAGCAGTGATGAAGAGGACAAGGAAGCTGCGTCAGCTGGGCCAGGGCCTGAAGCAGGCGGGCAAGAGCTGAACTTGTCTATCTACTCAGCTGCTGCTGGGCCCTTCAAAGCCTTGTTGGCCTGTGTTGGGCAGGCACCAGGTGCGTGCTACCTCCTTTGTTGTGCTGCAATAGCCAGGAACCATGTTCACATGCAGCGTCTGCTGGTGTGCTTTGCAGCGACTCAGAACCTGTCACTCAACGTACCACAGTCTTTGTGCTTCTGCTGCTTGTTGGTGTTTGTTGTGCTGCAAATGATGTCTCAAGCATTCTTGCATCAAGTGTGCTGCTCCTGGTGCACTTGCTGTTGCTGTACTTGTGTGCAGGAGCAGGTGCAGACAGGACATACATATGTTGCGTGGTGCAGCGCTGCATTCAGACAGGCATGCACGTCTCTTCAAGCCAGTAAGCTGGTCAGCACAAGTGCCATACTCAGCAGTGACTTCATTGCATTGCAAGTGTCTGTCTTTGCAGGTGTGCTGGTGACACTAGAGCCTCTGCCCTTTGCCAACGCTGAAGGCCCTCTTCAGCTGCTCAGCACTGGTCAGCAGCCTGCTCATTACACACAGGCGGCCCACCACCAGGCAGAAGCACCAGCAGTCAGTGGGCAACCTAGCAGTGGCCACAGCCCAGCAAAGCCGGCTGCTGCTCCAGGCAAGACCTCTCTTGTGTCCCCCCTCAAACACAGCAAGCGGTTTGAACGCTACACACTGCACTCTCAGCAGCGCTTTGAGTTCCAGCAACAGCCAGCTGGCCCATTCTAGGCTGACAGAACGTTTGTGTAATGCGTCGCGCTGTCATGCATATGACAAGCTTACACAGTATCAAAACATGTCCAAGAAAAAGAAAAGAAAAGAGTACACTTGTTGGCGTCCATTTGTTGAGAAGCCAAGTACTATACTGGCCTGCCCAGGAAACATGTCCAACCTTTCTTCCTGCAGGCAGACATCATAGCCCACGCACTTGCAGTCTTGTTGACACATTCAAACAACTCACCACATCTCACTCCTGTGCTCAAGCAGCAACAACACGGGAGCTGACAAGCTACCGCTGTGCTGCAGGCAAGGAAAGCAGCATGTCTAGCTTGAAGGCTCGCATGGTGGCGTTGAAGAAGGGCATGGGCATCGGCACAGCTGACATCAAGGGCACCAAACTGCCCCATGCTGCAGCTGCCACTGATGCTGGTGCCATACAGCAGCATCTGGCCCTTGTGATACACGTACGATGCTTCAGCCTGCTTACAATGAGGCTCTTGCCTAGGGCCAGCTGCATCTTTGTTCTACACCTTGTTCTCACACACTATTCTCACACACTGTTCTCACAGCATTGCACTGAACACTTAACTTTGCTTGATCACTGCATGTCATCAGGGGATGCCAAAGCGGTTGCTGCATTTGCACTACACCACATGTGAATGATCTCTTGGGCCTTTAGCGCAGTGAATTGCTCTGTTGATCCCTGGCTCTGTTGTGTAGGAAGCTGCTCAGCAGCAGCCGCCAGAGTTCACTCTGTCACTCCTCAGGGTCATCTTCACTGCAAGTCCCTCTGCAAACTCCCCAGTGGCATCAGTGCTCACTGAGGACTTGTTGCTGGGGCTGCTGCTCTGGAGGCAGGGCTCCAGCAGGCAACAGCCCTTGAGGCCTCAAACTGGTCCCTTGCAGCGAGACCCTGGGTCGCTTGGTCAGCATTGGGAGCCGGTCAGGGATGGGTTAGCTAGGCAAGGAAGCTACACAGAAGTTCAGCTTGGGACACCACAGCCTACAGAAACAGTAAGCATCACCAGCAGTTTGCTGTCACGAAAAATGTGCGCTTCTTTGCACAGCATCCAAGCTGCAGTACTGCTGAAAAGAAAAGACTACGCCTTTCGGCATCAATTTAATGAGAAGCTCAGAACTATACCGGGCTGCCCAGGTGCAGGACTGCTGCATACTTCAGGCAGCTGCCAACCTGTCTGTGATGCGTGTGCTGGTTTTCAATGTCAGCCCTTGGATAGTAATCAGTGCCTGGTCTTGACAGCATGCCCAGACACTTTGGCACCTCATGCTAGGTGATGCAGATCTTGATATAACTCCTATCAAGCATTAACACTTCCCTTGTTCAGCAGCTGATGTGTATTTACTGTGTGGCTTGCATTGCAGGACTTGGTCAGTCCTTTGGAGGCAGCGCCCACATCAACCTCAGGCCGCACTGCACAGCAGACACAGGTGCCTGTTCTCACCTGCTTGGAAGGCGTCCCTCAACATGTTCTGGTAGGGCTTTGCCAAGCAGGGGCAACTGGCCGCATGCCCCTCACTGTTGCCCTTGCTTCTGAGAAGGCTAGGCAGCATGCTGCAGGGCTGGACTCTTTGGCATGGCGTGACCTTGCTGCAGGTAACCTGTCTACTGCATACCGGCTTGCATGCCCTCTGTGATCACCTCTCCCCCCTTGGCCTGCCCCCTCCCCCTCCATGCTGTTGCTGGCTCCTGCAGTTGTGGTGGTGCAGTGCCACTGTGTTCAAGCTCCACTAAAAAGGTGTCTCTGCTAGCCCACAGCACCCCATCAGCCCCTGCAAGAGGGTGCAAGAGGGTCTTGGTAGTTTGCAGCTGTTTCTTCGATCCACACGGCTAGGTCTTGATTTTCACCTTGGTCTTCATGACCTAGGTCAAAATCAAGACCTAGCCTTGTGGATCGAAGAAACAGCTGCAAAGTACCATGGTCCTCTTGTACCCTCGTGCAGGGGCTGATAGCGTGCCATGGGCTAGCAGGAACACCTGTTTCGTGCTGCTTCAACACAGGGTCACTGCATCACAAGTGCAGGAGCCAACATCAGCATGTTAGGGGAGAGGGGGATCACAAAACCCTGCGTAACATTCAGCGACTGCCACTTCCTGCTTGGCAGCCATTTAGTGCATGCAGCAGTCAGTCCTACACATGGTGTCTGCAGACATTGTGGAGGCAACAGCCAAGGCTGAGGGCCACCCCGCAGCGCCCCTGCATGTGATTGCCCCTTGGCTGGAGGTGTTGCTGTGGCTGGCTGATGCCAGGTGGCGTAAGCTGGGCACAGCAGCCCCTGTAGAGCAAGTGCGCCACCTGCTTGACTGTCTCCAGGGACATGTTGCCCTGCTTTGGACAGCTGCCCCATCTACACCTGGCAGTCAGGAACATGGTGAGCAGTCTGCCGGAAGGCACTAGTGAGCAGGCTGTTGTGCAGCGTTGAGGCCTGTAGCCTATGTGCTGCGTGCAAGGCACAGCTGCTGTGAACCCTGTAGTCAATATGCTGCGTGCAAGGCACAAGTGCTCTGTGGGCACGCTTCAGGAAAGACTCTGCATGCAGTAGTGTCCATGGTGTTGTGTGTGAGTGCAAGTGCAAGTGCAGGAACATTTGCAAACACTGCATCTGTGCCTTTGGGATCAGCTATAGCAACACCAGCAACAAATGACAAGGAGCTGCTGTAGATTCCAAAGATGCAAACGGTAGCTTCTCATTGTTGCACTGCTGTGAGTCTATCCAGCTTGCACCTGCAGCTATAGCTTCGCAGCCACACAAAGCTCTGACAAAGTCTTTCCTGTTCAACAATGCTGAAGAGCAGAACACTCACATACGTTACAACAGCAACGCACGAGTGTCATCACAGCTGTGACAAGGCTTGTCCTGCACATATCTAGCTCATCGTGAGCTGCAAAGCGAACACACTACTGTGACTACTCACAGCTGTGCTCCACCACAGGTCTGTTCTCAAGTGCAGCAGAGCGGCTGCGGCTGGCCAGGTCAGAGGTGAAAGCACGCTTGAACAGGGGTGAATCTGGCAGTGGCTCAGCCCCTGCCACCCCAACTTCCCCCATAGACTCAGCAAAGCAGGGCAGGCCATCCAGCAATCCCTGGGCATCAACATCAGGAGAGGTCAGTGCTGTCCTGCGACACTGATGTGCACTCTTGTTCTTGCGCAAACATCCCATCAACATACTGTTCAAAAGGGACAAGGCTCACATAGATTACGTTTTGCCTGGTCCCTGTTCATTGTCTTCAAGCTTCTGCTGCTGACCCTGACTTGCTGCATTCGCTCTTCATGAAAAGGGTGTGCATTCAACAACTTGGTCGCAGCCACAGGTCTTGAGCCTCTGTGGATGTCTAGATTAGACCGAGTCTCATACACACTGTTTTCACCAGGAGGATACGGAAGGGAGTAAGCTCAGGACAGGATTGATGGGAGTGTTGACACGCCACAAAGAGCCTGCAGCCCAGCCTGGCGTCACACCTGCGCCTGCTGCTCAGTCAAAGACTGGCAGATTTGCCAACCTGCGGGCCAAGTTGTCTAAGCCCAGTGAGCAAGCAGAGGTACAACATGTGGGAATGTTTGCCATCTTTGAGTGCAACCCCCTGCTGCAGCATGGCTTTCTACATGAGTTCTTCAGGAATGGCAGCATCTGATTCGGTGCAAGCATGTACTGTCTTCTGTCAACTCTGTGAGACGGCTTTTGCAGAGATACAGTCAATTAGAGTCTTGTCAGCAAGCTCTGTACGCCTGCATGTATAGATTTGCTTGCATGTCTGTGACTGGTCAGTCAGCACACTCAAGCATTGACAAATAGATTGCCTCAGGGGGCACAGCCTGAGCTAGAGCCAGAGTCGAGGCTGAGCAGCAAGCTCACAGGATTCAAGAACCGCCTGCTCAAGCCTTCTGCCAAGCCCCAGACAGGCCTGGATGAAAGCTACAGCGGGGCTTCTAGGGCCACCCCAAGTTTTGGCCCTGGCTCGGAGCCTAGTCCTCTGGACTCTGCTTATGACTTTGGGGCCCTTGCAGCGGACAGCAGAGATGCAGGAGCAGCTGCTTCAACAGCTTCACGGCCTAGCACTGGTGAGTCATCGCCTAAGGTCTGTATTGTCAGTCTCAGCTATTGCAGGGCATGCATGCTACATTACTCACCACAGTTTGCCAAGCAGCTGTCATGCACATTGGATCTACATCCAAGGCGGGAGCATACACAGCAGGCTGCAACCGCATCAGTGATGTGCGTCAACCTGCATTGCTGTCTTGTGTTTGCCCAATGTAGAGTGTGCTCATAGCCTGCGCCTAAAAACAAGCTGTTTGGCACTTGCTGCGTTGTTTTTGCAACATCCCATCCTCGATCTGCATGGCAGCAGCCTGCTGGGCAGCTGGAGACTACCGACTGGCAAAGACATTTGCGGGAGCTCAATGCCCATCTTAATGTTGCAGACAGCGCAGGAGTGCCAGGAGGAGCCTCTGCTGCTATGCCAGCTGCTTTCAGAGGACAGCAACTGCATTACCACCAGCCAGGTCAGACAAATTGCCTTGGCATAGGAACAGTCCTATGGTTGAGGACATGCATGCAAACTGCTGCTGATGGGTGTATGCAGAGCCTTGTGCATGCTGTTCTGCACAAACAGATGATGCAGCATATGATACAAGGTGGCACAAGTTTGTGAGCTGCAGAAGCATTCTGTATTCTGCTCGTCATCCATGCGTCATCAAACTGCTCTGCCCTGTGCCTGGGTCATGGAGCATCAACAGCGACAGCTGACATGTAGGTGCTGCTGCTGACTCTTCTGCCAAACCCAACCTGACAGACAGGATGGCTGGCAATTTTCGCAAAGCCATGGGCATAACAGCCAAGAAGCCAGACACGGCAAAGAGGATACCACCTGACTCTGAAGCTTCACAGGCAAACGCTCAGGCAGCTGCTAACATAGTGCAGATCGGTTTTATGGCATTTGCTGTGTCAGCATACATCAGGTCCTCGCTGTGTCCTGACCTTCAGAGCTATTCACCGCAGCCCATGCGCCTGACAGCACCGGTAAGACCTGACATTGCTGTCAATCGTGGCCAGTGCAATGCGGTCTTGCTCAAAAAGTCCAAGAGCGTACTTGGTGCTGCGCAACCTGCTTCTTTCAAGGTTGCAGGTACACAGTCTGTCTTTAGTACCCCTGCTGTCAGTAGCATGAATTGTTGTTGGCTTGCACCTATTCAATCCTCGCCTTGGCTGTCTGCTCATTTTGTCACACATGTTGCCTTTTGACCTCAATGCTGTCACTTGGACTCATACTGTTGCAGGCTGACATCAAGCTGGGAGATTTAGCGCCACACATTGCCCCAGCAGCAGGGGGACAATACATTCTTCATCACACACAGCATAACTTTGCCAGCTTGAGTGCCCCTCACCAGTCCAGTGCTCAGGGCACTGATCAGGTACGGCATGTACTGCTGCATATCAGCCTGTGTAAGCCCACAAAGCAGAGCAGTTGCAGCCAGAAAACTGGAAGATTTTCCGCAAATGTGCTACTTTGATGAAAATTGTAATGTTGCCTTTGCAGCCAACCATTCATGAACCACATGTACACTCATCTGCTACCACTGTTGTCCAAGTTTGCGTGATCAATTTGTGGCTGCTGACAATCCAGGTCGAGGTCCAAGGCAATTGTGACTCATTGGAAGACGTCTACTCCCAATCCTGTCTTCTGACTTCACATGATGCACACTGCCATGACTATTACATCAAGACTCAACACCTGCTGGGCGCAAGCAGCTCTGTAGAGCATTTCCAGCAAACGCTGCAAGAACTGATAGTGCCAGACATGCCTTTCCTTTTACAAGGCCTGTAACACAGACATTCTGGTGTGAAATGCTCATCTTGACGCGTCTGGCAGGTCTGAGGCAGGGCTAAGTCTGAAGCAGAGCATGCACACGGCCTGGTTCAGAAAGCCAAGCATTAGAAAATAAAACCACTTCAGAGTATTGGCGTACAGCATCGCACATTGGTGCTGGCTGATTGGCGAAAAAATTGTGCCACCCGGCCAATGGCATATGCGTCCCTTTAGTCTTTGGGGCGGCGACTAGGGAAGGTGCCGGGACACCCCCGACCGACCGCCTCCGGCCTACGATCGGTACGTGGTTTCCCAGTTACCGGACAGACGGAGTTCCTCCTAAGAGGCCTACTAGGAATGGTATCTTGTTAGCATTATATACCAGGACTTTTTTAGGGGTCCTCAGGTATGGGTCGCCCCCTGTGCCTGAAATCCCATCTTTCAAACAGCTTTCACCTGCTTGTCTGCATTTCTTGCTTTCTGCTGCGCGTTTGCAGGCCAGTGGCTGAGTCAATGTAGAAACACCACAAACTCTCGGCAGTCCTTCCGTTGCCTCTACAAGCATGACGTCTCAAACTGGTGGAGTGCTTGGGAGAGGTTGCGATGGTTTGCCGTCTCGCTACATCATGGAGCTGCCTTGGGTGCTCATCGATACTGAGAAGGGCATCGATGCCTGCAAAGTCTCCGACACCACTACAGGGGAGATGCTATCTTGCCAGAGGCATGACAAACTCAAACTGAATCGACCACAGGCGGTGATCAAGCTGCAGAAGGTCCGGCATTGCATCAGCAAAATTTAACGATTTCATCGGCTTGAAACCGAGTCGAGACGTGTCGTAAAGCTAATGTGGCACTGCAGGCGTTGGCAGCACAGGCGAAGGTCAGCGACCACCCCAACAATGTGACCCTGGTTGCCACATTTGAAGATCAGAATTTTGTCTACATTTTGTTTGAGCTTTTCCATGGGACCTGTCTCGTTCCAACAGCAGACAGTGAGGAGGGCTATGCAAAATCAGAGCAAGTGGTGAAGCGGCAGGCCTTCCAGTTGTTGTCTGCCATAGACTACTGCCACAAGCAAGGTAAGCTACGCCTTCATCTTGAACTGAGCCTCAGCTGCAGCCACATTGCTGATACAAATGCGTTTCTGCAGGGGTCTGCCATCATAATATCAGTTGCGACTCTGTCTGGCTGATTGACGGCACTGAAGAAGCTGAGATTAGGCTAGGGGGCTTTGGTGATAGTGAGATCTGTAAGACAGGCCAACACATTACTACTAGAGCAGGTCGCACGCAGTATTTGGCTCCCGAGGTTTTCATTGGTCACTCCACCTTTCCTGTGGACATCTGGGCATGTGCTACAGTAGTATATCGGCTGCTATCTCGTCGCTTCCCATTTGCTGGGGAATCTGGTGAGGCAAACTTATGTTTCAGTTGTGTGTATTCTATCAAAGTCCCATCACAGCTAGCTCTGATTTGCTGGCACTCACTTGCGGAAAGCTCAATAAAAGCCAGCATCTTGGACCAGCACAACAAGCCAGACTTTGCTCTGGCACCCTGGGATGACATCAGTTTGGCCGCCAAGGATGTGCTGAGGCGCATGTTTGCTCGGAAAGTCAAGAACAGACCCATTGCCAGGGAGGTCTTGGAACGTGCATGGTTCAGTGGACTGTCTTCAGGTGAGCTCAATTTTGTCTTGATTGTTCTGTGGCTTGACCGGAGGTCACTCATGTTGTTTTTGCTTACATGTTCATCAGGCATGCGCATGTTTCACGACTACGATGTGCTTGTCAAGCTGCTCACAGCTGCCCTTTCTACACTACGATGAATCACAGCTGCCCTTTCTACACTACGATGAATCACAGCTGCCCTTTCTACACTATGATGAATCACAGCTGCCCTTTCTCCACTACAATGAATCTTGTGCAGCAACTTGACCTTGACCAGTGGCTGATATGCTTTGCAGACTTGGCTGATGCACACTTCATGCCAGCAGCTTTACCTTCCGACATCAGTGGGAGACTTGCTGTGCATGGTAGGAGCAACAGCGCAAAGCGCATCAGAGCAGCCCGCCCTGAGCTTGCCAAGCGCAGTGCATCTGCACAGCGAACTAGGGTGGAGCACGCATATGAAGGTGACAACGAGCCAAAGGTGAGCTGGCTGGCTATTTCACTTTCATGCTTTGCCTTTGCAATACGTAAAATTTGCCTTGTTTGCATGATTGGTACTTTTGAGGCGTGTTGACTTCTGTACTGTTTGCTGTGCAATATTTGCGTACTCTGTGCACAACCCATGACATACCTCAAGGGCATAGTTGGCTTCAGAGCTTGTCTTGCACACAAATCACAAGGCTTTGCTGTTCATGGTGGACGTGGCTTTGGGCGTCGTCAACACTCTGACTTCTAATAAGAGCCATGTTAGCCATAGCCATTTTCATTGCAGGCTGAACAGAGATTCCCAGGTCCAAGAAGATCAGCTCGCCAGGTAATTTCATGATCAACTTAGCCGTCTTTGATTTGCTTGTTCCCACAGTGAGCTAGCTACTCTGCAGTGGCCTCTGTGTGCTTTCTCACTGAGATCTCGGACAGTATCCATGTGCTTGTGTCCCTTGCAACTGCCTGAAATACTCATGGCATTCTGCAGCACATGTGATCACAAACATCATCTTGTAATGCTTTCATGGCAGCCATCAGAACATTTGTCACCACTTTTCAACCATTCAGGCCGGCAAATACTAGCACATGAAGCTTGCTTTTTTGCAGGCGGACCATGCTGTCAAACAGCAAGAGGATGCAGTGGCCACATTGGCTAACTTGCGTCAGCAAGCACAGGCACTGGAGGCGGCCATGCCTTCAGAACCTCTTCAGACCGATGCTGAGATCCTGCTAGGCTTTGCCGAGACCTGCAAGGCCACCACCCTGAACAACGGTGATGCAGGCTCAGACAAGCCTCAGTCATCTGCAGCAGCACCGCAGTCAAAAGCACCAAACTTCAGATCCAACATGACGTTTTTGGAGTTTGCCCCCAGCTTCAGTGGTCCCTACAGCCCTAAAGGAAGGGCTCCCTTGCAGTCCTCCACAAGACTGGCTGCATTCAATGGGGGTTCTGAGGGCCAGAAGCCCTCTTCTGCAGCCAAGCAAGCTGGACAGCCAACAGCACACAGTAATCATTTGGCCATCCCAGAGCACAGTGTCTCTCCCTCTGCAAAAGCAGTGCCATTGACCAGAGATCTGGTCAATGTCATCTCACCTTTGCGGCCTGAAGCATCAGAACTAGGCGTACCAAGATCCCTCAGCCCTGGCAGCAAAGCACTGAGTGACCAGGCAGCCCCTCACCTCTTCTGTGGCCATGCAGACAGCGCTGAAGACAACATGCCCGCCATGCGCATGAAGCACATCACCAAGCAAGCAGCTCACCCAGCTGCGTTACCCAACAGCAGTGAGACTCAGCCAACCATAACAGATGTCAACTGGAAGAGACTGCTGCCTGCCTCTTCTGCAGCAACAGGTGACCCACTGCTAGACGCAGCCCTGCGTCTAAATCAAAGCCATGAAGACTGCGTCATAGCCCAGATCAACTATGACAACAGTCAAACAGCTGCGAGTCAGCACAAGTTGCCCAGCGGGGTACAGTAACCCCCCCGTTTCCAGCAGCTTACAATGATTGACCAGAACAGAGTGGCATCAACAGCGGCCACTCTCAAGCAACAGCAGATCAACCTTAGACTTAGCAAGGACTCCTTCAGGGAGGTGCTGAACCAGCAACAGAAACCCGCCTGCAAAGTACCAGAGCAGGCATCAAGCCTCAATCCCACCAAGGGGCCAGTTGCTCAGGGCAATGGCTCATCTGCTGCTAGGGGCAGCTCCACCACTCCCTCTGCTAACCCCGCTGGTGAGCACAGTCCTGACTCCCTTCTTTCCTACCTGTTCCAATACGCCGTGCATCAGTGGAACATGACAGCACCTGCCGCATCTTCCATCACAAGTGTGTATGCCTTGGTATGCAGTGGCGGCCATAGCATGACCGCCACTGCATAGCATTACAAACATTGTGCATGTGCACTAAGTGTGGACAACTACTCTGCCTTCGCTGTCCATAGTGTCCATGGCTAATCTTCCTGGTCCTTTGTCTGCAGTGACTAGGACGCATGCCTCTGAGCCGGCAGCTGCGTCTGGGAAGGGAGCCCCCGCTTCAAATGTAAGAGAAACTGCTTTCTAGATGCTTCATCAAATTTGTTCCCCGTCTGTCAATTTGAGCTCTAAATCTGCTGGCAAATGACCTGCATGTCTTGGATAAAACATGTGAAGTAACGTTCCAGGCTGGCAGCTCAGACCAAAGTACACCACCAGCATGTCCTTGTACACTAGCACATGATCTAACAAATGTTTGTCTTGGTTTGTCGTGCAGGCACCTCTCACCAAGTCCCTTTTCAGGCTGTCTGCGATAGCCAGGGCCAAAAAGCTCTTGCAGGAGCCTTGAAAGGGTAAGTTGCTGTTCAATGTAGCTTCTGGCTGCTATACAGCATGCTGCGCATTCCTTGCACATGAGCAAGTACAGTGACATGCAGTGAGGCAATGCATGCCAGTGTGTGCCTGCTGATCTGTGCATGTAGCAGACCAGTTGCGAAGTACAGGCTTCTGCAGGCCTGCAACCTGTCACATGGTCTCATTGTGCTTTCCTCATTTTGGCAAAACTTCTTCTTTTGAATATGATCTTTCTGTCCGTCTGTTTAGCTGCAGGCTGTGCAGCATACTTTGCAGTCTTGTTAGACGCATGCACAGACAATGAGCATGCTGTCACACGGCAACTGCCTCTGTTCACACAGCAATTGTCTCTGTTCACACTAAGCTGTTACTTGCAGGTCAATGATCTGCCCACAACCATGCACAGCCAGGGCGGAAATCTGTGCCAGGAAACAAGAATGCAGTTCTTAGATGGACTCTATGGCCCATCTGGTCTGCATGTAGGTTGCATTTGATACCATTGGCAATTCAGACCTGAACGTTAACTAGCTTGAGACGTACATCAGACGACATTTTTCTTGCAGTTTTTATGCGAGTACAATTTGCTGTGCGAATTGACAAGTGTGCCAGCAAGGTCTTGTTCAATGGTAAGCTGTAGTGATGGCCCACCAGGTGTTTGGGTGCACATGATGAACAGAAATCTGTCCCTGCCGTTCAATTATCCGACCTGGTTGCTGAGCAAGCTTGGCAGTGTTGCTACGACACAGCTGTGATTAGCAATGCAAAGATTTGCATGTTCCTCTTGCATTTAGGATCCTGTAGCATTCAAGCGCAGAAGCAAAGGCTGCTTGTCGATATGTACATAATTTAGCATTACACAATTAAAACACATCACAATGACAATTCACTTGAAGCAGGCGGGGCATTCTTTATACACGCGTCCAGTATGCAGTGCGATGACCGTGTCTCTTGCACACACTCATTTACATGGCAACCATACAGGCCAGCTGCATAAGCCTACTAGGCTAGACACTACACGGCTGCGTTTTCTGTACCAGATTCCCCAAGAAGCTGACTCCAGGAGTTTATCCTGGACACCAGCTCATTTGCTGCAGTGTATGGAGACAGCTTGGTGCCTGGCAGATTGCTTGCAGGTGTGATGGATGCTTGCGCGGGCTTGACCAAGACCCTGCACCGGCAAGGTTCTGTTGGCTTACGGTCTCATCAACTTGCATCCACTACACATGCACAAAGCGTTTGAAACCGCCTGTCTTGTTGCGTCAGCAGCACCAAGCTGTATAACGCCACACATGTCTCAGCATTTAGGAAATGTACATACTACATTTCCTGATGCGTGCAGTCATAAGGGTCTTGGATGTCACAACTGGATAGGACCAACAATGGCTTTATGAGGATGCGACCAAACAAATGTGAAGCAGAAACAGCAACATGGACACAAGTCCATTGTATGCCAATGTGCTTGCCTGTAACTCTAGCTCTACAGGCTGAGTATCATGCGTCCCTTGAGTAACCACATTCTGCTTGCCAAGGCTGTCATCAGCAAGCAGGCTCCTGCTTGCTCTCGTGCATGCACCTTGCCATACCCAAGAGAAGTCTTCTGCTGGCCTTTTGTTACAATTATCAGGCTCAGTGGTGCCAGGTGGGCATGCCTGCTGGAGTGAGCAGGGCCCTCCATGCCCAGTGATGAGCAATAGCATGGCTGGCCAAGCTGCAACACAAGAACCCAAGTTTGTACACAATGCAGTCATAGCTAAGGATACAAGACAAGCAACAATGATGCTTTTTCACGTGCTGGTGGAAAATCCAATGCGCTATTGTGTAATCGTGTCAAACAAAATGCTTCCAAGTCACTCAAAGCTACTGCCAGTCACTCAGTGCAACTTCAAACAATCACTCATTTCATGCCTTGCAGTCTGGGGTGCGGGGCCAGCTGCTCTTCATCAGTCATCCTGGCTTGGAAGCACAGGTGCCAAACAATCACAACTGATGCTCAGCACAGGTGAAGTCTACTCAGAGCTGTACGACAACTTACTGAGAGCTGCTTGTTACTCACTGTGACCTGTCCTCAATGGCATTTGGGATGGCTGGACTGTAGCCTTGGCTCCTCCTGAGCTTGTGGCTGAGTGCAACAGCTGTGCAGTGCTGGTCTCTGGCTTGACACAGTTGACAGAAGGTATGATACCGTAGTGGGCAAACTAAAATTTTTAGATCCATCAAAAAGCTTCAATTCAACTCTTGTAGCAGTAGCAAAGTTCTTCAGTGTGGCAACCACAGCACTGGAGTACTATATCAAACTCACAGAACAACACTACTTGGCAAAAACATGGCACAACAAAGCTACTCCCGCCTGGGGGGTACTTGCAGCCGCAGCTGCAAGGCTTTCTGCTACATCTTGCATCTGATGATAAATTACTTGATCTCTATCAAGCTGCTCCATCAATGCATTTGCTACTTCGACGTGCAGACCAACCACCTCTCCCTCAAACAGCATCACAGCGGTACCAGAGTTCCCGTCCCAGCTTCTCACATCATATAGCAAATGGTGGCGTTTGTCAGACAGCTTACAACCATACGCAGGCATGAGGCCATAATCCAGAAGAGTATCCTGTCTGAAATCCACCAATTCGTTTTGCAATCCTGCTTGGAAAACGCACAGGGTTAGAAAGGCTCCAATCAGTTTATCTGTCGAATTGCCTCCAAGTTGTCTGACGGTCAGGTGATCGCTGTGTCTGTCAACGCTACAGTGCAATAATGCATAGTCATACTTCTTAGAACGCGTCCCTATCTCCATCTGCAAAGTTTTCTCTGCTGTTCTTACTGTCAGCTTGCTGCCTTTCCTGCATCACATTTATCAATATGTACTTGCCCTGGGAAGGCTGCTGTAAACAGGTAGCTCTCTTTACCTGTGTGATGCCGGTAGGTTATGATCAACTGTCACTGCTTTTCCTGGCAAGTAAAAGAACCCTCCACCAACAGCCAATCCATTCACCATCACCAAAAACACACTTTTTTCCAATATTGCCTTGCCTGACTCCGATAACAGAGGTGCTCTGCCTTGACCAGCACCTAAAGACAATTCTGCGTGACCGCATTTGGTATTCTCCAGACTCGATACCACAATTTTATCTGTCACAAGCAAAGCATGTTACCTTCTGGGGCAAGCTCAAGAGTGTATTCTTGCTTGTCATCCAACAAATCATCACCGCTCAAAGAAGCTCCTGTATAACTCTGCAGATCGCCCACATATCCACTTGCTTGTAGTCGCTCTAGGATCTCTTTCGCTGTCTTTGGGGGATTGATGTAGGTCTTATTATCTCGACAAGTACCATCCGTTCCGACAACCCTTACAATGATGCGCGAATGGTTCATGACACACCACGTCCGACTTTGTCCCAGCAAAGACCTAGTTGCGTCGCGTTGTCGCTTCACTACACGATGCTTCTTTAGGTTTTGGTTTGCAGGCTGGTCAGAGTGGCCTGCATGGAGTATTCCTAGTGTGTCTCCGATACTAGAATTTCTGACAAATCAGATCACTCTAAAAAGTCCCAGCGGCAGAGCAGGTGAGCATGACGCATGCTCTCCTACATGCGAGTGCAGGATGAACGCACGCACGCACGTTGTGATGTGCATGCAAGTTGCATGATGCAACTCAACGCATTCACAGCGCTAAAGCTCAGTAGCTACGAAGCTGGCCTTGATATTTAATTCAAACAGCCTGAAAAGCGGGAGTAAATCAACCTTCAGGCATGCTCACGGCGAGCAACCACTGATCTTACTTTTCTGCGAAAGTCGATGCGGTTTCTGGCTGCAGCATAAGCATTGCAACATCTTGCCTGAGCCTTCCCTATTTTGACGGAAGAGCGAGGTATGCGTCTACTTACCCACAGAATCATCGTTCCCAATCAACAAGGGTGTAACACAGAGGTGCCGATTCCAGATCCTGACTTCTGCAGGTTGGTGCAACTTAAAGCAACTTGGTGCAACTGGCACTTAGGCTTCTGATGTAGTTCACAGCAGCCAAGTGTCAAAGGTGACAGCTTCAACACTGCCCCAATTTCAGCTTTCATCTTTGTCTGCCTATCACCACAATGAGGCAAATGCTCAGTCAGCCGCTGACATCGTTGGACAGCCAACCACAGCACGCAGTGATCATTTGGCCATCTCAGAGCACATTGCCCCCTTCCCTTGCAAAAACAGAGCCATTAGACTAGAGAAATCGTCAATGTCATGTCCGCTTTCAAGCTATCTTTGATGCTTTAGAGAAAGCGGCTTGCTTTGAAACTTCAGGCTTTCAGGCAAATAGTAGCTCAAGCATCAAACATAGCTGTACCATGGTCCCTCAGTCTTGGCATCAAAGCATAGACTGACCAGGCAGCACCTCACCACTCACATCATCATGCAGACAGGGCAGCTGCTGCTTTAGACAACATATCGAGAAGTGCATCAGTCAGCAAGCAGCTCATCCAGCTGATACACCCAACAGCAGTGAGATCAGCCAGACAAATCAAATGGCAACTGGAAGAGACTATTGCCTGACTCTTCTGCAGCAACGGTTGACCCACTGCTAGACGCAGCCCTGCGGCTCAACAAAAGCCGTGAGGACTGGTGTTTGACGCTTGCTCCGATGCTTTGCAGGCAGGCTCCTGTGGCTGATTCAGCACCTCCCTGAAGAACTCCCTGCTGAGTCTAAGATTGGTTTGCTGTTGCTTGAGAGTGGCTGCTGTTGAGGCCACTCTGTTCTGATCCATCATTAGGAGCTGCTGGAAACGTGGGGGGTACTGTACCCCGCTGGGCAGCTTGTGCTGACTTGCAGCTTTTTTGCTGTTGTCATGATAAATCTGGGCAATAACACAGTCTTCGTGGCTTTTGTTGGACTGCGTCATTGCCCAGATCAACAAAAGCCACAAAGACTGCGTTATTGCCCAGATTAAGTATAGTAATAGCAGAATAGCTATTGACTCACACAAGTTGTTCAGGGTACAGCACCTTCCATGTTTCCAACAGCTCCTGAAGATGGGTCAAAATAGAGTGGCCTCAACAGCTTCCTCTCTCAAGCAACAGCAGACCAATTTTAGTCTCAACAAAGAGTCATGCAGTGTTGAAACAGCCACAGGAGCCTGCCTGCAAAGCATCAGAGCAGGCGTCAAACACCTATCCCAGCAATGGGCCAGTTGTATAGGGCAATAGGTCATCTGCTGCTATGGGCAGCTCTATCACACCATCTGCTACCCCTGCTGGTGAGCACAGTCACAATTTCATTCCTTCCTACCTGTTCCGATACACCATACGTTGATGTCGGTGTGACAAGTAATAACTGCCCCACCACAATTGTGTATGCTTTGGTCAGCATTGAATAGCAGAACAAACACATTGCATGTATACCAACTAAGGACAATTACTCTGTCGTCGCTGTCTATGGTAAGCTTCACTGACTGGTTTTCTGTCTGCAGTGACTCCCCACTAGGACGCATACTTCTGAGACGGCAGCTGCATTTGCAAAGGGAGGCCCGGCTTGAAATGTAAGGAAACCTGCTGTCTAGATGCTTCAGCAAATGCGTTCCCCGTCTGTCACTTTGCGCTCCAGATCTGCTGGCAAATGTTTTGCATATCTCCCGTGAAAGTTGTGAAGTGTTGTCCTGTGCAAGCAGTTCAGTACAAAGGTGATACACCAGCATGTCCTTCCTCACCATCACATGATCTGTCAAAGTTTTGTCTTGGTTTATTGTGCAGACAGCCTTCACCAGAACCATCTTTCTTCAAGAAAGCATACCATGCGTCCATGAGAGTGAGGCCAAAAGCACTCGCAGGAGCCTCGAAAGGGTGAGTTGCTGTTCAATGTAGCTTCTGGTTTCTACCAGAAGGATCCTTGTACAGTGACATTCAGTGAGGCAATACATGTCAACGTGTGCCTGCATGTAGCAGACCACTTGTGGACTGCAGGCTTCTGCAGGCCTGCAACCTGTCACATGGTCTGACTGTGCTTTCCTCATGTGGGTAGATCTTCTTCTTTTGTATATGATCTTTCTGAAGCTGCAGCCATGCACTCTGTCTTGCTGTTTAGCAGGATGTGCAGCAAAGCTTGCAACTGATAGACTCATGCCAGACAATTAGCATGCTGTAAAATGGCAGCGACGCCTGTGTTCACGCTAAGTTGTTACTTGCAGGACAATGGTCCACCCATCATACTGCACCGTCAGGGCTAAACTTCGGAGACCAGTGCCAGGAGGCAAGAAATCAGCTCTGACATGGGTTGCATGCTCATTTGGCTTGCCTTCAGTTTGCGTATGATGTTTCAATTGACAACCAATCAAACGTTCGCACTTGGCTAGCTTGAGAAGTGCACCAGCTGGAGACACGGTCTTACAGGCCTCCCTAGCTTTTATGTGTTCAATATGCTGTGCGAATTGAAGTGCGCCAGCAAGGTCATGTTCAATGACAAGCTGTAATGATGGCCTGCCAGGTGTTTGGTGGACAGAAATCTGACCCTGCTGTTGACTCACCCAACTTAGTTGCTGAGCGATGTTGGTATCAAACAGCTGCGATTAGCAATGCAAACATCTGCATGTTTCTTGCGCATGCAGGATCCTGCCTTTGTGAAGCGCAGCAGCAGAAGTGGAGAAGCAAAGACTGTAGGTCCATATGAAAAAGCATTAGTGGATAATTCAGCAATACACTAACGAAACATACTAAAATGACAACTGATTCAAAGCAAGGCTTGGCGGGCTTCTTCAAATGATGCGTCCAATATGCAGCACAATGTTCATGTCTGTTGTGCACACTATTTTGCACTGCAAACGTACAGGCCAGCTGCCTAGACCTAGACGCTACACAACTCCTTTTTCTGCACCAGATTCACCAAGAAGCTGACTCCAGGAATTTGTCCTAGACACCAGCTTGTTTGCAGCACTGTATGGAGACAGCTTGGTGCCTGGCAAATTGGACTCATGTGAAGCATATATGCACTTCATCTTCTTTGGAGGGTCCATGGCCATCAAAGCCGTCCTTTTGGTTTCATTGGCATCCAATGTTGCTTAATGCACCTGATACAACCAATAAAGCAGCGCTGCAATATGCGCTAAGGTCAGCAGTCAGTGACAGCCTGTCATACCTGTGGTTTTGCAGCTTCAAGGCGACATCACGTTGCGCCATGCTGCAGCTGCGAACACGCAGACTGGCCAGAGTTTAGTTTCAACAGTTAGCTGCATGTCTGCCCTTTTTGAGTGGTGGTTTTGGCATATATGGTACATACCATGACAGACCTTGCAACACAGGTGTAGGCAGGCCATTTGCAAACATAGTTTGTGCCAAGCCTTGCAAAACGTTTGGTTAACCTTTGGCAGCACTACCATTAAGCTTGTGCCCAACACAGCTGTGTTGGAACTCTCAGTTTAACTTGGACGATTCCAATCAAGAGATCTCGAGAGCTCAGTACGAGATTCAACCATCACACCCACTAATCAACCGATACACATGTTTTGTGGACACAAATCGAAAGCATGCTGCAGCGCTTACATTGAAAATTGTACAATTTGCATTCAACAGTTTTGTGGTTTGCCCTGTGGCACATGCACTGTGACTTGCTTGCACACACAGTGCATAACAGCAAGGCCATATACCCACTTCGTTGGCTGATCCGATATTAGGATCATTCTTACAGCATACATCTGTTATGGGTCGACAGAAACGCATTCTCATTTCATGTTTGAAATTTACAGACGTTTTTGGTGACACATCCACAGTTCACCATATCAGAAAAGAGTGTGACCAGAACCGGAACCAGAGAATACTTTGGCACCATAAGTGCCAACGGAAGCTGTACACAGGCCGCTCGGGCGGTCATAACTTGCAGACAACTAACAATAACCAACTCAAGAATAATACCTGTCCGGTAATAGTCCTAATCAGTCACTGGCCATAAATACAACCCATGACGGCATTGGCCTCTGCACATGCATCATATAAATCACAGAAATGATGTCTTGCAAAAGTAAAATTATGGCACCAGATCTTGACCCCCTCACTGTAGTTTCAGGAAGTATGATTCCTCAGCAACAGATGGCTTTGCTCATGGAGAGCCCTGACTTGGCTGCAAGTACTGCGACCACGGGCTGGTGCCATTGTCACTGTAGCTGCTGCCAATCAGCACTGGTAGCACTTGGCAAACAACTTGTACTGATGCACAGCTTGTGCAAATGTCTTGATGGAGTATACCAGCGCCAGCCCAGTGCCGTTGGCCTGCATGCTTACAGCACCTCACAAACATGCTGGTCAAAGCATGAGACATGCAGATCGCTACTGGTCACGCATAACTTGATGACTATAGCCACAGCAGCAACACAGGACTGTAACAGACAAGGGAAGAATGCACAGCGACGGTGCAAGCTGTTTGTGACAGACCTTGCAATATCAAGCGAACAAAACGGTGTACGTCAGAAAGTGTTAGCTTACCACATAGAAGAGGATGATGAACCAGTTGAAAGCAAAGATCACTGCATGAAAGCACACAACCTCCTCAATATGTATCAACATCAGTGCACCATATAGAGGGCAAACAGCAGCAAGCTCATTCACTGTGTTGGCAGAAGGAAATGATTGGACGCTGCATTGCCTGGCTGCAGGCTGTAAGCAGACATCCAGTCAGCCAGCTGCAGACAAGCAACCGCCCAAAAGCTCACATATAGTCACTAGTGGATGTGTTTTCACAGTCGTACTGAGGCTACTTGTACAAAGACAAGACAGTCAAGAGAGGACAGCCAAATATTGCATCATGGGCACTGACAGAGGGCACTGACAGAGGGCACTGATAGAGGGGAGACATACGTTTCCAGCCAGTGTACTTGATCATCCATTTGAATGGAGACAGGGCCACCTCCTGCCTTGACTTCTTAGTCCTGCATGTGGCCATGCAGCATGCTGAGAAAGTCTAGTAACGATCTAGTCTGACTAGATTGTTAGCTCGATGAACGGGCGCATGAGTATGAGCTCAGGGAACAGCAAAAGAGTGAGTTGGGAAGGGGACTGGGGAGCGTGCTTGGTGCCTGAGTGAGGGGTGAGTGAGGGGTGAGTGAGGGGTGAGTGAGGGGTGAGTGTGGGGTGAGTGCAGGATGAGCGAGGGAGATCCAATGAGAGGGAAAAGGGGTCAAGGGACAGCTGGGTGGGTGAGCAAGGTGTGCATGGCTAAAGTGGATGAGAAGCATGAGCTGGCTCATGCTCAGAAGCACCACTGATAATTTTAACGCAACGTGGCAAGCATGTCAGACGGTCTCATGTACAAAAAGCGCTTTTGTAACATGTGGTTGATGAGTTGCATACCAATATTGTACATATAGCAGGTGGCTTGAGCTACAGAAGGGCCTGTGTTGCCATGGTTCAGATTCTGAAGATCCTTTCCAAACAGGGTGCACCAAACACGTGTACAAGCGTGCACTTCTCAACCACATGTCTAACTCTTGACATCATGCCTGAGATGCAAGGGTGCATGAGGCATACCAGTAGGTGATATTGAAAGCAAGGGCCGGCATGGCAAAGGCCACAATGGGACCGCAGAGAGCCCCAATGACACTATTCAGAGTTCCCTGCAGTGCTTCCAAAGTCAGCATGTGATGAGAGCAGACAGCAATGATGTCATCCAGAGAAAGACACCTGAAGTTGCGCATGCCCAATGCACTCTATGCGTCCAGGAAAGCATGTCGTGATCTAGGTAGTCTGTGCAAGTTGACTCATAAGGGCAGCATGATATGGCCTATGCATTTGAGAGTTCAACATCATTCTTGCGATGCTGTTCACAGGTTGTTATGCACTGTAACTAGCTTATATCATACGTGGCAATTCAGGTGATGCACAGGTTACTCCAGGTCAGTCAGGTCAGTGAGCGTACGTAGAAGGGCAGCATAATTCCTATGAGCCATGCCGCAAGAGCTGCATCAGAAACAAAGAGACTTAGCACTGCAAGATTGGGAATACAACAGCCAACATGATCTGAAGCTGGTATGCTCAGCTGCTCAGCAAATGCAAATGACAGGTCAGCAAGATACTGCATGACATGGCAGCTGTCTCCGAGATACTGATGAAGTCATGGTCCTGCAACAGTGCAGTTTGTGTCTGTATGCACCAAAAATTTCACGCTAAAGGCAAGACAAAGATTGCAAATTGGGCCTGCAGGAAACGTAACTGCAATACCATTGCTGACTAATGCCTGCTCATTGTCATGACAATTTCAAGCCTTTTGCATCATGTCATGCAAAAGTTGGTCAGCATGTCGTGCCACGCATAGATGGGAGGCACTTACTGATTGGTAGCCTGGAGGGGATACGAATGAAGAGTGACTTCTCATGGATACCCCATAGCTTCTCCCACAAGTAGAAGAGAGGGGCATTAAAGTAGATAAAGGCGCAGATCTGGTGTACAATCATGAGAAAGATGGAGATGTTCATGGCCCATGTGTGAGGCAAGGAGCCATACACATTGCCTGCACATGAAACACTGAGCCATCAGTCAAGAGTGACATGACAAATGCATTTGACGTGTGTCAATCCTGTGGTCAACAAACATGTGGAAAACATGAACTTCAGAAACACAGACAGACTTTGTATGGCAAACAGCTGTCATGGATGCAACCACATGTGGAACCTCGCAGCAGCAAGATGCTAACACAATACCATATTTAGCATTGTTCTTGGGGTAGACCAGCTGCACGGCAGTTGAGTGAGGGACCGTCAAGGTGAAAATGTACAGGAAGCTCACAAATCCTATCCACCGATACTTCCTGCAAGGCAGATCTCAGTGATGTGGTAGATTGATGCAGGCAAAGGGTACTTAGCAGGCCCCTCCCTGTTGCAAAAGATCTGCGCTCGACAACAGCAAGAACATTATGCATTTGCTGTTACACCTTGTCAACAGCAACACTGGCAGATAGTCAGGTTGATGAAGGGTACGCACACACATGCATGCAGCATTGCAAGTACGCATGCAGGAGTGCAGAGGTGCAGCAGGGATACAGAGGCACAAAACCACAAAAACACAAAGCTGCACTGCTTACTTGGGCACATTCATGCCATCCATGACCTCAAATGAGATGTTGTGGCCACTAAAGGCAACCAGCAACACACCAAAGCCAGTGTAGAATAACTGTAGAGTCTTGGGTGGCCTGCAGGACATGCTGTCATCTATTTCCACTGTAGTCACTGTACGAAGGGCATCAACTACATGCTAAAATCATATACGTGCAGCCCTGCAAGGCATGCATTCTTGCCATCTTTCCACTGACAGACAGCCTGCAACTGGTGCACAGCTTCAAGCAAGAGGCACACAAAATAGGCTGAATTACCTGAAACAAGCACTGCAGGCCCATACATGTCAGCATGCTCAGAAAACACAATGTACTTGACAGGGCTGAGATCTGACAAGAATAGATCCCAGTAAGCAACAAGCACCCCAGACGCCATACTTCTTGTGTGCGTGGTGGACTTTCCACCTGTGCTGTCCTGTAAGGTTGCATGCATGGGGTTGCATCTAGGCATGCAATCTGAGTGAGAGAAAGAAACAAATACGAACAGTTGCTTGACTATGGCGTAGTCGACAGGCTGAAGTTCAACGGACGCAACAGAACATGGGACAGCAGCTTACGCTGTGGCAGCTGGGTTCTGAATGCCGCGACCGCTGGTGGCTGCTGCTATCACAATCCACCACACCGTGTAAGTGGTTCCAATGAGCCCTATGATGTTGATGATGCGGGTATGCCGCAATGTTGGGACACAAACCGACAACTGCAGAATTGCGCCGAAGATGAATGCCCACGTCCTGCAGAAGATCAGTCATAGAGTATGCATTGCAATGCTGTAGAGCACAGTTGCAGTGTGCAAGATGCGCATGACATGCTGAAAGCATGGCAGCATGGCAGCATGATAATGATGCCATTGTTGGGGCAGGGCAGGGTTGAAGGGGGGGGGGAGGGGGAGGGTGGGGGCACAGTTTATGGTGGAGACATATGACGGGACCAGCAGGGCATGCTGGACATATTCAACATAGAGGAGCGCACCTTTTGTCAAGAGAGGTTCGCCAGTAGTAGGCATCTGAGCTGCACGCAACCACTTGGGCTACGCACAGACCAAAGACATTCAGCATGACAAAGAAGGCTGTGAGCCAACCCAGAGGCCGACCACATAGGTACCCCACCACCTCATGATACTGCAGACACATCATTAGTTGAAGTATATTTAGGCATGACAGTGATGGTTGGCACCAATAAATGACAGATGGTTGGACAAGAGGCCTGTCCTGAGGCTGTCTAAACCTTCATTTGAGCCCAAGATTGGTCATGGCCTTGCAGTCAGCAGCAGCGGCATACAGCTCACCTTGTTTCTGTGAAAGAATTCTGCCATATGAGAATGTACTCAGAAACATGTGACAACATGCATGAGTAGCCAGCAGCATGTATGATGATGGACCACACAGGCTATGCTACAGTAATTGGCTGATGCATTTCAATATGTCCTGTGTGATCCATCATGCAGTTAACACCCAGTACCAGACACAAAGTCAGGTTTTGATGACCCATTTGAGGCTGTACTAGTACATGTGGTGACAAACGAAAATTGGGCAAGCATTTTTACAGGAATTTTTGTATTTTGGACAAAGTAGTACTGTGCTCTACCACAGCCGCTTATGAGGCTGCACATGCTCACAGCGTACAATTCCCAGAAACTGTGTGCAAAGCAGGCAGTATGTGCTGAGCTCCGGGCTACCGCCTTAGGAGGCTCCCGTCATGATCGCTGAAAAGCGTAAACTTTTCCTTTTCTTTTCAGTATGTGCCGAGGCAGAGGGTTGATGGACTGCAGCGGCAAAAGCAGGATTGCCTGCTGGGGCCTAATCTCTCACAAAGACTGACCCCAACAGTTGTGGCCGAGGCCTTGCATTGAGAAGTAGGCTACCTGTGTGATCCTCTTGCTGGCGCCCTTTTCGCCATACCATTTATCACTCAGAATCTGTAGACACACTCAGCATCAGCTATCAAGCCTGCAGGCTCAATGACACATGCTCAAGTCCACTTGCAGACTCCATTCTGTGCAGCTCTTTGGTTGCACATGCTGGCGACAGATATACTTGTTTTGTAAGCACAACAAGCTGGTAGCTAGGTCCAACAGCTGGACCGAAGACGACTGTTGACATGTCTGCACCGCGCAGCATGTATGCGCAGCATGTACGTGCTGCATAGTGAGCGCCGCAAATTTGCTGCACAGGGTGTAGCCGGTAGTGTCAGCACAGCGTAGCACAGAGTGCTGTTCTGCTACATTGGACTCAATTGCATTGCAGGTGTGTGCATACCAGGCGTCTCTTCCTTTCCTCATACAAGTGCACCAGCAAGACAATGGTGTAGGCTGAGATGAGGCCACTCGCAATGGAAAGCACCAGACCAGCTGCCAAGCCCATCTTGGCAAACGCATTTGGCATGGACAGCATGATTTGCCCAATCTGCATGACATCATGAGTCTCAAGATGTTTGCATTGTTGTTGCAAGGCGCCGGCAGCTGGCAGCATGCCAACTTGAAGCGTGCGTTGGCTGCCTTGGCCCTGATCTCCATGAAACAGCATGGCTGCAAGTTGGGGCTGATGAACAACAAGCTGCAGTCTGTGATAACACATGGTGACAGGCCGCCTGAGCCAGCTAGTCAATGCTGCCAGGAAGAGCTACAGCAGCTATGAGCACAGGGTGACAAACTCAATGTAGAGAAGCAAATGTGAGGTGGTCCAACTCTGAACTACATGCTGTAACTTGGCACAACACACATCATATGGTCAGTATCATGGCGTTGCTGCATCACATCATATAGATATACATTTCAGAACACATTTAGAAGATCTTAGGTTGCACAATTTGCAAACCAACCGGTGGAGCCGACCTGAGATGAAGCTGTGACCAGCAATGCATCGAGTGTTGTACCACTGGAGCCCCCCAGCCAACCCTGCACACACAAGGTAATAGCTATTAGCACATGGACCAAACTTCGGAGTGCAATGCTTCTTGCAACAAGGTCTTCATCTGGAGCTGCTGCAACATGTTTACACATGTGCAGAGGCCCGTGCAGGCTGTTCTAGAGACCATAATGACGACATCAATGGGTTTGCTGAGAGTGGCAAGGGCAAGCAAACGCTGTTGAATGGGATTTGGCACGTCGTACAGCACACGGCAAGGGCCTCCGCCGTCAAATGTGAAGTGATCACGGTGTACAGGCACAGGTTTTCGTGCAAACTGTTATACCTGCCACTTGCCCCAGCGTCCTGTCCACTTGTCAGCGTAAGCACCGCCTCCGCGTGTTTGCTCGAACTTGTCGGCTTCCGCTTCTTCCTACGGGCAACGCGACGATCCCTACGCTGTTGCAATCACTTGCTGGCTACAGCTAATCTGCAGAGGAGCGGTGCAGCATTCACTGGACCCGGAAAGGCATTGGGTTTCAGATGCGTTACCAAGCGCTCCAAGCTCGAGGCCTGGATTGGGATGGATGGGTTGGCTATGGCTTGTTTGGTGTGTAGAGTGATCTGGTCAACGTCACCCTCGACCTTGAACGCCGCGACGGCATCTTGATCGGCCATCGGAGAAAAACGGATTGAAGCACAACAGCTGCAAACTTCTGGCGCAATCGCCGTGAAGTTGGATGTCGGTAGACCGGCTCAGTGCAGAAGTTGCGACCAGCTTTCGGCAGGATTGATGAAAACGCTCGTGTTGGGTCAATTCACGTGCCGTCACGGGCCAAATCGTGGCCCCGAAAGGAAAATGGGCCGCACGTGACTTTCATGAACGATTACTGAACTATTTGTCTACTGTCAGATGCTATCCCCACAGGAGATTGATCAGTAGGTTCAGGTGGCCTACATGTTGACACTGGCCGCTTTGGCAAAGACAGCGAACATCGCAGCAGAGAGGACAGGGTCTGCCTTGTGTGCATGTCTGGCTCAGAAGAGGACGAACACCATTTTCTCTTTGACTGCCCCGCATACAATCACATGCGTCAGCAGTACAGCCACCTTTTCCATTTAGCTTCACCTTCAGTAGCAGCTTTTCTGGCTACTGACCAGCCCAATGTGGTAGGCAGTTATCTCAAGACTTGTTTTGCTCAAAGACAATCTGTTTTGGCCAGTCCACTTTTAGCCTGCAAGCCAATATTGGCTTCTGAACTTTGTAGAACTAGCTATAGTTTAGTGTAGAGCGTGTGGCGTCGCGGTACTAGCGCCCTCCTTTCATGTGCATGCAGGATCGGATCATGAACTTGTCGAGCGCAGAAGCAGAAGTGGAGAAGCAAAGACTGTATGTCCATATGAAAAAGTATTGGTGGATAATTCAGCAATACACTAACACAACATACTATGATGACATCTGATTTAAAGCAGGCGTGATTCTTCAAATGATGCGTCCAATATGCAGCACAATGTCCATGTCTCTTGTACACACTTTTTTGCACGACAAACATACAGGCCAGCTGCCTAGACCTAGACACTACACAGCTGCTTTTTCTGCACCAGATTCACCAAGAAGCTGACTCCAGGAGTTTGTCCTAGACACCAGCTTATTTGCAGCATTGTATGGCGAAAGCTTGGTGCCTGGCAGATTGGACCACTCATATGTGCAGTTCACCTTCTTGGGAGGCTCCATCAAAGCCTTCCTTTTGGTTTCATTGGCATCC
>JAABUK010001251.1_pt1 | contig 49191 bp, 44 predicted proteins | sample 5559141 | NCBI WGS metagenome assembly JAABUK01 (sample SAMN10711869, study PRJNA513367) | rock metagenome | isolation source: Antarctica rocks | place: Antarctica: Victoria Land, Pudding Butte nord | collected 2016-01-03 | reverse complement strand
TCGCCGTATTTTGTACATCTTCGGACCGCATCAGCCGCTACCTCAAGATATCGAGGAAACCTGCTCCAATTATAGCGAAAAAAGCCCGCCAGATCGACACCAGCGGCATTGCTTTTTCCGCAACCTGCTAGATCGTGGTTCCCGTGCCTGAGAAGGGTTCTTCTCAGGCGCGCATGCGAACGGTATCCGACGGACGGTCGGCTGCGGCTCAGTCCGGCGACGACGTCGCGCGCGATCGTCGACGGATGGTTCGCTGAGGTCGGCGGCGCGATGGACGGCGTCATCGCGAAGCGGCTCGATCTGCCGTACATGACGGGCTCACGCGAGGGCGCCGTGAAGATCAAGCGCGTCCGCACGGCGGATTGCGTCATCGGCGGCTACCGATTCGCAGCCGGAACGACGGACCGCGTCGGCAGCCTGCTGCTCGGTCTCTACGACGCGGCCGGTCTGCTCGATTCCATCGGGTTTTGCAGCGCGTTCGCGACGCCGGAACGCCTGGCGCTTGTCCGGCGCCTCGCACCGTACATCGGCAGCGCGGCTGACGGCGCCGGCTTCAGCGGCTCGGCGCCCGGCACGACACCGTCGCGCTGGAGTCGCGACCCCGAGCGCGACCGCTCATTCGTCGCGCTCCGGCCGGAGCTCGTGCTGGAAGTCGCCTTCGATCAGGTCACCACCGGCCGCATCCGCCACGGCACGAAGCCGTTGCGCTGGCGCACCGACAAGCCGCCGCATGCGTGCACGAGCGATCAGCCGCGTTCGCCGGGAGCCTCACGACGTTTCTGGCATCGTGAGGAAGCCTGAGCAGCGGCCGAGCGGCGCATCACGTTGCAATTCGCGCTGGTCTCGCTGCGCGCACGCGGCGCACCGCGTCGAGCGCCTTCGCGGTAATCGCAGCCCACCGCTCCCCTTCGATATCGGCCGTCGTGGCGATCCAGGTTCCGCCGACGGCGAGCACGTTCTCGGTCACGAGCCAGCTCTCGACGTTCTCGCTTGTCACGCCGCCGGTCGGTAGAAAGCGCGGGGTCAGGTGAGCAAACGGGCCGGCGATCGCCCGCAGCGCGGCAGGGCCGCCCGCCGCACCGCCGGGGAAGTACTTACAGACACGCGATCCAGCGGCAAGCGCGCCGCCGAGTTCACTCGGCGTCATCACGCCCGGCGCGAACGGGACGCCGACGTCGGCCGCGGCGCGAACGATGTCGCGATCGAAGCCCGGCGCAAGCGCGAAGCGCGCGCCGTGAGCCTGCGCCGCGGCGAGCGAGGCCGTATCGAGCACCGTCCCCGCGCCGACGAGTAGCTCCGGCCGCTCGGCCCGCAGCACCGCTATGACCTCGGCTGCCGCGCGCGTGCGAAACGTGATCTCGGCGACCGGTAGACCGCCTGCGAGCAGCGCGTCCGCGAGGGGGAGTGCGTGACGGACGTCGTCGATCGTGATGACGGGCACGACTCCGATCTCGCCGATCGCCGCGAACGGATCGCCGGCTTCGAGCGCGCGCATCATGGAATGCCGAGTGCGACGATCTGCGCGGGCGTGCGGGCGACGTAGCTGGCATTCGCCCGCAACGTCCAGCCGCCGCTGCCATCGTCGACCACGCGCGACCGCATGCCACCGGAGCGCTCGATGATGCCGTAATCTTGCCCGGCATCCGCCGGATACACGAAGAGGAACACGAGCTCCGTCGTTCCGACATTGACGGTGCGGTGAATCCAGTACGGTGGCACGTAGACGACATCGCGCGGACGAAGCGGAAGGGCCCGCGTCTCACCAGTCGGTGACTCGAGCAGCATCACGCCATCGCCCGCCTCGCCGTAATAGATCTCCGAGCGATCGGCAATCGCGTGAATATGGCCGCGCGTCATAAAATACTCATCGCCGATCGTGCCCGGGGACATCCGCGTCACACCCGTGATAACGTCGCCGGCGGCGCTGGAGGGCTGAAAGGCGGTCACCTCATAGACCGGTTTCTCGCGATACTCTCCGAACGCGCGCTCAAAGGCGTCCGCGTCCTCGTAGAGGCCGGCGAGATCGCGTATCGCCTTTCGGTAGCGGCCGCTTGCGCCGCGCAGCTCACCGCCTGGCACGTCGACAGAACACGTCACCGGCTCCATGAACTTCACCACAAGCCTCCCACAAAACGTAGTTTTACAACGGGATGGCTGAGGTTCCTGTGCCGTTCGCCGCACCTCTGCGAGGAGTCACGGGCGGCGCGGTGGATTCTACCCGTCATGATACGGATTTTCGCTACATCTCGCCGGGTGAGCCCAGGCGTGTGGCCGTTTCAAGCGTGACGCGCGACTTGCTCCTGTGCATCGACGTCGGCACCGGCAGCGCGCGCGCGGCTCTTACCGATGCGCGCGGCCGCGTCCAAAGGATCGCAAGCCGACCGTACGACCAATCGGTGCCGCATTTCGGATGGGCGGAGCAAGCCTCGCAGACGTGGTGGGATGCCGTCGTCTCGGCGATTCGCGAGCTCGTCGTCGGCGAGCCCGCACGACGCGATCGGGTCGCGGCGATCGGCGCGTGCGGTCAGATGCACGGTACGGTGCTCGTCGGAGCTGATGGCGACCCGACGCGGTCGATGGTGCCGCTCTGGAACGATAAGCGCACGACCGCACTCGTTGAAGCGTTCGAGGCGGCGCATCCCGCGGATGACTATCTCGCTCGGAGCGGGAATCCGCCGACCCCCGCATGGCCTGCCTTCAAGCTCGCGTGGCTGCGCGAGAACGATCCGATCGCCTACGACCGCGCCGTCACCGTGCTGATGCCGAAAGATTACATTAATTTCCGACTGACGGGCGAGGTTGCGATGGATCGCGGTGACGCCTCGCTCAGCTTCCTCATGGACTGCGGGACCGGCGAATGGTCGACGGAGATGGCCGAGCTCTTATCGCTCGACGTCAACAAACTGCCGCCGCTACGATCGTCGCTCGATGTGCTCGGTCATGTAACGGCCGATGCCGCTCGCCAGACGGGGCTGCGGCCCGGTACCCCCGTCGTCGTCGGCGGCGCCGACTATCCGGGCGCGTTACTCGGTTCGGGTGTTACGCGGCCCGGTCTCGCATCCGACGTCACGGGCACGTCGTGCATCGTCACCGCGATCGTTGCAGAGCCGATCCTCGATCCCGAGATCTGCAACGTTGCGACCGTCGAGGGCGGGTGGGGCGCGTTCGTCCTCCTCAAGACCGGCGGCGATGCGGTGCGCTGGGCGCGCCGCAGCCTTCATGGGGGCACCGCTGACTACGCAGATATCATGGCGACGGCAGCCGAGGCGCCGGCGGGCGCAGACGGCCTGTTCTTTCTCCCGTTCCTCGTTGGTCAGCGGCTTGGGCGAGAGCGTAACGCGCGCGCACAATTCTTCGGGCTCACGGCCGCGCATGGCATCGCGCACCTCGATCGCGCGCTCGTCGAAGGCGTGTCGTTCGCTGCCGCGCGGGCGCTCCGCACGATGGAGCGCGCGAGCGGCGCGCGTATCGAACGCGTCGTTGCGGCGAGCGGCGGTGCGAAGGCGCCCCTCTGGCTCGAGATCAAGGCGAGCGCGTACGGCGTGCCGATCCTCGTGCCGACCGAACCTGAATGCGGCATCGTCGGCTCGGCTGCCATCGTGGCGACGGCGCTTCAGATCTACGGCTCGCTCGCGGAAGCCGTCGAGACGTGCGTCGTCTTCGAGCGCGAGGTGTCGCCGAATCCAGCGTGGCGCGACCGCTATGCCCGGATGCAGCCGATTTTCGACCGGCTCTACGAACGGAGCCGGCCGCTCTACGCCGACCTCGATGAGCTCGCAGCACTCGATTCCTCGGCGACGACCTGACGCGGCGGCCGTAGAACCGGCGTCGCCCGCGCGCAAGCGCTCGGGGCCGCGGGAGAGCGGATCGTTCGTCCGGTTTCCAGCCTCGGAGGCGTCGAGTCTCATGACCGGCGTCGTCGTCGTCGCCGACGCCGGCTCGATGTGCTGGCGATCAGGCCGCGACGACGTTCTCCGTCAAAACGATGAAAGCGCAAGCGTGCAGATCGAGGAACGAGGCCTCATCGGGACGGACGCGCTCGAGATATTCCGGATCGGAAAACAGCGCGCGAGCCCCGCCAAGTCGTCGAACCAGAGCTCCGTGATCCCGTCGTATCTCGTCATGGGCATGTCTGGTAAGTTCACGTCGCTGCGGTGCTGCTGCACGTAGCGGCGTACCGTCTCGGCGACGGCGGGAACGGACATAAAGAGCTTCGAGTGCGCGAGCTTATGATGGGCGACGAACTCCTCGTGCGTTAGCGTCGGCTTGCGCACGAGGAGGATGGTGAATTTAAGCATGATCGGCCTTCTCCCGTCGACATGCCGTGGACATGTGAATGGCTTTCACATCATTGAATCGGAAACCTCCGGGCGATCGCCGCGTCCGTCGCGAATCGTCACGCGATGATGGCGAAGTCCGAAGCGGTCGTCAGGAATTATCACCATGGGAATTTGGCGGTTGCACTCAAGACCGCCGCGCTCGCGCTCGTGCGAGAGCGAGGCCCGAACGGATTTTCGCTCAGTGAGGCGGCGCGACGCGCGGGCGTCGCGGCATCGGCTCCCTACCGTCATTTTTCCGACAGGGATGCGCTCCTGATCTCGCTTGCCATCGACGGGAACGACCTCTTGGCGCGATGTCTTGCCGAAGCGGCGGCCGGCGCCGGTTCGCCGCTCGAAGCCATAATTGAAATCGGCGTCGCATACGTAAATTTCGCCTCACGGCACCACGATTATTTCGACGTCATGTTCAACTCCGGCGTCGATCGCGTCGCATACCCGGCGCTCGTCGTCGCGGCGCAGCGATCGTTCGGCATCGGCCTCGCCTCCGCGAGACTGCTTGCCGACGATCCCGAGCGGCAACTGGACATCGCGTTCGGAACGCGGACGCTCGCTCACGGGATCGCGACCCTGCAGCGGCAGGACGCCCTCGCCGTCATGGGACGTGAACGCGGTGAGACGCCGTCGGCGATGACGCGGCGCCTTGTCGCTGCGTTGCTCTCGGGCGGGCTCTCGGCGAGGATAGCGTGACCAACGGGGCTCGCTCTTCCAACATCCTCGAGGCGATTCGGACGGCGCTTCCGGAATTGCGCAAGTCCGATACGAAGGTCGCCAAGCTCGTGCTCGCCGAGCCGATGCGGTTGCTCGATGCGACCGTCGCTGAGGTCGCGGCTCTCGCGGACGTCAGCCAGCCGACCGTCATCCGATTTTGCGTCGCTATCGGGCTGTCGGGCTTTGCGGAGTTCAAGATCCGGCTCGCCCAAGGGCTCGCGCTTGGCACGTCGGCTACGCACTCGGTCATCTCCGATAGCGACGACCTCAGCGCCGTGGCGAATAAGATCTTCGAGTACACACTCACGAGCCTCGACGAAGCGCGGCGTCATCTCGATCTGCACGCGCTCGCGCGAGCCGTCGACGCGCTCGCCGCGGCACGCTCGATCGAGTTCTTTGGTTTCGGCGCATCCGGCCTCGTCGCTCAAGATGGGCAGCAGAAGTTTCCCCTTTTCGGCGTGCCGTGTCGCGCGCAGTCCGACTCACATCAGCAGATCATGGCTGCATCGATGATGATGCCGGGCGACGTCGCCATCGTCGTCTCGAATACCGGCCGGACGCTGCAACTCGTCGAGGCCGCGCGGATCGCACGCGAGAACGCGACGGTCATCGGACTCGTCGGCGCCGCGGGTCCGCTCAGCGAGCTCTGTGATATCGTCCTGCTCGTTTCGACACACGACAACACGAACGTCTACACGCCGACAACGTCGCGTATCGCCGCCCTTGTGATGATCGACATCCTCTCGACGGCGGTCGCGTTGCGTCGCGACGCTGCGCATCTCGAGCGATTGCAGCGCATGAAGCGCGGTCTCAATGACTTTCGAGCCGGCGGGTGCGGCTGAGCTTTGAGCTTTCGCGGACGAACCGACCGCATCGTCGGCGCTGGCAACGAGTACCGTCGTTGTTCTCGCCAATCCTATCCGATGCGTCGCGCGCTCCGTCGCTCCGAGCCACCACGGACCGGCCCTTGATTTCGTCGAGCGTCTGCGGGTGAAGACGACGGATCGATCGATCGCGAGTGCCTCGAACGCCGGTTCGCTCGCTGATTCCGACCCGAGATGCGCTGACCAAAAAGGAGGAGTGTCCGCTCGGCTCCTCGCCGGGCTCCGAGGGTATCGCCCTTGCGCGCCGACGGGACGCATGTTACAAAACTACAAACTCTGCCGAACCGCGCATCGATGTTCACGATTGGAGGCCCCGAGGGGCATCTTGCTCCTGCGACGAAGCCGACGATCGCCTTCTTCGGTGTTACGACCGGGCGTAGCTCGATTCTGCAAGTCTTTCCGGCGTGGGCGCGTTGGCTCGGCCTCGACGCCGAAATCGTCGGGGTCGACTTTGCGCCTCGCAGCGATTCGATCGCCTATCGAACGGCCGTCCAAGAGCTCCGGGACGATCCCCTGCTGTTTGGCGCGCTCGTAACGACGCACAAGCTCGCGCTCTACGACGCCTGCCGGGATCTCTTCGATGAGATCGATCCGCACGCGAAGGCGATGGGTGAGGTCAGCTGCATCTCCAAGCGCGGTGGTCGGCTGCGTTGCGATGCGAAGGATCCGATCACGGCGGGCCTCGCGCTCGATGGATTTCTCCCGCCAGACCATTTCGGCAGTCGGCCCGTAGACGTATTCGCGATCGGTGCGGGCGGCTCGTCGATCGCGCTGACGTGGCATTTGATGCGCCCCCGGCGCGGTATCGCCGCACCCGCGCGAATCGTCGTCTCCGATCGCGATCTGGAGCGGCTCGCAGAGATCGAGCGTATCCACGACGGTATCGCGAGCGATGTGCAGCGATCGTACGTCCTCGCCGCGAGCCCCGATGCGAACGACGCAGTCCTCGCGAGCCTCCGTCCGGGCTCGCTCGTGGTCAATGCGACAGGTCTCGGCAAGGACGCTCCCGGCTCACCGCTTACGTCGATGGCGGTGTTCCCCCACGATGGGATTGCCTGGGACTTGAACTACCGCGGCGAGCTCGTCTTTCTCGACCAGGCGCGCTCCCAAGTAAGCGCCCGCGCACTTCAGATCGAGAACGGCTGGACCTATTTCGTCCACGGATGGCTCGCGGTGATCGCCGAGGTGTTCGACATCGAGATCCCGAGCGCAGGCCCCGAGTTCGACGAGCTCGCGCGGATTGCGGCCGACGTGTCGGCGACGCGCGCGTGAATGCCGCCCGCGTCCTCGTCACGCCGCGCTCGCTGACGGCGTCGCCGCATCCTGCCGTCGGCGCGATCGACGCAGCCGGTTACGGCATCGTTTATTCGAGCCCGGGCGTCCTGCCGGGCGAAGCCGAGCTCCTTCGGCTCGTACCGGGCTGCATCGGTTGGATCGTCGGCGTGGAGCCGGTTTCCGAGGCCGTCATCCGTGCGGCGACGGCATTACGTTCGATCAGCCGCAACGGCGTCGGCGTCGATAACCTCCCCGTCGCGTTGCTCCGCGAGCGCGGTATCCACGTGGCGACCGCCGGCGGCGCAAACGCCTCGGGCGTTGCCGAGCTCACGCTCGGACTGATGCTCTCGGCGCTTCGGCACATTCCGGCGACCGACGCCGGAATCAAGGCAGGCGGCTGGCCGCGGTTGCGCGGCCGCGAGCTCGGCGGCCGAACGGTCGGCATCATCGGTTTCGGTGCGATCGGTCGGCGCGTCGGCGAGCTCGCCCTCGCGTTCGGCGCCACGGTCATCGCGTACGATCCGATGCGTGGCGACGCAGTCCCGGGCGCGCGCTTCCGATGGGCGACGGTCAGCGAACTTCTCACCGAGTCGGACATCGTGACGCTGCATTGCCCGCCGCTCCCGGGTGGCGTGCCGCTGATCGACGGCGCCGCCCTCTCGCACATGCGTGACGGCGCGATTCTCGTCAACGCCGCACGCGGCTTGCTGATCGACGAGCCGGCCGTTTGTGACGCCCTCGAGACGGGGCGGCTCGGCGGGTATGCGGCCGACGCCTTCGCGCACGAGCCGCCGCAATCACGCGCGCTCGTCGGCCATCCGCGCGTTATCGCGACGAGCCACATCGGGGCATTCACAGACGAGAGCGTCGCGCGCGCGACGGTCGGTGCCGTCGAGAATCTGCTCGCGGCGCTCGCCCTCAGCGATGTCGACGCGCAAAACTGAACTGACGGCGGCGGCCTTCGTCGAGCCGCTCGCAGCGCGCATTGCGCGACCGATCGCGGGCGCGGTCGCACTCTATTGGCTCGGCCAAGCGGGCTTTTTGATCCATTCGCCGCGTGCGACGGTTCTCATCGATCCCTACCTCTCCGACTCGCTCGCCCAGAAGTACCGCGATACGCTCTTTCCGCACGTGCGGATGATGCCGCCGCCGATAGCCCCGGATGCGCTCGGTCCGGTCGATCTCGTGCTGTACACGCACCACCACACCGATCACATGGATCCCGGCACGCTCGCACCGCTTGCGCGCGATCCCGCGACGCGCTTCGTCGTCCCAGCTGCGAAGCGCGAGGAGGCAATGCGTCGCGCGGGCGTCGGTTCGGAGCGACTGGTCTGTGCCGATGCAGGCGACGTTCTGGAGCCGTTCCCAGGCGTCGTCATTCGACCGGTCCGTGCCGCACACGAGACGCTCGAGCGTGACGGCGCAGGCCGTCACCTCTTCCTCGGCTACGGCATCGACCTCGAGGGCGTGCGTCTCGTGCACTCCGGCGATGCCGTGCCATACGGCGGCATCGAAGACGATATCCGCGCGCTCGACGCAGATCTCGCGTTGTTTCCCGTCAACGGCCGCTCGCCATACCTCGCCGAGAATGGGGTGCCAGGTAACTTCACCCTTCACGAGGCGATCGCGCTCGCGCGCGACTGCGGCGTCCCACATCTGATCGCGCACCACTTCGGGATGTTCGCGTTCAACACGATCGCACGGGCCCTGATCGAGCATGAAATCACTCGATCAGAGTTCCGCGTCGACGTGCACGCGGCTTCGCTCGGCATCGAGTACCGGCTGAGCCTCGCCTGACGCCGCGCACGATGAACGTCGTCTCCACAAAACCGTCGACCGATTGACGCTGAGCTCTTTTTGTAGTTTTATTACCAAATTGGTGTCGCGCCGCTCGGAAAGGGACGATGCTCGGCTTCTCGCCATCCCCAGCGCCCGATACTGGACCGCTCGTATGCCTCCGAGGCGTGAGCAAGTCGTATCCCGGTGTGCAAGCACTGCGGGACGTCAATCTCGATCTCCATGCTGGCGAGATCGTCGCGATCTGCGGGGCCAACGGCGCGGGAAAATCGACGCTCGCGCGCCTGCTTTCGGGCCAGGAGCCAGCCACAGCGGGCGAGATCCGAGTCGCCGGCCGGACGCACCCGATCGGCTCGCAGCGCGACGCATTCGAGTCCGGGATCCTCATGATGCATCAGGAACCGCTGATCGTCGACGACTTCACGGTCGGTGAAAACGTCTGGCTCTACGCCCTGCGCGGCGGCGGTACGAACCCGTGGCGTGCTCGCCCAAAGACGAACGACAACGTCACCCGGGCGGCGCTTACCAAAGTAGGATTACGCGGAATATCGACGACCCGTCTCGCCGCGAGTCTCGCGCCCGGTCAGCGGCAGATGCTCGCGCTCACGCGCGCCGTCGTCAACCCCCATCGGGTGCTCATCCTCGACGAGACGACGGCCTCAACGACCGAGTCGTACTTCGAGCTCGTCAAGGCGATGGTCGCGCGAGAAAAGGCCGCCGGCACGTTGGTCATCTTCGTCTCGCACCGCATGCAAGAAGTGCTCGGCATTGCCGACCGGATCGTCGTCTTGCGCAATGGCGCGCTCGTGACGACGCTCGACGCGCGCGCCACAAACGCCCACGAGATCACGTCGCTCATGATCGGCGACGCGCTGCGCGTGGTGCACCGACCACCGAGCGTTCCCGCCTCGGCCGCAGGACCGAAGCTCAAGGTCTCTGGACTCTGCGCCGGATCCGCGCGCGACGTTTCGTTCACCGTCGAGCCCGGCGAGATCGTCGGGTTCTACGGCCTCGTCGGCAGCGGCCGCTCATCGGTCGCGCGCTCGATCACGGGCCAGATGCGCGCTCGCTCCGGTTCGATCGTCGCGCATGGACGTAAGCCCGATCTCGGTAACCCGCGCACCGCACTCGCCGCCGGAATCGCGTACGTCAGCGAAGATCGCCGTCGTGAGGGCTTCGTGCCGGACTTCACCAACGGTTACAACCTCACGCTCAACACGCTCGCGCGCCACAGCCGGCGCGGCATCGTGAACCTGCGGGGCGAGCGCGCCGCTGCCGATCGACTCGTCGAGCAATACGGCGTCAAGGGCGCGTCGTCGACGATGACGACGACGCTCAGCGGCGGCAACCAGCAGAAAGTCTGCATCGCGAAGTGGATTGCGGCCGACCCGGAGATCATCGTCTTCGACGAGCCGACGAAGGGGATCGATGTCGGCGCGCGCGCGACGATCTACGAGATCGTCTTCGAGATGGCGTCGCGCGGTAAGGCGATCGTGGTCGTCTCGAGCGAAGCCGAAGAGATCCTCTTGCTCAGCCATCGCGTGCTCGTCATGCGTGATGGTCGACTCGTCGCCGAGCTCGATTCCGCGTCGTCTTCTACCGAAGATCTCGCACGGCCGGCGCTCGGGGCGGACGCGTCGTGACCGATCCGCAGAGCATCGTCCCGGGCCACGACGCCACGCCGCCGCGCGAGGCCATACCGCTCGGCGCACGCCTTGCCGACCTCTATCCGCTCCTGATCCTCGTCGGCATGCTCATCATCGCCTCGTTCGCGAGTCACGCTTTTCTGACCGGCGACAATCTCTCGAACCTCGTGAGTCAGCTGTCGGTCACCGGCATTCTCGTCCTCGCCGAGCTGCTCGTCGTACTCGCCGGTGGGATCGACATTAGCGTCGGCTCGACGCTCGGCCTCGCGTCGGTACTCTGCGCTGGCGCGTTCGGCGGCAGGAGCGTGTGGCTCGGGTTGCTCGTCGCGCTTGCAGTCGGCAGCGCCATCGGAGCGATCAATGGTACCCTCGTCGCCTATCGTGGCGTCGCGGCGTTTATCGTAACGCTCGGCATGCTTGCGCTTGCACGCGGTCTCGTCTACGCATACACACAAGGCTCGCCGATCTCGGCCGCCGATCCGGCGTTTCTCGCGCCCGGTACGTCGACGTTCTTCGGATTCCCGACGATCGGCGTCTTCTGGATCGCGACGATCGCCATCATGTGGTTCATCCTCAATCGAACGATCTTCGGTCGGCGCGTGTACGCCGTCGGCAGTAGCGCCGTTGCCGCCGAGAGCTCTGGGCTTCCGGTACGCTCGACGGTCTTTCTCGTCTTTCTGTTGGCGGGCGCTCTCGCGGGACTCGCCGGCTTCTTGCTCACGTCGCGCGTGGGCGCCGGCACGCCGTCGGCCGGCATTAATTACGAACTCGATGCGATCGCCGCAGTCGTCATCGGCGGCGCCCGCCTCAATGGCGGTTATGGTAAGGTCTCGGGCGCGGTGATCGGCACGCTTATCTTCGGCGTCATTACGAATCTACTCGTCCTCATCAACGTCTCGACGTTCTTACAGGAGGCGTTCCGCGGAGCGCTCATCCTCATCGCTGTGTCACTCGCGGCCGGCCAGCGCTCGTCGCGCCGATAGCCGCATCCCGTCGTCGTAAGGAGCATTCATGGTACGGAAAAAACTTCTCATTGCAGGCCCGCTCGCGATCGCGCTGGCCTCGGTTGCGGTCTTCGGTGCGTCGGCGCAGTCACCGAAGGACGCAAGCAAAATCAAGATCGGCTTCGCGCAGCAGACCCTGACGGCACCGTACTACGTCGCCATGCAAAAGGAAGCGCAAAAGATCGCGGGCGATCGGGGCTTCCAACTTATCTTCCAGGCCGCCAATGGCGATCCGGTTCAGCAGATCAATCAGATCCAAGACATGGTCTCGCAAGGCGTCGCCGTCATCGTCGTCAACGCCGTCAGTCCGGGCACCGAGAAGGCGCAGCTTACGGCGATCGCCGCGAAAAAGCCGCTGATGTTCATCGACACGTCGATTCCCGGAGTCGGATTCACGACGGTGCAATCCGATAACGCGAAAATCGGCGAGGATTCCGGGAAGCTCATGGCCGAGCGGCTTGGGAAGGGCAAATCGATTAAGCTCGCGATCCTCAACGGCGGCCCGCGCGATGAGATCGTTGGCCCCGATCGTCGCAAGGGCTATCTCGCCGGGCTTACCGACGGCGGCATAAAGTACACGATCGTCGGCGAGGCGGCGGCGAATTACGCACAGGGCGAGGCCGTCACCGCGACCGAAGATTTGCTGGCCGCGCATCCAGACATCGACGTCATCTTCGGCTACAACGATTCGATGGCGCTAGGGGCACTGCAGACGCTGCGGACGAAGCACAATACGAAAGTACTCCTCTCGGGCGTCGACGGTCAAAAGCAGGCGCTCGCAGCGATCAAAGAGGGTGGCTGCTCGGGCCAATATGTCTCGACAGGCCTCAACTCGCCGGTAATTGCGGCACAGGAGTCCTTCGCGGTAGCGCTCGCCGTCGCGACCGGTACCACGCAACCGAGCTCATATCCCAAGGTGAAGTATACGAAAGCCGTCGGCATCGGCTGCATGAACGTCGCCCAATACTATCAGCCCGATAGTATCTTCTGAGGCCGCAGAACTGTCGACGCAACGCGCCGAGGGCTTCGTTGAAGCGGAGTAATTGACCGCCGAATGGGGCCGCTTCGGCAGCCCTCTTCGAGGTCGACCTTTCTCGTAACGATCTCTCGAGGCTCGACATTCACGTCGGCAGTTGACATCGAACACCTGTTCGATGTAGGCTGAGCGCCCATGGCAGCGCGGTATGCCGAGCTCCACTGCCGGTCCAACTTCAGCTTTCTCGACGGCGCGTCGCATCCCGAAGAGCTCGTGGCACGGGCACTCGAGCTCGGGCTCGACGCGCTCGCACTGACCGACCGCGACGGGCTGTATGGCGCGGTCCGCTTCGCGAAGGCGGCGCGCACCACGCCGCTGCGCGCGATCGTCGGCGTCGAGCTCACGCTCGATACGCCGGAACTGCGGCCCAAGCGCGCGAGCGCCCTCGACGCCGCGCAGCGCGATCGTCAGCCGCGCATCGTCCTGCTCGCCGAGAACCGCGCCGGCTACGCGAACCTCGCGAGCGCGATCTCGGCGGCGCAATTGCGCGGCCGCAAGCGCGAGGCACGGCTGCGCCTGAGCGATCTCGACGGCAAGACCGCGGGGCTCGTCGCGCTCTCGGGTTCGGCCGCCGGCTACGCCGAGGAGGCGCTCGTTCGCGGCGACGCGGCGACGGCGCGCGAACGGTACGCGACGCTGCGCGATCTCTTCCCGGACGCGCTCTATGTCGAAATCCAGAACCACCTGCGCGCCGCGGACGCACGGCTCGCGCTCGCGCAGATCGGGCTTGCCGACGAGCTCGGCGTACCGTACGTCGCGACCAACGGCGTCGCGTACGCGCGACCGGACGACGCGCCGCTGCACGACGTGCTGACGTGCGTCCGGCACCGCACGCCGCTGCAGCGCGCGGGGACGCTGCTGTTGCCCAATCACGAGTTCGCGCTGCAGTCGCCGCAGCGCATGGCGCGGCTCTTCGCCGACCGGCCGCGCGCGATCGGCACGACGCTCGAGATCGCCGACCGCTGCACGTTCCGTCTCGAGAAACTCGCCGAGCAGTTTCCGCTTTTCCCCGTGCCGCCGGGCGAAACGAGCACGCACGGCTATCTGCGCACGCTCGTCGCGGCGGGCGCGCGCGAGCGCTACGGCGCGCCGCTCTCCTCGAAGGTCGAGCGTCAGCTCGAATACGAGCTCGGCATCGTCGCACGGATGGATCTCGCGGGCTACTTCCTCATCGTCTGGGACATCGTGCAGGCGGCGAAGCGGCTCGGCGTGCTCGCGCAGGGCCGCGGCTCCGCCGCGAACTCCGCGATCTGCTACGCGCTCGGCATCACGGCGGTCGATCCCATTGCGATGGAATTACTCTTCGAGCGCTTTCTCTCCGAGGAGCGTAACGAGATCCCCGACATCGACATCGATTTCGCGCATCAGGATCGCGAGCGCGTCATCCAGTACGTGTACGACACGTACGATCGCGAGCACGCGGCGATGACGGCCGAGGTCATCACGTATCGCACGCGCTCCGCGATCCGCGACGTCGGCAAGGCGCTCGGACTCTCGCTCGCGCAAGTCGATGCGGTCGCCAAGGAATACGACGCACGCGAGTCGCTCGCGGGCGCGACCGGTGCCGCGTACGACGACCGCAGCAACCTGCCCGAATCCGTGCGCAAGCGGCGCGACCTCGACGCGGGCTCCAATCAGCACCGCTCGCGCGCCGAGGCGAACGACCAGCCCGCGCAATCCAGGGGCCGCGCGTACACGCCGGGCTTCGAGCAGATCGACCCGCCCGCCGCGGATGCGAACCCGAAAGTACGTTCGGCCGAGGGCGCGAAGCCGTGGGCGTTCTACGGCTTCAAAGGCCTCGACTTCGGCGCCGATCCCGACCCCGACGTCCGCGGACCGCTCGGCGGCCCGACCGGGGAGCTGCTGCTCGCGCTGTGCCGCCGCATCGACGGCTTCCCGCGCCACATGGGCATCCACTCAGGCGGCATGATGATCACGCGCGATCCGCTCGTCCGCGTCGCGCCGGTCGAGTGGGCCTCGATGCGCGACCGGACGATCGTGCAGTGGGACAAGGACGATCTCGCCGAGCTCGGGCTCATCAAGATCGACCTGCTCGGCCTCGGCATGCTCTCGCTCTTACGCGATGCCTTCGAGATGTACGCGAAACGCTATGGCACCTCGCGGCCGCACCTCGAACTCGCGACGATCCCCGCGGACGACGCGCCGACGTACGAGATGCTGCAGCGGGGGGATTCGATCGGCACGTTCCAGGTCGAGTCGCGGGCGCAACAGTCGATGCTGCCGCGCCTCAAACCGAAGTGCTTCTACGACATCGTCATGCAGGTCGCGATCATCCGGCCGGGCCCGATCCAAGGCGACATGATCCATCCGTTCTTGCGCCGGCGCAACGGCCTCGAGCCCGTGACGTATCCGCACGAGAAGCTGCGGCCGATTCTCGAGCGCACGCTCGGCGTACCGCTCTTCCAGGAGCAGGGCATGCGCATGGCGATCGAGGCGGCGGGCTTCTCGCCCGGTCAAGCGGATCAATTACGCCGCGCGATGGGCCATAAACGTTCGCACGAGCGGATGGCCGAGATCTACCCCAAGCTCGTGCAGGGCATGGTCGACAACGGCATCGATCGTGAGGCCGCGAAGCACTTGTTCCACATGCTCGAGGGCTTCGCCGATTACGGGTTCCCCGAGTCGCACGCCGCGAGCTTCGCGCTGCTCTCGTACGCGTCGTCGTATCTCAAATGTCACGAGCCGGCGATCTTCCTCGCGGCGATCCTCAACGTGCAGCCGATGGGTTTCTACTCGACCGAGGTGCTCGTCAACGACGCGCGCCGGCACGGCGTCCTCGTGCGGCCCGTCGCCGTCAACGAGAGCGCGTATTGGAGCGCGGTCGAGGAGGACGGCGCGACGCGGCTCGGCTTCCACGTGATCCGCGGGCTCGGCGAGGCGCAGCGAACGCGGCTGCAGGATGCGCTCGCCGGGCCGCCATTCGCGGATCTGCGCGCCTTCGCGGCACGCACGGGCCTCCTGCGCGACGCGCTCGAGAATCTCGCGGTCGCGGGTGCGTTCGCGCCGTGGTTCGCGACGCGCCGCGAGGCGATGTGGGCGCTGCGCGGGCTCGACGAGCGCGAGGCGCGCGGCGAGCTCGGCCGCGCGATGGAGATCGACGACGAGCCCGAGCCCGCACTCCCGGCGCTCACGGCGCGCGAGGAGACGACGTTCGACATCTGGGGCACGGGCATGACGACGGGGCCGCAGCCGATCGCGCATTTCCGCGCCGAGCTCGAGCGGCGCGGCGTGCTCTGCGCCGAGCGGTTACTGCAGATGCCGAATCATCTCGTCTGCAAGGTCGGCGGCATGGTGATCACGCGCCAGCGCCCGGGCACGGCGAAGGGCTTCGTCTTCCTGACGCTCGAGGACGAGACCGGGCTCGTCAACATCATCGTGAACCCGAAGATCTACGAGCGTAACCGGCGACTGATCCGCGCGTCGCAGGCGCTCGTCATCGAGGGCGTCCTGCAGTTCGAGCAGGGCACGCACGACGTTATCGCCCGCCGCTTCTGGCCGCTCGAGACCGGCGGCACGCTCGACGGCATCCACTCGCGTAATTTTCACTAGGCGCTCGAAGGCGACCGCTCGCATTACGGCGTGGGTTCGGCCTCGGGCTCGACCGCAACCGGCGCGGCCGCGCGGACGACGCGCGAGGGCATCGGCAGGACGCTCGCACCCGCCGCGACGTCGGACATAACGATGCTGCCCGGCCCGATCGTCGCGCCGCGGCCGATGCGCCGGATTCCGCCCGAAGCCGCGCCGAGGATGATGACGTGCATGCCGATCTTGACGTCGTCCTCGATGATGATCCGCGAGTTCTGCGACGCGATGGCCGTATGATGACCGATCGTCACGCGCTTACCGATCGTCACGAAGTGCGCGAACGCGCAGCCGATGCCGGAGTGCTCGAGATAGAGATCGTCCTGGATGTCGCACTCGTACGGTAAAATCGCCTTGAAGACGAGGAGGTTGAAGAGCTTGATGCCCCACGCGACGGGATGCCAGCCGCGCCGGTACGCGTCGCAACTCGCCTTCCAAAGCCGCGTCGTGATGCCCGCGTTGTAGAGAACCGCACGAATCTTGTATTGCAGCGACTGATTTCGCAGCGTGTTCTCGAGCGACTTTCCATCGAAGAGGTCTTGCACGTCGGATTCCCTCGTTATGCGAATACGGAGCTAGGCGCGCGGCACGGGCCCGGCGATGTGGCCGGGCGCCGCTTCGACGAGCGTATGGGGCGGAACGTCGAAGTTGACGACGGCACCCGAACCGATGACCGAGCCGCGACCGATGCGCAGGATGCCGCCCGTGCGGGATCCGAGGATAACCGCGTGCATGTCGATCGTCACGTCGTCCTCGACGATAATGCGACCGGCGTACGCAGCGAGCCCGACATGATGGCTGATCTTCACATTCTTGCCGATCGTGACCGCGTGCGAGAACACGCTGCCGAGCGCTTGATGCGTGAGCAGCACCTCGCCCTCGAGCTCGCATTGATACGGCAGCAACGCCCGGAACACGTACAGGTTGACGGCTTTGAGCAGCCAAGCCGGAATGCGCCAGCCACGCCGGTAGCACGTGCAGCTCAAGCGCCATATGCGACCCGGAATGCTCACGCCATGGAAGAACTTGCCGATATACCGCAGCGACTCTGTCGGTGCGATGTCGCCGGCCATCGACGTGACCTTGTTCAGCGCGCCGTCATCTCGGAGCATCCCGCGACGTTCGCCATGACCGAATCGCGCCGCCTTGTTCGAAGCGACAGGTGGCGCTCGGTTCCCACGGCGGTGGGCACTCACGGACCGATTGTGCAACGCTTCGGCCATGGACGAAGGGCGCGGCTGGGCGCAGCGGCTGCAGGCGATCTCGCAGATCGGCCTCGCCTACGCGGCGGACCCGTACGACCGCGATCGCTACGAGCAGATTCGCACGATCGCGATCGAGATGACCGCCGCGGTCACCGGCGCCGAACCGGGCGTCGTCGCCGCGGCATTCGCGGCACAGGACGGCTACGCGACGCCGAAGTTCGATACGCGCGTCGCCGCGTTCGACGCTGCCGGCCGCGTGCTGCTCGTGCGGGACGCGGGCGACGGCGGCTGGACGCTGCCGGGGGGCTGGGGTGACGTCGGCTCCTCGCCCGCCGAAAACGCCATCCGTGAGGTGCGCGAGGAATCGGGCTACGACGTCACGCTCGAGAAGCTCGTCGCCGTCTTCGATCGCGAGCGGCACCCGCACGTACCGAAGCGCATCGTGCACATCTACAAGCTCTTCTTTCTCGGCACGATCGTCGGCGGCGAGGCGACGCCGAGCGTCGAAACGACCGAAATCGGGTTCTTCGGCGAAGCCGAGCTCCCGCCGCTCTCGCTCGAACGTATCACGCCGGACGAACTCGCGCGAACGTTCGCGCACCGCCGCGATCGCACGCTGCCGACCGAATATGACTGATCAATCCCTCGGCCGTCGAGAACGGTACGCGGTCTGCTTCGCCCGGTTGCCACAGTTCGTCATGCTGCACCAACGTCGACCGCGCCCGCGGCTGCGATCGACGAAGAGCAACACGCATTCCGCGCCCTCGCAGGCTTTAACGTCGGGAAGATCCCCCTCGCAGATGAGGGCCGCCATCGCCTGGCCGATCGGGAACAGGAGCGACTCGGGCGATCGCCAGCGGCGCGAGACCTCGAGGTCCAGGCCGCCATCATCGCGAGCGACGATCTCTTCGAACGCCTCGTCGCGCGAGAGGAGATCATTGAGCGGCCCGAGCCGGCCGAGCGCGTCGGCGGGGGCGTTCGCGCCCTTGAACTCGACGACGAACTCTCGAAACCACGATCGCAGCGCACGTGCACGCGCCGCGACCGCGTTTAACTCATCGCGTCGGACCGTCTTGCGCATGCGAGCGAGGACGGGCCGCGGCACGAGCTCGGCTGCTTCGAGCCACGCGAGGAGATCGGCGCCGTTCTCGAGCCGTTCGGCCGCAAACGGCCGAGTGTTGAGGAAATCGAGCGCCGTCGCCTCGCCGATGAAGACATACGGCTTCGTCAATCCGGACATCGGATCAGCGTACGCCCGGGCACCGCTGAAATCAACGGAAGAACGCCCGAATCGCCGTCGCGATATCGGCCGCGTTCGTCTCGAGCGCGAAGTGACCGGTATCGAGGAAGTGAACGTCGGCGGCCGGCACGTCCCGCTTGAACGCCTCGGCTCCCGCCGGCAAAAAGAATCCGTCGTTCCGTCCCCAGATCGCGAGCACCGGCGGCTGATGTTCGCGCAGATAGCGCTGAAACGCGGGATACATGTCGACGTTGGTCCGATAATCGAGTAAGAGGTCGAGCTGGATCTCGTACATATTCGGACGCGCGAAGTAGAACTCGTCGAGCGCGAAACCGTCCGGCGAGACGCGGCTCGGATCGGAGACGCCGTCGAAGTAATGTCCACGCAGCGCGTCGTGGCTGAAGGCGTCGACGCCGATGGCGCTACGGCGTTCCGCGCTCGGATCGTTCCAATACGCGCGGACGCCGGCCCAGCCATCGCTGAGACCATCCTCGTACGCATTTCCGTTCTGTGATACGATCGCTCGAATCCGCTCGGGATGCTTGAGTGCCATACGGAAGCCAACGGGCGCTCCGTAATCGAAGACGTACATTGCGAACTCGTCGAGTCCGAGGATCTCGGTGAATCGGCCGATCACCTCGGCCAGATGCGCGAAAGTGTACGCGAACGATTCCCGTGGCGGCATCGCCGACATCCCAAAGCCCGGCAAGTCGGGTGCGACGACGCGAAAGCGGTCTGCGAGCAACGGCATCAGGTCGCGAAACATGTGTCCCGCGCTCGGGAAGCCGTGGAGGAGCAGGAGTACCGGAGCGTTCGCGCTGCCTGCCTCGCGATAGAAGATGTCGACTCCGTCGACGTCGACGGTGCGGTAGCTGATTTGCATGCGGGTTCTCGTTTTCTAAAGCGTTCCTCTGCTTCGTCCTTATGGACGATGATGTAACCTCATAAACGCATTCCTTGCGGTTACTCCAGCATGTCGGCTCGCTCACGAGCCAGGCCATGGCGCAGCGAGACGTCCACCAATCGGCGCGATCCTCGCCGACAGGCAACGCCGAGGCGCAGCCGCTCTCGCTTGCACCTCCGTACGGCAACGTGCGCCACGTCGGTCTGCACCCAGCCCGGATGGAGCGATGGGCGGCTCGCGCGCGACGCTGACGGTCGACGAGTCGGTCGCGGGCATGACGCGCGTGATCGATGGCCTCACGCCAGCGTAGACGGACGTCTCTCTCACGTGGGAAGGCAAGACGCTTCCCCGGTAGCGCGAAGGCCGTGCGCATGAGCGACGATCAGCGTACGACCGGGGGCATCGACCGCGCCGCCTTCCTCGCGACGGCCGCAGTCGGGACCGGTGCGACGCTCCTCGGAGCCGCGCCGCCGCCCGGCCTCGGGGCACCACACGCCCCGTTCGTCGCCGAGAGCGACGCGCGCATCGTCGTGGATCGGCCGGCCGTGCAGAGCGCCGGCCGGAGCGTCGAGACGTACGCCGCGACGCCGCACAACGCAACCGCGACGACGCCGGGCGTCGTGGTAATCCAGGCGATCTGGGGCGTCGACGCGCAGCTGCGGGACGTCGTGCGTCGCCTCGCCGTCGCCGGGTACCGCGCGGTGGCGCCGAACCTGTACACCGGGCTCGACGCTCCGAGCGGAGACGGCGCGACGGACTTTCAGCCGTTCCGCGCGATCGCCGGCAAGCTCGTCGACGCGACGGTCGATGCCGACGTCGCGAGCGCCGCCGGGCTCATCCGCACGCGCGCCGGCAAGTCCGGCCTCCCAATCGGCGCGATCGGCTTCTGCATGGGCGGCGGCATCTGCCTACGGCAGACGGTCGACGCCGCCGGTATCTTCCGCGCCGCGAGCGTCTTCTACGGCAAAGTCCGGTACGGCGCGGATGCCGGACCGCTCGTTCCGATCGACATCGCGTACGCGGGCGAGATCGGCGTGCCCGTCGTCGGGAGCTGGGGCGGCAAGGATACGAGCATCAAGCCCGAGGACGTTCGCTCGCTCGACGCCGAGCTCGGCCGGCTCGGCCATGTCCACGACTTCAAGATCTACGAGGAAGCGGGGCACGCGTTCTTCGACGATACGCGGCCATCGTACGTGGGTTCCGCCGCGGAGGACGCCTGGCAACGAACCCTCGGCTGGTTCGGGCGGTATCTGCGTTAGGCGGGCGGCGGCACCGGGTTCGTGCGCTCGACGGCGATGAGGATCTGGCCCTTCTGCGGGAGCCTCAGGAACGTGATCTCGACCGTCGCCATGCCGTGGACGAAGGGGAAGAAATAGTCGAAGGCCTCGCTCACGCGGTCATTGGTCTTGAGGAACGACTTGAGCCGGCCTTCGAATGCCTGCACCGCGGTGCACGGGGCGACGTCGCGAAAGAAGTTCTTGCCGACGACCTCGTCGCGCTCGAGGTGCGAGAGCCGCGTCTCGTACTCGTTATACGCGATGATCATCCCGTTCGGATCGATGACGATCGCGCCGAACGGGAGCTCGTCGAATCGTTCGACGGGAATGTCGAATGCGCGCCAAACCTTGCCGTCGCCGAGATCATTCACTTCCGAAGCTTTTCCACCGCGGCGAGCGCATTGGCGACGTGATCGCGCGGGTCCATTGCCGTGTACGCGTAGGCGATCTTTCCGTCCGGCGCGATCACGTACGACGTGCGATTCGAGAACGCGACCGGCCCGAAACCAAGGAGCGCATCGTACTCGCGCGAGATCGCGTGGCTCTTATCGGAGGCGACCGGAAAGGCGCTGCGGCATTCGGAGACGCTGAAGCGCTTGAGCTTCTCGACGTCGTCGCCGGAGACGCCGATGACCGTCGCGCCGAGCTTCTCGAAGCGCGGGATCGCCGACGCGAAATCGTGCGCTTCGAGCGTGCAGCCGCTCGTGAAGGCGGCGGGATAGAAATAGAGGACGACCGGCCCCTTCGCTAAGGCGTCGCGGAGATCGAAGGCGTACGCCTTGCCGCCGAGCGTCGCTTCCGTCGTGAACTCGGGCGCCGTCGCGCCGGGCGCGAGCGCGGCGAACGCGGGCGAACCGGTCGCGGTCACGAGCGAGGCGGTCAGCGCGAACGCGCGAAGCCGTTTCATCGGATTCGAGGTTGACTTCGAGCGGAGGTTTCCCTCCGCTCGCAAGTCGAATTGAGGGCCCCAATGCCGATGCCCCGCCGGGCCGCGTGATCTCACTGCGCGGCGTCTCGCTCGTGTACCCCAACGGCACGCGCGCTCTGGACGCCGTCGATCTCGAGATCGCGAAGGGCAGCTTCGTCTTCCTCGTCGGCCACTCGGGCACGGGCAAGTCGAGCCTCCTGCGGCTGCTCTACCGCGAGCAGCGGCCGACCCGCGGCGAGGTCGTCGTCGACGGAACCCGCGTCGACACGTTACGCCGCGCCAAGGTGGCCGCATTGCGGCGCAACGTCGGCGTCGTCTTTCAAGACTACAAGCTCCTCGTCGACAAGACGGTCTGGGAGAACGTCGCGTTTGCGCTGCAAGTCACCGGGGCGCGCACGAAGGACGTCGTGCGCCAGGTGCCGCGCGTCCTCGACCTCGTCGGCCTCGCGAGCAAGGCTCGCGCGTTTCCGAGCGAGCTCTCCGGCGGCGAGCAGCAGCGCACGGCGATCGCCCGGGCGCTCGTGAACAACCCGAAGATCCTCCTCTGCGACGAGCCGACCGGCAACCTCGATCCTTCCAATACGAACGAGATCATGGATCTGCTGCATCGGATCAACCTCAAGGGGACGACGGTGCTCATCGCGACGCACAACGCGCTCGTGGTCGATCGCATGCGCCGCCGCGTCATCCGCCTCACCGACGGCCGCGTCGTTGCCGACGAGGAGCGCGGCTACTACGACGTCGCCAACGGCACGACCGGCGTCGCCGCGTCGGCCGACCTCACGCTGGTACGGAGCCGAAGCATTGGATTGGGGAAGAGTCCGCTTCTTCCTGAGTGAGGTCGGCCGGAACTTCAGCCGGAATCTCACGATGCAGCTCACGGCGATCGGGACCGTCGCCGTGACGGTGCTCCTGCTCGGGGCGTTTCTCGTCGTGCGCGAGGGCCTTGCCACGATCGGCGACGACGCGTTGCGCAAGATCGAGATCAGCGTCTTCCTGGATGCGAACGCGAGCCCGGCGCAGGCGCACGAGCTCGCCGCGCGCGTCGCTCGCGATCCGCGCGTCCGATCGGTCGTCTACGTCTCCAAAGCCGCGGGGTTGCGCGCGATGCGGGCGCGGATGCAGGGCCAGATCGATACGTCGCTGCTGACGACGAACCCGCTTCCGGATGCTCTGCACGTGCGCGCGAAGGACCCGACGCGCGTCGCCGCGCTCGCCGCGACCATCCGGCGCATGCCGCACGTCGCCGCCGTCGAGTATGCGCAGGCGGCCGTTGAGCGGCTCCTCGCGCTCTCGGGAGTCCTCGCGAGGATCGGACTCGGCATCGTGGTGCTGCTCGTGCTCACCGCGGCGATCGTGATCTCCAACACGATCCGGCTCACCGTCTTCGCTCGGCGCCGCGAGATCGCGATCATGCAGCTCGTCGGCGCCTCGAGCGCGTACATCCGCCTGCCCTTCCTCATGGAGGGGTTCCTCGCTGGGACCGTCGGCGCGCTGCTCGCCGTGATCGGTCTCGAAGTCGCGCGGGTCGAGCTCGTCCCGAAGCTCGTCGCGGCGATCTCGTTCCTGCCGATCCACACGGACGACGGCTCGGCCATCCGCCTCGGCTTCGAGCTGCTCGGCGTCGGCGCGCTCGTCGGCGTCGCGGGCGCCTGGGCCTCGGTCGGGCGCTACCTGCGCACGTGAGGCGTCCGCTCGCGGCCGCCGCGCTCGTTGCGGCGGCCGTCTGCCTCGCGGCGCCCGTCCGGACGGCGGCGGACGTCCGCGAACGCATCCGCGAGAACGAGGCGAAGGTCGACGCGACGCACGCGGCGCTCGCGAACGGCCGCGACCGCCTGCGGATTACGACCGTCCGCGCGGCCGACCTCGGCCGGCAGCTCGCGTCGACGCAGACGGGCATCGCTCAGGTCGGCGGCCGCCTGACGGCGATCGAGGAGCGGGAGCGAGTCGGGGAGCGGAATCTCGCATGGAATCACCGCGAACTCGATGCGGCGCAGCGGACCCTCGCCCTGCACGATGGCGCCCTGCGCCGGCGGTTGGTCGACGTGTACGAGCGCGGCGACCTCGGGTACCTCAGCGTCCTGCTCTCTGCGAGCTCGTTCGAAGACTTCACGGAGCGCTGGCAGGACATCCGCTACCTCATCGCTGCGAACCAAACCACGATCCGCGACCGTCGCGATGCCGAACGCAGGGTCTCGGCGGCGGAGCTCGCGCTCGAGCGCCACCAGAACTCCCTCGAAGCCGACCGGGTGGCGGCGCGCCAGGCGCACTCCGCGCTCGCCGCGCTCGCCGAAGAGCGGTCGCAGCTGCTCGCCGCCGCGACCGCCGCGCGGGCGAGCGCGGCCACGCAGGTCGCGCAGCTCGAGAGCCTCTCGGCGGCCGAGGAAAGCAACCTCGAAGCGCTGATCCGCGAGCGCCAGCGCGAGGACGCGGCCCGTGCGGCCGCGCTGGCAGCGGCCGCCGATCGAGCCCGCCGCGCCGCGGAGCTCGCCGGCGGCCGCGCAACGGCGCCGAGCGGTTTCGCGCCGGCGGCGAGCGGCGCCGGTGCCGGCTCCTTCGTCTGGCCCGCCTCAGGGCCGATCACGTCGCCGTTCGGCATGCGCGCAAATCCATTCGGTCGCGGCGGCTTCGAGATGCATCCTGGGATCGACATTGCGGCGCCGATGGGCGCGACGATCGTCGCCTCGGCGCCCGGCCACGTCATCTTCGCGGGCACCTACGGCGGCTACGGCAACACGATCATCGTCGACAACGGCGGCTCGACCTCGACCCTCTACGGGCACTGCTCGCAGATCTTCGTCGCCGACGGCCAGGACGTTCAGCAGGGCCAGGCGATCGGAGCGGTCGGCTCGACCGGCGTCTCGACGGGGCCGCACCTGCACTTCGAGATTCGCGTCTCGGGGGTGCCGGTCGAGCCGACGTCACGGCTGCATTAGAGCTCGGATAGGATCGCGCCGGTCGGGGGAAACTCCGGAGAACCGCCGATGTATGATGGGGCGCAACTCAAATGCGACTCCGATGCGTCCAACGGCTACAAACGTTGCACGGCCGCCGCAGATAGACGGGATCTTGTCCACACCTCTCCGCATCCTCGCAGCCGTCGCCGTTCTCGGCGGCGCAACGCTCGGCGGCGCCGCGTTCCTGGCACGCGATTTCGGCGATCAGCCCGTCGGCATCTTTTCGGCGACGTCGGGCTCGCTCGCGGCATTAGACCTGCACACGGTCTTCTCCGGAGGCGGCGCCTCGGGCTCCGAGCTCATCGCCGACGCATACGGGCGCCTGACCTCGAGCTACTATAAGCCCTTTGAGCCCCAGACGCTCGTCAACGGCGAACGTAAGGAACTCGCGGCGTTCCTTAAGAGCAAGCATCAGGCCGTGAAGCTGCCGGCGGCCCCGCTCGCCACCGGCGACGCGGGCCACGACGTCGCGCTCCTCGACGCCCAGCTGGCCTACGCCCAGGCGCACGCGACCGGCGACGTCACGAAGACACAGCTGACGCAGGCCGCCCTGCGCGGCGTCCTCAACTCGCTCGGCGATCCGTACACCGTCTATCTCTCGCCGACCGAGATCGCCTCGCTCGAGGAGTCGCTCAAGGGCGGCGACTTCGGCGGCATCGGCGTCTATATCCAGCAGGATCCCAAGACGAAGCAGATCCTCGTCGCGCCGCTGCCGGGCATGCCGGCGGCGAAGGCGGGGATGCGGATCGGCGACCGCATCGTCTCGGTCGACGGCAAGTCGATCGCCGCCGCCAAGCTCGACGAAGTGGAACGGCTCCTGCGCGGCAAGGTCGGCACGACCGTCGACGTCGGCGTGCGCGCCTCGAAGTCGCGGGCGCTGCGGACGCTCGCGATCGAGCGCAAGAAGATCGTCGTGCCGTCGGTCGTTTCGAAGATGGAGGGCCCCTTCGATTACGTGCGTTTGGCCGACTTCGGGTCGACCTCGTACGACGAAGTGCGCAAGGCGATGCTCGACGGCAAAGCGCACGGTGCAAAGGGCTACATCTTTGACCTGCGCGACGACGGCGGCGGCTACCTCGACGCCGCCGTCTCGATCTCGAGCCTCTTCATCAAGCACGGTACCATCGTGTCGACGATCGATCGAGCCGGCACGCGCGACGCCCGGACCGCCGACGCCGCCGATTTCATCGGCGCGGCGCCACTCGTCATCCTCGTCAACAAGTTCACCGCGAGCGCGTCCGAAATCACGGCCGGCGCCGTCCAAGACGATAAGGTCGGCACGCTCATTGGCACCAAGACCTTCGGTAAGGGCGTCGTCCAGAGCATCTACAACACGCCGGACGGCGGTGCGTTCAAGATCACGACCGCGCGTTATCTCACGCCGCTCGATCGCGACATCCAGCACCGCGGCATCGTCCCCAACATCGTGGTGCCGCAGCCGGTCGACGAGCCGATCATCGACACTCCCCGCGATAAGCAACTCGCCGCCGCGAAGACCTTCCTGCGGCAGACCGAGCACAGGTAATCATGCAACGCACACTCCCGTTCATCGCCGCCGCGAGCGTCCTGCTCGTCTCGACGCTTCCCGCCGTCGGCCGCGCGACCGCGATCAGTTCGGTCGACAACGACGAGTTGCGAATGGGCTACTCACTGCTCGCGTCCGAATTCTATAAAAAGGTCGATCCGCAGATCGCCCTCGATGGCGCGCGTGCCGGCATGCTCGCTTTCATCGAGAGGGGCGGCATCAAATCGCCGGTGCTCCCCGCGTTGCACGCCGGGCCCGATCCCGCGGCTAATGCGAAACTCCTCAACGACGAAGTCGCGGGCGCGGTCGCCACGTACGGTAAGAAGTTCACGCCGACGGACCTGACGTACGCGGCGCTCTCGGGGTTGCTCGGATCGGTCCACGATAAGTACACGGTCTTTCTCTCGCCCAAGGAATACGCCGCGCTCAACGAGGGTCTCGACGGCGGAAACTTCAGCGGCGTCGGAATTTCGATCGGCGTCGATGAGAAGACGCGCCTGCTCGTCATCAATCAGGTGATCCCCGACGGGCCGGCCGAAAAGGCCGGCCTCAAGTCGGGCGACACCGTGCTGACGATCGACGGCACGTCGACGAAGGGCCTCACGACCGAGCAGGACGCGAAGCTCCTGCGGGGCGCGAAAGGTACGCAAGTAAAACTCATCGTCGATCGCGACGGGACGACGCAGCCGGCCATCGCCGTGACGCGCGACATCATCCATCAGCCGAGCGTGTACGCGAAGATGCTGCCCGATAACATCGGCTACGCGCGCCTCACCGTCTTCGGCGCGAACACCGCGGGCGAGCTCACGAAGGCGCTCGACAAGCTACAGGCCGACGGCGCGAAGGCCTACGTGCTGGACCTGCGCGACAACGGCGGCGGCTATCTGAACGCGGCGATCGACGTGAGCTCGAAGTTCATCGCGTCGGGCCCGATCGTCTCAGTCGAAGCGCGCGGCGGTCAAGATACGCAATACGACGCCGAGAACGTCGCGATCACGCCACGGCCGCTCGCCGTGCTCGTCAACAAGTACACGGCCTCCGCCTCCGAGATCACCTCGGGCGCATTGCAGGACGACGGCGTCGGCGCGCTCATTGGCGAGAAGACGTACGGCAAGGGCGTCGTGCAGACGATCCACCCGCTGCCCGATGGCTCGGCCGTGAAGATCACGACCGCGCGCTATCTCACGCCGCGCGGTCGCGATATCAACCTCGTCGGCATCCAGCCCGACATTGCGATCGTCGAGCCGAAGACCTCGAAGCTTGGCGACCCCGCGAGTGATCCGCAGCTCCAGAGCGCGATCACCTATCTCCAGGGCAAGATCGCGGCGCAGGCCGGGACCCCGACCGGAACCTAAGCGAAGAGCCGCCCGGACAGGCGGCTCTTCCGGACATCTTGCGCGGGAGCGGTCGACCGGTCAGGTCGACCGCTTCTTTCGTGCGGGGGCGACTACCGGCGTCTTCCGCACGGGGGCGGCTACCGGCGCCTGCCGCGCGGGAGCCTTCTTCGCCGTCGCCTTCTTGGCCGCGGTCTTCTTGGCGGGCGACTTCTTCGCGGCCGGCGGCCGAGCCGAGGCGGTCGCCTTCTTGCGGCCTCGCGCGGGCGGCGCCATGGCCATCGGCTCGTCGTCCTCGGATTCCTCTTCGGCCGCGTCGACATCGCTTGCCGCAAGCGGCAACTCAGGTTGCGGCGTCGCTACCACTCGTGGTTCGGGCTCCGGTGCGGGCGCGAGCGCCTTCGGCTTTCGGCCGCGCGTGGGCTTCGCCGCCGGCGCCTGCGCGACGGGCTCCACGGCCCGGGCCTCTCGCTCGGCGACCGGGGGCTCGGAGACGGCCGGCTCAAAGGCGGCCGTCTCCACAGCGGATGACAACGCCGCAGATGCCGCCGCATCGGTCTCGGACTTCAGCGAGCGACCGCGGCGCTTCGGCGACTCGGCGACCGGTGCCGGCGCCTCGGCGGCGACCGGTTCCGGTTCGCGGGCGGGCGGCTTGCCGGTCGGCTCGACCGCGCCCGGCAAAGCCGGGCGGACGATCGGCTCCGAGTCGACGTCGTCGGCCTTCACGCGGCGCCGACGCGTCGGCCGCGCGAACCGCGGCTGCTCCTCAGGCTCCGTCGGCGCGCTCAGGCTCGGAGGCGGCGCGTCGACGGCAACTGGCCCCGAACGTTCGCGGTGTGCGACGGCTCGGGACGGCTCGCGCGGTGCCGTCTTTCCCGTCGGCTCGGCCGTGCCGCGGCCGTCGACGCGGAAGATCGTACGCTCGGGCACGGCCTCGGCCGGGGCGTCGCCGGGCTGATCCGTCAAACCATCGGGCACGGTACCGTCCGGGGCGCCGCCACGGCCGCGCCGCCGACGCCGACGCTTGCGGCGCTTTCCGGTCGTTTCCTCGGCGACCGGCGCTACGGTGGCGTCGCCCGCAGCGGCGACCTCGTCGCCTTCGAGCTCCGCATCGTCTTCGGTGTCGCCGGCGTCCGCATCGGCGGTGAGCGGCGCGGCGATCGCCGTGGCGTCGGTCACGGGCGCATCGCCCGGCCCACGCCGACGGCGGCGACGGCGGCGCTTCTTCCGGCCTTCGTCGGGTCCGCCGTACGAGGCGTACGCCCGGCCCTCGCCGCTGGCATCGACGGCGGCGTACTCCGGAATCGCGCCGTCGGTCGGCGCAGACGCCGCCGCGACGGCCGCAGCGGCTGCCGCCACGTCGGCGCGGGTCTCAGTATCCTCGGCCTCGGCTTCCGCCTCGGTCGAGATGCCGAGCGCCGGCCGGCCGTCGAGACCCTTCGCGGCCTCCTCGGCAAGATCGCGCAGCTGCTCTTCCTGCTCGGCCGGCGTGAGCTCCACGACCGTGCCGCGGCCGCGGCCGCCGCGCCGGCGCCGCTTCTTCGTCTCGCCCGGCACGGGCGCCGCGACGGTGCGCGGCTCGGCGAGGATCGTGCCGTCCTCGTCGATATCGATGACCTTGATCTTGACCGTCTCGCCCGCGGAGTTCGCGGCGTTCTCGACCTCGACGAGCCGATCGCCCACGACGGCGAGCCCGGAGGTCGCGATCGGCAGCTTCGTGCGCACGAGATCGACGTCGAGCTCGTCGCCGACGCGCACATTGCTCGGCGGTGCCGTTGCGGAAGCGACGTCGGGCAGCGCCTCGAGGCGCGTCTTCTCGGGATGCAACGCCGCATCGACGCGCACCGCGATCGTCGTGTCGAGCTCGCGCTCGAGATCGGCCAGCTCGTCCTCGTACCAGTACTCGATCTGCGCGCCGACGGTCGGTGCCGAGACGATCTCGAGCGCCTTGCGCTCGGTCGCGCCGTTGCGGTGCTCGTGGCCGAAGCGCCGGATCTCGCGAAACGCCTCGATCGCGACGGACTCGGGCGACATGACGCTGCCGATGCCGGCGCACGTCGGACACGCGCCGCGCAACTGGCCCGAGAGATCCTTGCCGACGCGCTTCCGCGTGAACTCGAGGAGCCCGAGCGTCGAGAACGACTGGATCGTCGAGCGCGTGCGGTCTTTCTGCAGCCCGTTCTTGAGCGTCTCGATGACGCGCGTGCGCGCGTGCTCGGTGCCCATGTCGATGAAGTCGCAGACGATGATGCCGCCGATGTCGCGCAAGCGCACCTGACGCGCGATCTCCGCCGCCGCCTCGACGTTCGTGCGGACGATCGTGTCCTCGAGGTTCTTGCCGCCCGTGAACTTGCCGCTATTGACGTCGATGACCGTGAGCGCCTCGGTCGTCTCGATGACGATCGAGCCGCCCGAGGGCAGCTTCACGGTCGGCCGCAGCAGCTTCTGGACCTCCTCGTCGATGTGGAAGTCGGCGAAGAGCGAGCGGCCGTTATTGTAATACTCGATGCGGTCGACGTACTGCGGCCCGAGGAGGCGCATGAAGTCGCGGACCTTCTCGAAGTCGCCCTTGTCGTCGATAAGGACGCGATCGACTTCCGGCGTGATAAAATCGCGCGCCGCCTTGAAGACGAGGTTCATGTCCTTGTGAATGAGCGCCGGCGCCTGCGCGCGCTTGTAGCTCTCGAGGATCCCGTGCCACATCCGGATGAGCACGCCGAGATCGGCGATGAGCTCGGACTGGCTGACGCCGGCGGCTGCGGTGCGCACGACGGTCGCCATCTCCGGCGGCCGGATCATCTTCATGATCGTCTTGAGCCGATTCCGTTCCTCGGCCGTCTCGATCTTGCGCGAGACGCCGGAGAACTTGCCCGTCGGCATGAGGATGAGGTAGCGGCCCGGCAGCGAGATGTTCGTCGAGATGCGTGCGCCCTTCAGGCCGCGCGGCTCCTTGACGATCTGGCAGAGAACGTCGTCGCCCTTGCTGATCTTCTCGGTGATCGTCCAGCCGCTCCGGCCCTGCGTGATCTCGACGTCGCCAATATTGAGCGGCGTCTTATTGATGTCGTCGACGTAGAGAAAGGCGTTGCGGCCGAGGCCGATATCGATGAAGCTCGCTCCCATCCCGGGGAGCACGTTCATCGCCTTGCCCTTGTAGATCGAGCCGATGACCTTCTCTTCGCGTTCGAAGTAGATCTCGGCGAGCGTTCCGTCTTCTCGGATCGCGACGCGGTTTTCCCACGGGTCGCTCGAGATGAGGATCTCAGTTGGCACTCTTTGGCCTTTCGGTCGCGGCGCCGCCCGAAGCGGCGCGTCGAATCAGGTGAGCCTGCCCCCGACGAGGCGGCGTTGGCGCCGCGAGCGCAGCGATTCCGAATCTCCGGAATGCGGCGAGCGCCGACCGTCCGATGTGGTGAGCCGCGCGGGCGTCGAAGACGGCGCCGTCGCGAAAAAATGATATCGGATACTCGCGCACCTACGCGGCCGACCCCGTGGGGACCTGCCGGATCATAGGAATAACGGCGCGATGTGACGGCTCCCACCACGTGGGCCGAGCGAACGCGCGGTCGATTGAGCGCAAAAGGCGGGCGGCGCGGCGGACACGCCGCACGGCTCGAAGAACCGGCCAACGAGAACGATGAGCCCCTTCCGCGCCGCACGGCGCAACAACCCCTGGGTTGCACTCGCCGTCGTTCCGGCGTTCGCCGCGCTCGCGCTGGCTTTCGCCTTCGGCACGCGGCTCGACGACGCCGCGACGTTCTCACAGCCGGGCCCGCACGCGGCACGGGGCGTCGCTCCGCGCTCGATCGGCTTCTCGCTGCGCGAGAGCCTCGCGCTGCCGTATCCGCTGCGCGAGCCGTGGCTCGCGCCGCCGCTCGGCGCGCGCGTCGGCCGCATCGCCGTCGGCATCGGCGAGACGGCCGCGCTCGCAATCGTCGCGCTCCTCCTGCGCCGAACGGCGCCGCGAGCGCTCGCGTTCGGGGCTGCCGGCATTGCGGCGGCGGCGCTCGCGGCGATCGCGCTCGCGGCACGGACGCTCGGCAGCGGCGACGTCTACGCCTACGTCGCCTACGCGCGGCTCGGTCTGCGCGGCTCGTATGCGCCGACGGTCGTGGCGCTCCCACCGGCATACGCCGCCGTAGCACACGTCTGGGGCTCGCCCGTCGGCGCGTCGGTGTACGGCCCCGCCTGGTACACCCTGCAGCATGCGGTGTCCGGCTCGAGCGCGAGCCTCGGCGGCGCCGTGCTCGCGACGCGCTGGCTCGGCCTCGCCTCCGTGCTCGGCTTCGTCGCGCTCGTCGCCGCCCGCGGGCTGCCGCGCCGCGCCGCGGTCCTCGCGCTCGCGAATCCGGCGCTCTACGCAAACTTCGTGATCGACGCGCACAATGATCTCATCGGGATCGATCTCGCGATCGCGGCGATGCTCGTCGCAACGCGCATGCCGCTCGCCGCCGTCGCGCTCGTGACGCTTGCCGGGCTCGTGAAGCTCCCCTTCGCGATCTTCGCACTCATCGCGTTCCCGAAACGGCCGCTGCGCGAGCGCATCGCCTACGCCGCACTCATCGTCGCGCTCGTTCTCACGCTGTCGTACGCGTTCGGCGGCGCGCCGTATCTCCAGGCCGTCCTCCGGCGCGGCATGCGCGAGCACACGCAGGCGTTCTCGCTGAGCCAAGCGCTCGTCGTCGGCATCGCCGCCGTCGCGGTGCTCGCGCTGCTGTACGCGCTCGTCACAAAGCGCACGGTACGCGGGCTCTCGTACGCGATGATCGAACTCGGCTTCTCGACGCCCTGGTCGTGGTACTACGCGTGGGGCTTTCCCTACGCCGTGCTCGACGCGTGGTCGATCGAGACCATGCTCGTCGCCTTTCCGCTCGCGAGCGCACTGCTCGATCGTTCCTACGCCTGGGGGCTTCGTCACTTTTGAACGCGCGCGCGCTCTACGCGGGCATCGTCCTCGCGATCCTTGCCCTGATCATCGCCTTTGCCACGGCGATGCGCGTCGACGATCGCGCGACGTTCTCGCAGCGGAACGATCGGCCGTCGCTGGAGACCGATCTGCGACAACCGCACTTCACGCTCGCCGACTCACGCGCGTTACCGTATCCGCTACGCTCGCCGCGCCTCGCTCCGCGCGGGGCCGATCACGCGGCCGACCTCGCGCTCGCGGGCACGGAATCGGTGCTCGCGCTCGCGCTGACACTGTTGCTGCGACGCATTCGGGACCTACCGCGCGCCGTTTGGATCCCGGCGTTCGGCGGGGGGGTCGCGCTCGCGGCCACGGCTCTCGCGGCGCGAACGGTCGGCAGCGCCGACGTCTACGCATACGTCGCCTACGCGAAGCTCGGCCTCGCGGCGTCGTACGCCCCAACCGCGGCCGCGCTGCCCGGGGCATACCGCGCGATCGGCACCGTTTGGGGCGAACCGATCGTCGCGTCGGTCTACGGCCCGCTCTGGTACGTCCTGCAACGCGCCGTCTCGGGCGGCGCGGACCTCGGCGGTGCCGTGTTCGGCACGCGGCTTCTCGGGCTCGTCTCCGTCGCGGCGTTCATCGCGCTGCTCCTACGCAGCTCGCTCCCGAAGCGGCTGGCGGCTATCGCGTGCGTAAACCCCGCACTCTATCTCGAATACGTCGTCAACGCACACAACGACCTCATCGGGGTCGACCTCGCGCTCGCCGCGATCGTCCTCGGTGAGAACGCGCCGTTCACCGCCGTCGCGCTGGTCGCGCTCGCCGGGCTCGTGAAGGCGCCCTTCGTGCTCTTCGCGCTCGTCGCGTTTCGCCGGCAGCCGCCAGCGCGTCGCGGACTTTACGCGGCGTGGACGATCGGCCTCGTGCTCGCGGGGTCCTACGTCTTCGGCAGCGAGACGTACCTTCACGACCTCGCGCAGCGCGGCGCGCGCGATCACATCGGTGCGGTTGCGCCGCGCGTCGTCACCGCGCTGATCTTCATCCTCGGCGCGCTCGGTCTCGCCGGCGTCGCGGCCGTCGCGGTCATCGGCCGCTCCGTGCGCGGCCTCGCGTTCGCCCTCGCGGAGGCCGGCTTCTCGACGCCGCAAGCATGGTACTTCGGCTGGGGGTTTCCGCTCGCCGCGCTCGACGCATGGACGCTCGAGGCGATGCTCGTCGCGTTCCCGGTCGTCGCGGGGCTGCTCGACCGCTCATACAGTTACAGCCTCGAGCCCATTGGGCTCGCGTTTCTCCTCATCGTCGCCGTCGCGGCTGCCGTCGTCCGCCCGCGACGCAACGCAACCGGCGCCTGAGCGCCGGCGACGTCCTTGCGCTCGGACTCCCGTGCGGCCGAGACCGTTCGATGCGACAGCGCGTAATCGTTTAAGAAGCCGATGCTCAGCTGGAGTTGCCCCCATTAAGCCGGACACGCGGCGGGTGATGAATTGGAACGGATGAACTCGCGAGGCGAGAGCATCTTGAGGCCGCTGTGCGGGTGGGACTCGTTGTAATCCTCAAACGAAGATCGCAAGTGTTCCAAGATCGTGGTCGCGTCGGGACACGGGTTGCAGCGAACCTAATCTCGCTTAAACGTTTTTACGAATGACTCCGACATGCCGTTGGATTCGGGGCTGCGAACCGGAGTGAAGCAGGGCGTTAATCCGATTTGGTAAGCGAATGCGATCGTTTCGGTAGCCGTGTAGCAACTTCCGTTGTCGCTTAGCCACTCGACGCGATTGGCGGCGCGGTAGGAGCCAAAACGGCTCTCGACGGCTATCGCATCATATCGCGGACCATCTCGCCTGTCACGCCTGCGGTGCTCGCAGACCAGGCCATGATTTCTCGATCGCACGTATCGAGTGCGAAAGCGACACGCACGATCTCGCCGTTCCATGCATGAATCTCAAAGCCGTCAGAGCACCATCTTGTATTCGATCGTAGCGTTCGAACAATGCCGTCGTGTGCCCGATTGATCCGCTTGCCAGTATACTTCTGAAGCAACAGATGCGACGACGCCATGATGCGGTAGACGCGCTTGTGATTGACCAAAGGCTCGCCGTTCGTACGAAGCGGCGATTGAGCAGGGCGGTAATTCGCCGATATCCGTATGTCGGATGGGCATCAACGAGCTCACGAATCACCGGCAACAGCCACTCATCGTCTTGCTTGCCGTAAGATGCCGCTCTGGCTCTGACCGCGTTCAGGCGCTCGATAAGATTGGATCGAGAGACTTCGAAGGTATCCGCAACCGTCTTCACGGCAAATCTTCCGGACGAGACGATTGCAAGCGCAACGTCGGTTTTTTTTCGTGCATGAGCTGCACTGCCTCACGCAAGATCTCGACTTCCATCGTTTTCTTGCCAAGCACGCGCTGGAGCTCGGCGACTTGCTTGCGCAAATCACGCACTTCAGCGACGCTGACGACGTCATCGTCAGCGCCAACGGCTTCGCGGCTTCCCTCGGCCATCCGGCGCCTCCAGGTGAAGAGCTGGCTTGGTGCTACGCCGTGGATTCGAGCTACGTGCGAAACCGACATTCCCGGCAGATTGGACTCTTCGACCAGTCGAATTTTCTGGTCGACCGAGAAGCGCCGCCGGCGCTGCACGCTCGTGACGACTTCGATCTTCTCCGTGCTCATAGCCATAACCATAGGCGTATGCCTATGTCCTCAGGTCATGCCATATGTCCGGTCGAAACGGGGCTGCTCCATCAGCAAAGAGGCGGAAGCTTACGTGCAAGAGCCGCCATGGCATGTTTAAACACTTAACGATGCGGCGCTCGACGCCGATTGCGCATGCGCTACGGCTATCTGGCGACAATGCAATCATACATCTCGGATCTTCGCGTAGACGGTCATGGAACGGCCCGCATGATCAGTGAAAACAAAGGATCACACGATAAGCAATGAAGCGAGCCGCGCTATCCCCCGCCGGTTTGACGCGATCGTTCTTGGCTCAGGACTCGGCGGTCTCATCGCTGGAGCGCTTTGCGCTCGCGCCGGACAGCGCGTTCTCGTCCTTGAACGCAACGGGACGCTTGGCGGCGCTGCGACCGTGGATCGGCACGACGGCCTATCAATCGAAAGCTCGCTCGGCGCCGGCAGCTCCGCCTTGATCCAGGCCGCCCCGCCGCCCTGCGTATCGAGTCGAAGCGCGGCGCTGTCACCGTGCCCGGCGGGTCTGGGGCGGTCTCGGCCATCGAGCGCACGACCTCACGCCGCTCGCACTAGGCGCCGCGGCGGAGATCTCGAACGTTCACGGCGTCGCTTGCGTCCGTGCAGCCGTACTTCGATCGCAATAATCGGAGCCAGTTGGCTCCGCTCGGTCCCGCTCGCCGATCATGCGCGAGCTGACGGTATTCTGAACCGTACGTCACAAGCGCGCCTCTTTCACGAGCGACTTAAAACACGAGCCGGTCCCGCTGCACGTGAACGTTGAGCAGCATGCCGACCGCGGCAAAGTCGGTGAGGATCGCCGTGCCGCCATACGAGACGAATGGGAGCGGGATGCCCGTGATCGGCATGATTCCGATCGTCATGCCGACGTTGACCGTAATGTGGAAGGCAAGCATCGCGATGAGTCCGACCGAGAGATAGAGCCCGAAGCGGTCGCGCGCCGAGTACATCGCACGGATCCCGCCGTAAAGCATCACGCCATAGAGCGCGAGGAGCGCGAGCGCGCCGACGAAGCCGAACTCCTCGCCGATGACCGTGAAGATAAAGTCGCGCGAATGTTCGGGCACGAAGTCGAGCTGCGTCTGCGTGCCGTGATACAGTCCTTTCCCGAACAGTTCCCCGCTGCCGACGGCGATCTTGGACTGCGCGAGATTCCAACCGGCGCCCTGCGGATCGGCGTGCGGGTGGAGGAAGACGAGCAGCCGGTTGCGCTGGAATGGCTTGAGCACGAAGTTCGTTCCGACGACGACCGCGCCGATGGCGCCGATGGCCGCCGTGTAGACCGCGAAATACCACGCTCGCGCCACGCCGAGGAATAACTCGGCGCTCAGGATCGCGAAGAGCACGAGCGTCGTGCCAAGGTCCGGCTGCTTGAGAATCAGGAGCGCGGGCGCCCCGATCATCGCGATCGCCGTGATCGCCTCGCGCGGCCCGACCCGCGGGACGGACGCGAGATACGCCGCCGTGGCGATCGCGACGACGAGCTTCGCGGGCTCCGAAGGCTGGAACTGGATCGGGCCGATGTTGATCCAGCGCTGCGCACCGAGGGCGCTGCGCCCCCCGATCATCACGAGCCCGAGCAACGCGAAGTTCGCGAGGTAGAGCCCGCGCGCCCAACGCTGAAGGCGGTGATAATCCAGCGCCGCGAGCGAGGCCATTGCGACGATCCCGAGCCCGATGTAGATCGCCTGCTTGTGCCACTCGCCTGCGCCGACCGTCGCGTGCAGGTCGGCCGAGCCGATCAGCACCGTCCCGAACGCGGCCAGCGCGATCGTCGCTGCGGCCATCAGCCAATTGAACGAATGGTACCAGGCGCGCTCCACGCGGCGCTATTCTACGACTTGCGTCGCCGTTTCCGCCGCCGCGCGCTCGCCGGCCCCGCGGAGCCTGCCGGACGCGCACCCGGCACGCCGCCGGCAGCTTCAGGCGCAACGCCCACGTCCGAAGCACCGTCGTCGGCGTCGTCGGCGTCGTCGAGCGCTTCGGCGTCATCTTCACCGTCGGAGCGTAACCCGAGCGACCCGGCGTCGAGTCCGAACCGGTCTGCCGCGACCACCCGCGTCTCGTCATCCGCGACGCTCGCGTGGGTCGCGGCGACGGCGACGTCGCTCTCGGCACGCGGCCGACCCGACCCGTCGCGCTCGTCGACGGCCGGGCCAGCCGCAGCGACGGCCAGCACGCCGTACTCCGGCGCGAGCGGCGCGAGCGGCGCGGCGGCTACGGGGCCGGGGCCGTCGATCATACGCAACGGCTCGGCCGGCGCGAGATCGGCCTCGTCTTCAAAGCCGCCGTCCTCGTACCCGGCTCCAAACGAGCCCGGCGCTTCGGAGGGCGTCAGGGACATCGAGGGGACGGGCGCGGAGCCCTGCGCGTCACCGGCACGCTGCGCCGTCGCCACTGCGGAACGCGAACCAGAACCGGACGCCGCGACGGCGAGGCCGCGGTCGCGAACGGCGATGATCGGGATCGAGGCGAGCATTGCGACTTCGTTCTCGCGGTGTTCGAACGTGAGGTCGGCGTGCGCCGAATCGATCTCGACGTACTTCGAGATGACGGCGAGAATGTCGGCGCGGAGCGCGTCGACGACCTCGGGCGCGAGCGCGAGATGATCGGAGAGCAGCACGAGCCGCAGGCGGTCGCGCGCGGTATCGCTCGAGGATTTCTCGGGCGCGAACATCTTCTTGAGGAAATCGAGCATCAGGGGCGGCTTCCGAAGAGCGCTCCGATGAGCGCGAAGAACGAGTTGTTTACGGGCTTGGGCGAGGCGACGGGAGCGGCGGGCCCAACGCCGGCGAGCTTCGCCGCGATCGCGCGATACGCGGCACCGGTCTGGGAGGCGGCGTCGAGGGCGACCGGTTCGCCCCGATTCGTCGCGATGATGACGCCCGGCTCGTCGACCACGACGCCCAGCAGCGGCAGGCGCAGGATCGCGTCGATGTCCTCGACCGAAAGCATCTTGCCGCGCTTGACGAGGGCGGGCCGGATGCGATTGATGACGAGCTCGGGGCGCCACGACGTCGGGAGCAGGCCAACGACGCGGTCGGCGTCGCGCACGGCCGAGACCTCGGGCGTGCAGACGACGATCGCGTGGTCGGCGGCGGCGACCGCGTTCTTGAAGCCCGTCTCGATGCCGGCGGGGCAGTCGATGAGGATGAAGTCGAAGCGGTCGCGGAGCTGGTCGACGATCGCGGCGAGCGCGCCTGCCGGGACGTCTTCCTTCTCGCGCGTCTGCGCGGCGGCGAGGAGCGACATGCCGTCCTGGCGCTTGTCGCGGACGAGCGCGTCGTCGAGGGTCGCGCGCTCCTCGATGACGTCGAGCAGGTGGTGACGGACGCGACTTTCGAGGCCAAGGACGAGATCGAGGTTCCGCAGCCCGATGTCGGCGTCGACGAGCGCCACGCGCTTGCCGAGCGCGGCGAGCGCCACACCGACATTCGCGGTCGTGGTCGTCTTGCCGACGCCGCCCTTGCCGCTCGTGATCACGATCGCGCGGCCGCGCGGTCTCGCGGCGGTCGAAGCTTCGGGCTCTGCATTCGCGGCTGGCATCATCGCTGCTACTTCCACATCGTCATGAAGCGGCCGAGCAGACTCGGCGCATCGAGGTTGGTGAACGGAACCTGTTCGCCGTCGAGGCGGCGCGCGATCTTGTCGTAGATCGCAGCGAGGCGTTTGGTCGGATCGAGCGCGATCGGCTCGCCGCGATTGGTGGTATCGATGACGTCCTCGTCGTCGGGGACGACCCCGAGGAGCTCGACCGCGAGCACGTCGCAGACGTCCTCGACCGAAAGCATGTCCCCGGATTTCACCATCTCGGGCCGCACGCGGTTGACGATCAGGCGAATCGGCATCTTCTCGGCGGCGAGCTTTCCGACGACGCGATCGGCGTCGCGGATCGCGCTGACCTCGGGGGTCGTCACGACGATCGCCTCCTGCGCCGAGGCGAGGGCCGTGCGGAAGCCGTGCTCGATACCCGCCGGGCAGTCGATGAGGACGACGTCGGCCGTCTCGGCGAGCTCGCTCGTCACGGCCAGGAGCTGCTCGCCCCCGATCGCTTCCTTCTCGCGCGTCTGCGCCGCAGGCAGGATGCTGAGGTTCTCGAGCCGCTTGTCGCGGATGAGCGCGGACTTGAGCGAGCAGCGGCCTTCGATGACCTCGACGAGATCGAAGACGATCCGCTTCTCGACGCCGAGCACCAGGTCGAGATTGCGCAGCCCGATGTCGGTATCGACGAGCACGACGCGCCTGCCCCGCTTGGCGAGCGCGGCGCCGAGATTCGCGGTCGTGGTCGTCTTGCCGACGCCGCCCTTGCCGCTCGTGATGACGATCCGGCGGCCGCTCATTCCGGGATCTCCGCGCCGCCGAGCGGCGCGATCGCAATCCGGCCGTCGCGAACGAAGGCGACCTCGGGGCCCGCGCCGGCCCCGTCGCCGCTACCGATCGCGGTCGCGATGCGGAGCTGCGTCGGCACGAGCGAGAGCGCGATCACGCGGGCCGTCGCGTCGCCGCGTGCGCCCGCATGCGCCGTGCCCCGGAGCGCGCCGACCACGACGATGTCGCCGCTGGCCACGAGCTCGGCGCCCGGGTTGACGTCGCCGACGACGACGATGGCCCCATCGTGCTGCAGGGCGCGCCCGCCGCGCAGCGTGCCGCGGTGATAGAGCGTTGTCGGCAGGGCGTTCGGCAGCGTGCCGAGCGATGGCGGTGCGGCGAGCGCCGGCGGCGCGAAGACCGGCCGCGACACCGACGGCTCGCCGCGCGCGCGGCGCGAGGCGATGTCGGCGCGGGCCCCCGCGAAATCCGCGTCGAGCGACCGGGCCCGCTCGGGCAGCGACGCCTCGCGCGAGACCCGGGCGATCCGCTTACGATCGAGCTGCGCGACGCTCGGCGGCGTAGCGACGCCGAGGTACGTGAGACCGGCGGCAAGCGCGAGGAACTCGGCACCCGGTGGCCCCGAGATCGCGTGCAGCTCGATGCCGTGCTCCGCGAGCACTGCGCGCACCGGGCCGAACGCCGCGAGCGCCGGCGGCTCGCCCGTGAAGACCGCGACGGCCCGGCTGCCGCGGTAGAAATCCGGCCGCTCCGCGAGCCGACCGGCGATATCAGCCCACGCCTCGGCGAAGGGCCGGTCCGAGAAGACGAGCTCGAGCCCGGCCGTCGTGCCGCGCATCATGGCGTGCGTAACCGCGCGAGAGCGTCCATAAGCCACGTTCGTTGTGACGCGGGCCGGACCGGGCCCTCCGGCCTCCACATCCTGACCACAGGTTCGGTCACTTCTCCACAGGCGACCGATCTACGCTCGCTCGGATGGGTGCGGCCACACCGCCCGCGAATCAGCGGCATATGTTCGCACGCCGCTTTGCCTCCGGCATCGCCTCGATCGCCATGCTCTTTCTCATGCTGCCCACGCCCGCGGACGCAATGTCGACCGCGGCCGAGGTCGAGCAAGCGAAGGAACAAGAGAAGTCGATCATCGCCCAATACAACGTCATCAAGGATCCGCTGCTCAATGCGTGGGTCCAGGGCGTTGCCGATAAGCTCTGGGGTCAGGTCGCACGCCGCGACGTGCCCTATAACATCAAGATCCTTGACTCGGCGGACATCAACTCGTTCACGATCGGCGGCGGCTACCTCTACATCAACGAGGGCCTGCTCGACTTCGTGCAGTCCGACGACGAGCTCGCGGGCGTCATCGGTCACGAGACGGGCCACGTCGAACGCCGTCACACGGTCACGCTTCCGGCGAAAGCACAGGCGCTGAACTTACTCTTCGGCGTCGCGTCGATCTTCTCGCCGATCATCTACCGCTTCGGCCAGATCGCCGAGCAGGGCATCATCGCCAAGGCGCAGCGCCAGGACGAGCTGCAGGCCGATCAATACGGACTGCTGCTGATGGCGCGCGCTGGCTACGATCCCGACGCCATGGTCTCGTTCATGAACCACCTCGGCAAGGAGGAGCACGACCACTCGAGCCTCGTCGATAAGTATCTCGCCAACCATCCGGGCTTCCCGAGCCGCGTCTCGCACCTCGTCGGCTACGAGGAGCTCGATCCGACGAAGCGCACGACGGATCAGCTGCTCGTGCAGGCCAACCGGGATCAGGAAACCGCGCAGTACGGCTTCGCGCAGCAGAAATACGACGTCGTGCTCGCGCGCGATCCGCAGAACGCGACCGCGCTGCTGCACGAGGGCGAGGTGCAGCTCGCGCTCGGCCAGGACACGCGGGGCACGACGACGCTCGGTCAGGCGGCGCAGCAGGGCACGCCCGAGACGCGCCAGGTCGCGCTCGCCCGCGTCGCGGCGCTGCGCTCGAGCGAAGCGCGCTCGACGATCATGCACGGCGATCTCGCACCGTTGCGTGCGCGGCTCGCCGCCGCGCAGGCGAGTCAGCTCCAGCTCGACACCGCAGCCGCGATCCGGCGCGACGCCGCGCGGGACCAGCTCAAGAGCGTCAACTCGCGCATCCAGAGCATCTCGTACGGCATCCCCGACTTCAGCCGCGTCCCCGTGCGCTCCGGCACGCGGCTCGACGCCGTCCTGCGCAACTATTACCAGATGGGCAAGAACATCGACGTCGCCTTCGGCAAAGCGAGCGCCGTCGTCGCGTCGGTCGGCACATCCGAGGCCGCCAAGCGCAGCGGGCTCATTCGCGAGAACGAGGACATCCTGACCGAGATGGCCGCGCCGCTGCAGGTCGCGCCGATCCCCAACGCCTCGCTCGCGATCCTGCCCTCGTATCCGACGATGCTCGATCACCTCGCGCTCGCCGACGGCGACATGATCCGCGCGCTCGACGCGTCGCGCTCGGCGCTCGCGCTGCTCGATGTCTCGCTCGGCGATGTCGCCTCGTTCGGCGACCGGCTCATGCGCTCTCAGACCGACTTCCAGGGCGACATCTCGAAGTCGGATTTCGACGCGCTCGTGCCGTTGATGCAGAAGGCCGGCACGGGGCTCTCGAGCGCGGCGATCGCGAGCTCGCAGGCGGAGCAGCTCTACAACATCGCCCGCGCCCGCCAGCTCGAGACGCGCATCTCGCTGCTCGGCACGAACTACCCGCAGAACCGGTACGCATCGCTGCGCTACGCGCTCGAGCAGCGCGTCAAGAACAGCGGCGTCGACTTCGAGACGATGCGGCGCGACGGTTTGACGACGGGCGAGGTCGCAGCCGCCTCGATCGTCGCAGCCGATACCGCCACCACACCAGACAAAATCATCGACGAGGCCCATTCGAGCGGGAAGTCGATCGTCGACGTCGGCAACGAGCGCAACATGAGCTCCGCCGCCCTCGAGATCTTCCTCGGGCTCGTGTATCTCGACTACACGAACGCACCGCAGATCGCGCTGCACGCGCAGCCGACCACGGCACCGGCCGCCGCCGTCACCCCGGCTCCTGGCGTGACGCCCGTTCCGATGTCCTCCGCGATGCCGGGTCCCTACGTCACAGGCGCGCCGCTGCCGACGCCCGTGCCGAGCCCGACGGGAGTCATGCAATCAACGCGATGAACGGCGCGGCCGGGCTCCTCGGCGTCATTCGGAAGACGGCGAACGTCGGCCGAGTGCGCGAGGACGCGATCCGGCCGTTCCGCTTTTTTCTCTGCGGAGATCCGGCGCTCGTTACCGATTTCCGGATGCTGCTGCTCTCGGGCCGCCCCGAGAGCAACGTCCCGGCGGGGGCGCCCGCAACGCTCGAGACGATCGATCCCGAGCGCCGTCAGACGGTCAGCGGTCCCGATGCGAAGCTCATCGTCTTCCTCGGGCGTCCAGGCGATCTCGCGGGGGCGCGCATCGACCTGCTGCGCCGGCTGCGGCTGCCGATCTTCGCGCTCACGGTCGGGCCCGGAGGCACCGTCCCGGCAACTGCGCCGAGCTCCGCGCCGCAGCCGGGACACGTCGCGGAATATTCGATGCCGCGGATCGATCGCGAGTCGCTGCGCGGGCGCGTCTTTCCGCAAATGCTCGATCGCTGCAAGGGCGTCGAGATCGCCGTCGGGCGCAATCTACCGGCGCTGCGCGAGGCCGCGGCCTCGAAGCTCACGCGCGACGCCGCGAGCTCGGCGCTCAAGATCTCGGCCGCGAGCGCCGTCGTGGACAACATCCCGTTCCTCGGTTTCGTGATGGGCGCGGTCACGTCGGCGGGCGACATGATCGCGATCACGGGTCTTCAAGTCGTGCTGATGATGCAGATCGGGGCGATCTACGGCAAGGATCCCGATCTCGGCCGCGTGTGGGAGCTCTTGCCCGTCGTCGGCGGCGGGCTCGGCTGGCGCGCCGTCGCGCGCGAGGCCTCCGGCTTCATCCCCGTCGCCGGCATCGCGATCAAAGGCGCGATCGCCTACGCGGGGACGATCGTCATCGGCGAGGGCATCGGCTTCTTCTACGAGCAGGGCATGCACATGACGAAGCTCGACGCGGCGCGGCTCTACGACGAGCGCAAGGTGCTCGCGACCGACTTCGCGCGGACGCTCGTGAAGCGCATGCGCGGCGGCCGCTAGTCGGCGCGAAGCACCGTGCGGCCGAGGTGAACGAGAAGCGCGTCGTCGTCGAGATGCTCGAAGGACGCGCCGAGGCGCGGCCGGATCGGGCCCGCGACGTCGGCGGCGACCGCCGTTCGGCCGTTCGCGGTGAAGCTCTCGCGGCGCGCGAGATATCGCCGGACGAGGGCAATCTGCTCGCCTGAGAGCTCGCCTGCGAGCGGATCGACGAGCGCCGCGTCCGTTGCAAAGCCCGTGAAGCCGCCGGTTGGGCCGTAGCTCGCCTCGCGCACAACGAGCGTCGCGGCGGCATAATCCCCGAGGCGCCGATTGCGCGGCGAAAGCAGCGTCGAGATCGCGGAGATCGCGTAGAAACCGAAGGCGAGCTCGACGACGCGCACGAGATTGCGCACGACCGACGACCCAAAGTCGAGCGCGAAGCCGCCGTCGCGGACGACGCGGATGCCGCAGAGCCGCTTGCCCGGCGTGCGCCCGTCGAAGCGCCATTCGAGTACGATGAAGTAGCCGAAGAAGACCACAAACGTCACGGCGACGGCGGCCGCTTCGAGGATAACGCGTGCCTCGCGGGTGAGCGAGGCCGAGGTGCCGCTAATCGCGCGCGCGCCCGGATGCGCGAGCGAGATACTCCACGCGAGCGCGAGCACCAGGAGCAAGAGCACCGCGACCTGGATCGTCATGTCGACGATGACGGCGAAGAATCGGCTGCCGAGACCGGCGAGCTCGTAGCTGAAGGCGACGCTCTCGCCCGTGGTGATGTCGACCGACCGATCCACTAGGAGCGCAGCCTGCGGGGAGGCGTGGGGCGAGTCCTGCGCGTACGGCACGACGATGCGCGAGAGCTCGTTCGTCGCCCGCCGCAGCGATGGGTGGCGACGGTGCGAGACGCTCCTCGGGGCAATGGACCGGAGCGGCCCGCGCGCACTGCGCGGCCCCGAACTGCGCGAGTTCGGGCTGACCTATCGGGCGGTCGGCGCCGATCTCTCGGCCGCCCGGGCGCGGGACTATTCGCCGGAATTACAGGCGTATCTCAACCGGCTCGTCGCGCGCGGCTACGTCGCCGTGCGAACGGCCGAGCGCGGTGGCGGCGCCCGCGTCGTCGCGTTCTTCACGACCGTCTTTCCGCGCGAGTTCCGCCGCTCGTTCGGGACGATCGCGGCGGTCTCGGCGCTCACGATCGTCGCGGCGATCATCGCGTACGCCATCGTCGCGCACCGGCCGAGCGACGTTTACGCGTTGCTGCCGGCGCAGATCGTGCCGACGATCGTGAAATCGCTGCACGATTCGAATTTCGCCGTCGATCCCGCGAACGCACCCGCGATGCAGAGCGAGATCGTCACCAATAACGTGAAGGTCGCGATCATCGCCTTCGCCGGCGGCATCACGCTCGGGCTCCTGACGTGCTCGATCATCGTCTTCAATGGGCTCATGGTCGGTGCGCTCGGCGCGATGTTCGCGGCGCACGGCTTCGGCGCCGATTACTGGGCGACGATCGCGCCGCACGGCTGCATCGAGCTGCTCGCGATCCAGGTCGCGGGCGCCGGCGGCTTCCTGCTCGCGCGCGGCGTAATCGCACCCGGCCGCATGCGGCGCTCCGACGCCGTCGCGGCCTACACGAAGCGCGCGAGCGTGCTCGTGCTCGGCGTCGCAGGGATGCTCGTCGTCGCCGGGACGATCGAGGCGTTCTTCACGCCGCTGCGCACGTCGATTCCCGAACGGCTCGCGTTCGGCGCGTGCACGCTCGTCGCGCTGATCGCCTACTTCGGCTTCGCCGGCCGCGGCGCGCCCGACGGCGCAGAGGCGCCCTGAGCAGACGTTCGCTTCGGCCGCGCATCTATTTCACGCGGCCCGTCGTTGCTTGAGCGTCCTTGTTTTTATCTAGGAGTCTCATGCTCAAGAAGACCCTCGCGCCGGTCGTGATGGCCGCGCTTCTCCCGATCGCCGCAACGGCAGCGATGCTCATGCACGGCATGCCGATGGGCACGATGGGTGCCGACGGCGTCCCCTACACCGGTGCCCCGAACCTCGCGGCCGCGAGCTCGCTCGTCGCCGCCGGCGGCACGCCGCAGCACTTCTCCATCGTCGCCGCGCTCCGCAAGATCGCCGGCAACAAGATCGCCAACGCAGAGCTGCTCAAACTCACGAGACAGTACGGTCCGGGCAAAGTCGCCAATTTCGTGAAGGTCCAAAACTTCACGGTCGACCAGGCCGTTCGCGACGCCACCGCCGCGGGCGTGAAGTTCCCCGCCCCGACGCTCAAGGGCAAGGCGCTCGGCGTCGCCCTCACCAAGGCCGGGCTCGAGCACGGCACCTACTACGAGGGCGTGATGCTCGATCATGCCGTGAGCCATCCGATCCACGAGGCCGTCATGGACTCGATCGACACCCAGTACAGCCCGAAGCTCGATGCCAATTATCACCGCATCGCCGATCAGGCGCACTACGATCTGGCGCAGGCACTCGGCATGACGAGCGTCAAGCTCGCCGCCTACCACTAGGCTCGCACTCCGGCTGAGCCGATGCGGCGGACCGTGCTCGAACACGAGCGCGGTCCGTTTGCTTCGGACGCTGAGCCGCGACGCGTGGCAACGTGGCCGGGGCGTCCGAGCGCCTGTCGAGAAGGAAACGCGATGACGGCACGGCCTCAGCCGGCAACGCTCGACGAATTCTCGCGCTGGGAAGCCGAGCAGCCGGATCGGCATGAATTCTCGGATGGCGTCATCACCGCGTTTGCCCGCGGCTCCAACGCTCACGCGGCACTCTGCCTGACCCTCGCCAGCGCCCCGCACGTGCATCTTCGCGGAAGCCGATGCCGCGCGCTCGACGAGTATCGCGCCCTCGCGACGCTCGAGGAATACGTTCTCGTCGACTCACGGCGCAGATGGGTCGCAACATACGTTCGTACCGGTGACGAGTGGATCGCATCCTTCCGATGAGCGACGGCGCGCTGCGCCTTGCGTCGGTCGACCTCACGCTCGACATCTCCACGCTGTACGCCGAAGCCGGACTCTGAGCGCATCGCGATCAGGGTCGGCCGCTTGCGCCGCGATCGCGGCATCTCCGTCGGGAGACCGACGCCGCTCGGCAATCCGTTCCCCATCGCGAGTGAATCGGATCGTGCTGCGGCGATCGAGCGCTATCGCGTGGAGCTCCCGCTGATCTTAGCGCGCTCCGCACCTGCGCGCATGCAATTCGCGCGCGTCGTCGCCGCAGCACGGACCGGCGACGTGACGTTGCTCTGCTGGTGCGCGCCGAAACCCTGTCACGCGGAGGTCATCGTCACCGCCGTGCTCGCAGAACTCGCAGCGACAGCGGCATCACGATCGTCCTGCTGACGACCCGGCCCCCCGGCCGCGTATGTCGTCAGCAGCCTCGTGCCGTCATCGTCGGGAACCCGCTGCGCACGCGACGGAGCGCAGACTCCGGAGGCGAACGTCCGAACTCGCCGTAGTCGTCTGTTATGAGCAACGTGATGACGGGCGTGACGCTACCGGGCAACTCGACGGTCGCATACCGCGAGCAGCCGGTTCCCCAGCCGGGACACGGCCAGGTGCTGCTTCGGATCGAGGCCTCAAGCATCTGCGGCAGCGATATCCGCGCAATCTACCGGGAGCATCTCGGCGTCGGCGACGAGGCGTATCGCGGCGTCATCGCGGGTCACGAGCCATGCGGCGTCATCGTCGAGACGGGTCCGGGCTGCAAGCGTTTCGCCGTGGGGGATCGCGTTATCGTCTATCACATCAGCGGCTGCGGCGTCTGCGAGGACTGCCGCGCGGGCTACATGATCTCGTGCACGAGCACGGCGCGCGCGGCACATGGCTGGCAGCGCGATGGTGGCCACGCGCCGTTCATGCTCACCGAGGAGACGACGTGCATCGCGCTCCCGGACGAGCTCACGTTCGCGGATGGCGCCCTGATCTCGTGTGGCTTCGGTACCGCGTGGGAAGCCGTGCGGCGCATGAGCGTCTGCGGTTACGACCGGCTCCTCGTGACGGGGCTCGGCCCGGTCGGCCTCGCGGCGGCGATGCTCGGCCGCGCGCTCGGCGCGCATCACATCATCGGAACCGATACGAGCGCGGCTCGACGCGAACGAGCGGTTGAACTCGGCCTCGTCGACGACGCCTTCGCCGCGGATGGCGACGCGCTCGCGAAGATCAAGGACGCGACGCACGGCCACGGCTGCGAAACGAGCATCGATTGCTCGGGCGCGCCCGCCGCGCGCGAACTCGCGTTACGCGCAACCCGCCACTGGGGACGCTGCGCCTTCGTCGGCGAGGGCAACGACGTCCGGTTTGACGTCTCGCCGCTGCTCATCCATCCGCAGATTACGCTCTTCGGCTCGTGGGTGACGAGCGTGCCGCACATGGCCGAACTCGCCGAACGGCTGGCGCGCTGGGGTCTGCATCCCGAGGTGACGGTCACCGATCGCTTCGCGCTCGCAGAAGCGGGCGAAGCGTACCGCCTCGCGGACCGGGGCGATTGTGGCAAGGTGGTCATCGCCCCGAACTGAGGCGGAAGTCGACCGGGCGACAGTGGCGCGATAATGGCGGCGGAGGAAGCCCATGCTCGCGGCCTTCGACTCGCACATCGTCGGCGGTCGTTCGAGACGACATCGCCATGTCGCTCGGAGGCAGCCGTGCGACGCACGGCTCAGTCGCGGCGTTCGAACTGCGCTGTACGAACGCCTTCACGGCCGCACGGCCGTCGACCGGTCGCAAAACGACTTCGCTCACGCGGATGCGCGCATCGTCGAAGAGTAACTGTTCGGCACGCTCTGGTTGATCAGTTGCGAGCACGTCGCGTAGGGCCCCGACCATACTTTCGAGTTCCGCCAAGCGCATCTCGAGGATTCGGCGGACGTCGCGTACGGGCGGGTCGTTCGACCCCCCGTGGAAATTCGCGTACAGCCGCGACGCGTCGCGGTCGAGGTGACGCCGACGATGACGTTCGGCCGCGCGATCACGCCGGATGCTCCGACTGCACCTTCGCCGACATGACGATCAAACGGCGGCCGCGAAATTCGTGCTCACTCAGCGACGCCATCGCCTTCGAGGCCTCGAGCGGCGTAGCGAGTTCAACGAAGCCGAAGCCGCGGGACCGGCCCGTGAGGCGATCGACGACCACGCGGCCGCCTTCACGCGACCGAACTGCGCGAAGAGTGCTTGGAGATCGGGGTCTGCAACCGAGTACGAGAGATTACCGACGAAAAGCGTGTTAACGAGTGTCCTCGGGAAAGGGAGCTGGCTCGGTTAACGATAAGCAATTATCATTACGATTGCCAGGATCCGCTCGCCCGGAATGTGTCAAGCTATTTGAGACCACTGTCTCGAGTAAATGCTATGCCGCGATCGTCTCGGGCTGGTTGATGAAGACGGTTGGTTCGAGCTTGGGTGGTTCGGGCGTGCCGTTCACGAAGCGAT
>JAABUK010001250.1_pt1 | contig 49198 bp, 47 predicted proteins | sample 5559141 | NCBI WGS metagenome assembly JAABUK01 (sample SAMN10711869, study PRJNA513367) | rock metagenome | isolation source: Antarctica rocks | place: Antarctica: Victoria Land, Pudding Butte nord | collected 2016-01-03 | reverse complement strand
AGGCTTTGGACGTGGAGGGTCGTGCGAGCGTCAGGTATCGGGATGCAGGCGAGGATTAGACCAAGCTATCTGGCTCGGGAGATGGAGTGCGCCGCTCCAGCAGGCATTGAGAGGGGCGAGAAGAAGCTGTAAGTGGAGGTGAGAGAGGCACACCATTCACAAGGTGATAGCGAGAAGATGGCAGTGCAGGACAATGTTTTAAAATCCCCCAACAATTATGAATATTACTCAATCAACATCAACCCCCTTCCGCTTCAAGTCCTCCCTCGCGACTTCAATCTCCCCCATCAACTCCTTATAAGCCTCCGGCACATCATTGAACGTAAACACGCCCCAGCCAAGGTTGAAAAGTAGATACGCTCCAAATGACACCAAGGCCCAGAAGGGAAACTGTTATAGCGAGAATTAGAGGAGTTGCTCTGACTGTGGTAGGGGGAGAGGGTGCGTACGACTGGTATGACTTCGTCTTGGATCGTCTTGGTGAGAGGTACGATGTGGAGGAAGCAGGCGATATAGAGCTGTGGAGGAGAGGGTTAGCTGTAGAGGACGAATGGGGAGAGCTGAGGGCGTACTGAGGAGGCTAGCAAGGCTAGGGTGATGGTTTGTTGGGCGCGTGTCATGGCTGACGGGAATCGCGCGGTGAAGCTGTAGTCCGCCAATTGGGAGCCCTTCGAGAGTGTAGTCCAGAGCTAAGCAATAGCGAATGCAATGCGGTACACTTCTGCAGCAAGAATCCGGAGAGGATCCATTTCCTTGGCAACGGTCATTAGCGTGTTTTCGAAGCTGAAGCTCAAGGAGGCTTACTAAATTTCATTCAAATGGCAGGCCCAGTCGTTATCATTCGTCAGCTTGGGAGGCAGTGAATGCCGCCGGGGATTGAAAGCTAGATATGGAACAGGTGGAATTTCATGAGCCATTGTAATGGCTGCTTACCGCTTTACGCTTCAAGGGAGAAGGGAAGCATCTGCTCGAATCCTATTCTACAGGCTTTGCAGAATGTAAAAATGGAGACGGACCCGTCTTCAAGTGTCTCCGAAGTGGATCTATTATCATCCCCCCAAACCCAGAAGGAGGTCCAAAGCCGTGTCGTGCTCAGAGCCATTGGGGAAGTAATAGAGGAGGCAGTCCAGCAAAATGACTCCGAGGCCAGGACATTGACCGAACAACTAAACCATGCCACTGACTACGACGACTTTGTGGAGTTGATCCCCTCGATTCTTCGCCATTTGTACCTGCACGATCCAGGAGCATTTGTCACTGCCACCAAGGCTCTGGCAGATGGTAGTCGAAACGAACCATGGCGGTATCCCCTGGGCCTGACTGTCTTACACTTCTATCTTGACCTCATTGCCGAAGCTGGAGACCAGGGGTGGACCGTTGATGCCTTACGATTAATCGGCAATTGCTGCATCGATTCAAGTCTGTCATTGGACTAGGGGTCTTGGAACCGCCGCTGATGATGACCCTAGATGCCAATCGCAGCCGCGTCCTCCAGAAAGTGGACATGGCATCTTTGTTCAAGCGTCTCGAAAGCACAGAGAAGCAGGCTGGCTTAGCCATAGGGGTGCTGTATAATCTTTGTTTGGATTATGGTATTCATCTCCAACTCGTGTCATCCTTCTATTCTCACATCTGGTAGAGCCAGCAAAGCAAGCCGCCAGAACGCATGGACTATTCCAAAGAATTCTCCACATGTTCCGAGCTCGGCTCTACACAAACACTAATCTTCTTGGTCGACTCTGTGATCTACTTGATCTCGCTGTTGAAGACTGTAAGCCGCTGCTTTTCTCCCCATTGCCTATGGTGTTCTAAACAGGGAGTCCTAGTGAATCTCGAAACTGGCCCTGACGATGCGATTAGTATTATCTACAATTTTATCATTGCAGCAGACCCCGGATTTGATGATAGACTATCCTTATGCAATTCTATCCTTGTTCTCTTGGCGAGCGAGCGCTATCAGAAACTTACTATTGCTCGGAGCGAAGTACCCCTAATCACCACTTTGTTCGTCTTGACTTACACGCAAGATACTACTACTCTGAAATCTCCCAAATACAGTTCCGCATTGCAATTTGATCAGTACCTTGAAGAGCCCGAACAAGAAGAAGCGTTGTCTGAACTACGCTCCGTTCTGTCAGCTCGCTTGTGGGATATTTCCGCTAGACCCGAATTCGCCCTCTCTGATACTCTTACCACTGATCTTCTGTGCATGTTGCGTCGGTGGCTTTCGGGGCCTCAAACACAGATGCAGCTTTGCGCTTGCTCTGTGTTCCGAAATCTGACAGTTTCACACGGGGCTACTTCTGATCTAATCCGGCAGACGAACGTTAACGACGCGTTGGTGGATATAATGAGAGATAGCTCAGACATCCAAGTGCTGGAGGAAACACTTAGACTGTACAGGAATCTTGCAGTACACCTCCACTACAGGATTCTGCTAGCCGAGAACGGAGCGATGGACGCCATTACAGCTCTCTGGTCCAAATATCCCGTTCAAATCGTGCAATACGCTGCTGCAAGGGTCATTCGGCAGCTTCTCACAGGTGAAAGTTTCAACGTGAAAAAGTTCCTGGCGTTGAAGCCGAAGCTGTCAGAAGATTCAAGATCATGCAATACCTACGTGGCTCGTCTAATGGATCTCTACTCCATCACGGATGATCTTGGCACTAGAATGGAAGTAGGTCAGGTTGTAGTGGCAATGTGGCGTGTGGGAGCATGTCGGGAAGAAGAGACAGCAGCAGAACCGATCACCATTGACGATGCAATCCACCAAGCCGAGGCAGTCGGAATCAGCATTGCAAAACCTGTAATGGCAATGATTACTGAATCCGGGAACCCTTCTCTAGTGACCCAAGGATGGCTTGGCCTGGCATTGATGGCTGGCACTGAAAAAGGAAGTGTCGCGGTTGCAGATATCCTTTGCGTTGCCGATAATTTCAAAGTTTTTCGTACGACACTACTCGAACATGGGAAGGAGTCCTCTACACAGGACAACAACAATGCGAGTATACTCCTGCGACTACTGGAGAAGAACCATGTAAGGCACAATGAGATTGCCGGTACTTATGGTCTGCTAACGTTGTGTTCTAGCCTGGGCTGCCGGAGCAGATCACGCAGCTCTATACTAATCATCACTGAATAAGTGGGATCCTGCTGGGAATCTGCGATACATCCTATCCAATCTATCAAACAATTTTACTTGAAGAAGTTAGCCCCATTCCACCAACCAACCTTTGCTTCACGGAATAAGAGCACTTACATTAGATCTCCTTATTAGGATACTGCCTCTTCCTCAGCTACTTCAGACACCAATTACACATTCCTAACAAGCCGCTTCGAAAATCACAACAGTAGTAACCCACCTCCAGAGCCTCAAGCCCAAGCATCCCTTCCTTCAACCCAACATCCCTCCCTACAAAACATAATTAGCAACGAATCCAACCTAAACCCCACCACGCCATCACCTAAAAGCAAAAGCCCTCTTAACAAGTACTATCAAACAACATCAACCACAAGAAATCCCTCCCACCAATTGCCAATCCATTTAGCGCCTATCCGAACCCAACTTTGAAACCTTTCTCATGGCGCATATATCGTCCTCACCTTGACATCTTATCAAGCGTATGTCCAAAGAGTAAGATACTGCCCTCAGTAAGGATGTACGTAGTATGAATGGCAAATGTTTATGCATTAGCCCTCTTCGGCTCTAGGGGTCGAGAGTTTGGACTGTAGATCGGGCATTGAGTATTCTGTGAATTGTTTGGGGGATTGGGTAGTCAGTGAGTTGTTTCAGATTTCAGCTGAAATAGTTTGAAAGCTCTTTGTAACTGATATATTTCGGGATGTTATCCCATGACTAGTATAGTGCACATATGCATGTATAAGCTAGAAACATGCCTTTGTTTTCCAGAAGTAGTTACAATCCCAGCGAACAGCATGGGCAGATCCGCATGAAAAACAGCACTGTTCCGCCCCTCCTGCGCCAATCATGCATGTACACGCACTGCTCGACCACCATACTCATTCACTCATACACATACATCTCACGTAGGTCTAGCCCGCTCCGCGATGATCCATGGTCGTAATCATCGTTTCGGTTGCGCTCCTCGAATAAGTCTCCTCCATCATCTTCATCAGTACGGGCGGTACGCTCTCGTCCGTCGCTCGTATCGTGATGCGGTAGAGCTGGTTCGGTTTCAAATCAGTAAAGACGCTTTCTCTCGAGCTGATCAAGAGGGTAAAGGAGACTCACCTGCGTTTCCCAGTTCGGTTCCAGCCGTAGTAGACATCCCAATTTCCCAATGCCGGTATGTAGCACACTAGCGCCAACGACGTTCTTCTCATTCGGGTCCACTCCCTTTAAGATTCCCCACCCAAAACCCTCGGCCACTTGCTTCGTCCAATCCGCATCTCCCATCCGCCCGCTCAGTCCGAAGACGCGCTGTGCTTCCCTTGGTGCGCCGCCAATCTGCCGCCATCGCTTGAAAAAGTCGTCGGACGACAGATCCGCAGCGTCCATGAATTTGTGCATTACGACAGGTAGCTGAAGGGTGAGCGCTTGGAGCGCGCCGGCGAGATAGCTGATGCGTATAGTGGGGGGAAGGGAGAAGACGGATTTGGCTTCGAACATTACGGTTTGCTGTACTTGTGCTTCTGGATGTATGGTCGAATCGGGCAAGCTTTTGGTGTCGATGCGGAGTTGTTCTGTGGGATTTGGGTTGTCGAGGGTGGTGGTGAAGCTTCCGATGGCGGATGATGCGCGATTGGTGAAGTAGAGGATTAGGCAGCCCATTGAGCCACGGTATTCGCTACGGACACCTATCTGGATCTGCGTGTCCTCGTAAAGAATACTTTCGGCAGCGAAGAGCAGGCGTCGGTAACCAGGCTCCCAGCCTTGGGATAGATGGGCGGCTGAGGCGAGGTTGGGAGGTTTGCTGGTTGTTGGGGTGGTAGTCTGGTCGAGGTCTTTAAGCCCGTGGGTACCGTTTGTTGTAGGCGTGCCGTTGGTGGATGGAGCAGAGGGCCCGTTCGTATTGAGTGTGCCGTTTGCGGTGGGTGTGAAGGAGCGTTTGAGGCCCGTGGATTGAGTGAGGAGAATTTCTTTGGAATCGGCATTGGCATCTTTGCCACCTACGACCCAGGTACGTTTGTCGCTGGTCCCAGCATGCTTGCCGTGGAGGCGGGAGAGGAGGGCTGATGTACGCTCAGGGAATGGTGGCATTTCATCGCAGACTGTTCGGAGAAGGTCGTCAGTTGGAAGGCTGGCAAGACTCAGGTATTCGCAAGCTCTTTGTTGAAGCTCCGAGTCAAGAGTTCTGCTGTAAGCTTTGAATACGACGAGCAATTGTGGTTTGATCTCCGGGAACAGGTTGACAAATTTGACGAAGGAAGAGAGCAGTATTGCTCTCGTACTTGACGAGCACCCCTGCATCTTCGTTTGAAGGGCCAAAAATTGCTCGATGGGACTGCAGCCTTTGGTATCGGCAATGAGATGCCCAAATTCGCCTAGCAGATATCCTCCGATTTTGATGAGTGTTTCGTGGCACTGCTCTGCTTTAACATAATCCAGTATATTTTGGGCAGCATAAACTTGCAGTCCCTCGTTATTCGTCACGATTTGGATCACTCGTTGCCAGACTTCATCACTGACATGGTCGCCAGCCATTGCTATCAATCGCAATGATATATCCACATACCATTGAACGTCTGTCGCATACTTTTCGGTCAAGATGGCTATTTTCAGGACCATCTCTTCCCGAATCGCAAAATCTGCAATTTGCAAATACTTCAGAAGCTCGTTCACAATTGGCTGCGAATTTGATTGATCGCACATGCTGTACAGGAGGTCTAGACCTTTGCGCCGGACACTGATATCTCTGTCTCGCAGCGAGCCTATTATTATGTTCTGGTGCCTCTTGATGGGATCCAGCGTTTCTGCCCGAGCAGCAAAATGCGACATGGCGTCCAATCCGAGGTATCTGACGTTGGTCTCTCTTGACTGTATGAATTTCCCTAGTCTCGACGAAATTTGCACCATGAGATTGTGCTCTGTGTCGAGGTGTATGACCAGATTGATCGCTTCAAAGAGCACAGCATTCTGCGCGTTATTTTGCTGAACATTTTTGGGCATTTGCATGGCCTCGTGTAGGATTTGCTGTAGCGACTCCCGGATGAGGCTCCGTACATGCGTGTCTTCTGTTTTACCTGTCAGCAATGAACAGCCCTGCTCAGGCGTTTGGAAACCTACCCAAGGGAGGAAAATACTGCATTAGCCGCAGGAGCTTGACTTGTATCCAGGGACAAGGGACCTTATAGTATAGGTAATCAGGCGCAATGTCGTTATCAACAACGATCCGTTTCAGCCGTTGCGCTGCTTTAACATAGGCCCCCTTATACTGGTCGGGCTGGTCTTGCGCCAAAGCCATCACCAAAGAAGTGACAGAAAGACATACGCCCATGTCTGGGTCATCCATTAGGGATATGATTCGTTCCGCCCATTCTTGCTGCACAATGCCAGGGTACTTTCGGTACAGCCGAAGTAAAGTGAGGGCGGCCTTCTTCTTGACAAATGATTTCGATGTCCTGCAAAAGTCAGCCAATGCCTGCTCTGAGACCTCCGCTGCACATACGGTGAGATGAGCAACATATGTACATCCCCACTCAGTGCCTCACCCATCTCTCTGCCTCCCACATTCGCAATTGCATGTAGCGCTAAACAGTTGAACAGTTCGTTATGCCCCAGTAGATCCTTCCTTATACTATTCACCACTAAATGCAATAACTCATGTTGCTCATGCAAAAATAGCGTTACGGCCAAATAGCCAATCTGCTTCTCCGAGTATTTGTTTGCACTGATAAGGTTGACCGCCTCCAAATGCCCAAAGTCCACGTTCCATCCCAGTATGTAGATATACAGCAACTTGCAAACGTATTTCTTCTTGTGGTATCCATTGAGGTTACCATCTTTAAACTTCTGCCGTATATTCGCCAATTCTTTGTTTATCCGTTTTTCTTCCAATTCGCGCGCCCGGGCGTTGCGTAGGTCGGCTATGAATTGCACAAGACCTCGCATGGAGGAGTTGTTTCCTGAGGTACCCCGGCCCAGGAAGCCGGCTGCCGCGGCGCTCGCCAGCTTGGAGACTGCGCCAGCTTCGATATTGGTAGACTGGGGGGCTCGAGCCGGGTAGCTTACGCACTGTGAACGTGCTTAGGACGTTGGATCTGCTAATCGCAAAGGTGGGCTATAGGGAAAGGATTGTATGCTTGTGGCTTGGCTTAGATATTATTGGGGGCTAACACTCGGGCGAGTAGACCGGTCTCGGGCAGTCCAAAGAGGTGTCTTGATTGGGAACGAATCGACTGTATCAACAGAGTTCCGATGATTGGCTAGTGGTTTGCTCGATGCGTTTTATGCAAGTCTGAAGCGGTCGTCGGCGCCGACTCACTGCTCGACTTGTCCCCGGACTCTCTACTGCTAGCGCCAAATGGACGGTCTTGGCGTCTATCCATTTGCCGATGCAGTTCTTGCGCAAGCGTGGTTGAGGCTCAAATGCACAGGAAGCAGAGAAATAGTATAATGCACGCATGAATGATTTCAAATGATATCAAGGATGTACATCTGAAAGACTGCGGTCTGATCGAGTTTGTGAGCTAGACTACACGGCCGCGAAGCCAGAGCATCTTGCATCCCTCCCTACATTGCATGTGTCTACTCGACCCCAGTCACAGCAATTATTGCAAGTTCGACAATGCCAAAGCCAGCTCCGCAACCCCGTGGTATCATAACGCCAAGCACCGTTCGCCAATGTTATGCCATGCCACATTCCTCAAGCCTGATGTACTATCCTACGCACCGGCGGCCTTGGTGGTGAAGTCGGTCTCTGTAGGAAGAACGCCGCCATCGGCAGCCTTCTCGCAACTACAAGCATCTGCTGGACGCGCGCCGCAAGAGCAAGTAGCCCCAGTCACCTTGGAGTTCTCGGTGGACGCACGCTCACAAGTGCATTCACCGGCGGGACGGGCACCTGTCAACATGGACACTCGTTAGCAAGGTGTTCGCATGAGATTGTGCAAACATGAGTTATGCTGAAGAACCAATTGGACTAAGCAGTGGATCAGGCACCAATACATGTCACTGGCACAGCTGGCTCTGCGTGGTAAATGAGAGAAGATGAGCACTCACGGCAGGAGCAACGTGCACCAGCTACGGCGTTCTCTGTTTTCGCCTTGTCGCAGTTGCAATGGAGGGCACTCTGCTTGCCACAGGAGCACTTGGCCTGAGAGGCGCAGACGCAGGACTCGCCGGAGCGACCGCAGCAGGTGGTTGGAAGAGTCATGATGCTGGTATATGAGGTGTAATACAGTTGTTTGGTGACAGACTGGAATGCTGGAGCTGTTTTGAATGTTTGTCTGAGTGAATTGGGCGTGTGGTGATTGATACGATGGAGCGGAGCTTCTTGACTTATGGACACAGGCTTCCTTATCGATAAGCCTGACTATGTAATACTCCGACTCTGATTGGCTAGTATAATCACGCTACTTCTCTTCGTCTTCTCCACCATCGAATCAGCACTTTTAGATTGTCATCAAATCATGCTGTCATTGGTCATCTATCAGAAGGCTTGGTTCCACTATCAGGCAGCTATAATCTTTGAGGCGGAGAAACACGCGAAGAGTATCTACCTGAAGTAACTTTGACAACATAAGCTATCATCGTTCTGAGAGCTGCGACTTCTCCGGAGAATTGTACGTAGTCAGACCTCGATCAGCCGGATCCCAGATCCACCATAGCATGTTGGAGAGAATATTTCCACTGAAAAAGGTCAAAGGATGTACAGTGATCGATCAGGCTTGTTTGGGCTTGCACGAGGTGCCAGACTATTCGCAGTGTTGGATGCAAACACCAGCGAAGTAGGGAGACAACAGCATCGAGAAGCTCAGCAATGATCTTGGCTTCAGGCATAGCTGTGATCAATCAAAACATCGTCTCGTCTGTCAGCCTTTATCGTTATGGGACCATTCTTTGCTGTTGCGGCCTCTATTCTACGGCGCTTAGTCGGATATTGCGCATCGAATAGTCTCAGACTTTCGAAGTGCTCAAAAAGGCGACAGATCTCAGGATCCTCGGAATTCAACCTGACGATCAAGCACAACGAGTCACCCTTCTAGTAATGTTCATAATGCTAGGTCTTGCCTGGTCTCTTGGCTTCCTCCACTACTTCACCAACATGGCACTCGCTGCTACACTAACACAACCTGGAACTATCTCCGCTCATGATCTGTCATGGGCAGATTATGTTCTTGATGGCCCAAACATTTCATATCCAATTCCCTCGACCACCCTCGACTACAATTCCAATTCCTCTATTTTGATCAGTCTCTCAAATCTCGGACCTGTTCGTTGTTTCCAGAATCCTTTGCCTCCAGCGCCCACGAGGTTTCCCCCAGTCATATTCAACGACTACTGGAGGCTCTCGAAAGGATAGTGGTGGAAATCGACGCTCTGAGCATACTCTCGTGGACCTTCAAGCCAAATGAAAGGAAGACATGGACTTCGAATCGATGCCTAATTACCGTTGGGGCGACCCCTTCTACGGCACGCACAGTCTCCGCTGTCTTTCAACCAGTTGTGGTTGCGCATCTGGCGGCTAAGGTTGCGCAAGAATGTTTTAGGCCAGGCCAAGTGTTGGGAGGAACTGTGACATTCGGCGACCATCAAGAGTTGATTGTAGCCTTGGGCGGAATGAGGTCATACAACGCAGACACTGCGACTTCTTAGCTCGATATGTTTGAATTCTGTGAGCAGGGAGATGTCAATCTGTGGGCTCACGATACATGATCGGTCCATGACGCTCGATTCGAAATATAGGAAGAGAAGATGGGAGAAAGATGAAGAGAAAAGACCGCAATCTTCGAAAAAAATGAAGACCTTGACGTAGCTGATCGGGTGGTAGCACTAGGGTAGTGAAGGCTTTTTGGGTGGCTTGCCATATGATTGTACGTTGCGCTCTCCCTCTACATTGATTCCGTAGCGACCGAGACCTCTAAAGTCACTGTGGGATACGATATAACAGACTGAACAGCTACATCAACGCTTGAGGTGGCGCCCAGGATCTTGATTACGTCGAAGCGTCTAAGCCGTACCAACTTCAGATACCTACTGTAGGGTTGCAGAGGTTGCATAACTAGTTACGCCGGCCTTTCAAGCTGGATCGCGCACAACATCTATGGTGTAGGTGCTCTGGATATCTGGAATATTTGAATGGGAAGCGCTGTAATTGCAGCACCAACGATGCCGAACCCAGCTCTTTTCCTGGTAAATAGCCTTCCGTGCTTTCATCCGCCATTCATATACACGAAGCGGCATCCTTGCCCTCTAAATGATTTCCTTTGATCTTCATCATCACCGGCGATCTGATCTCCAGTGTAGTCCCAACATGACGCATTGCTTACATACTATGTTCATTGGCTTTTTCAATATTGTCATCGTCACCACTGCTCGCCAACACACATTCAATACCAACGTCAGCAACACTCACTTCCAGTACTTTTGCGGATGTCTCCTTTCCAACTACTACTTCCACGTCCATCCCGGCACCGATTCTTCCAATTCTCCCATGGCAATGCCGCGATGCGTATGACGGAGTCTCCATCGAATTAAGCCTTGGCTTTCGCCGTCGCCCTCTCTCCGTTGTTTGCCACAGCCCAAGAATCCTTCGACTGAGGGAGCAATCAAGAGCGCTAGGACGTATAGTATACCCGAAAGAACAAAAAGCAAGTCTTTTTCACAACGAGCGATGGCAATATTTTTCTATCAATCGAGAACGTAGCCATCAAGCGTAAATTCAAGTGGAGAACGTTGGGGCAGGTTGTTCATGGGCTGTCTCGGTTTATGGTTGATAGAGAGAAGGTGTGACAATGTGATTTTAAGTTTGGGAATGATTATGGAGTACTTGCGAACGGCAAAGTCGGAGAGCTATCAGCGGGTGTGAGTTGACAGCACGAACAAGCCAGTGCTTCTACCCGTATTTAGATACCAATTCTAATGTACTGTGTATCATACCCTGTCTGTCCAGTCAACCGTGGCTGCTAGCACTTGTCGGCGCCCGCATCAGCATTCATGGAGAACGAATGAGGTAAAGTGCCTATCTTTGAATTATATAGATAACCTCAACTACCTAGTGAACCTCGGAAGTCGAAATTGCGAGACCGTGAAATCGAAGGAATCTTTGTTCACAGCTTCCTGGGTTGTTCTGTGTTTGATGTACCTATGTTGAAAGGATTTGATAGTTACCAGAGTTCAAAAGTCTCAGGAGGTGGAGGGTGCTGATAAGGAATGTTGACTTGGCAGGATGTTCAGGAAATAGGAGCAATCATCATATCCATGGTGATGGATTTTGACATGTAATCCCATTTACATTAACAAAGAGAGAGGAAGCTTCGCTGCTCTTGGCGAGATAAGGCAATATTTCCTCATCTATCTTCTGTGAAGTGGAAAGGTTAGTCCCAGGTCTGGAGTAATGTTCAAGTGCGAGGCAATCCAGACCTAACCCGCGGTCTATTTGATGACCTCCATCATCCTGACTGGATCTATCACCTTGGCTATATGTCCAACTCCACATATCTCGTTTTGCGATTATTGCTATGAAACCCTTGTGTTCAAAGTCCCATGTTCTGAACGTTCCAAAGTATTGCGGTCTAAGCCACTACATCTTTCAGACTTCCCACACCCGGTCTAATTTTCAATTTACCAGAGGGCACCAAATGCGCGCCCGACACTTTCTTTGCCACGGAACAGGGCTCGATTATGTGCCCAGAGCAGTCTAATGATGCTCTGGGCTGACATTTATAGACGATCACCGCGAATATATGGTCACTTACAGATCGTAAGGCGCAGAGTAGTACTCACTATACCTCGTTGTGAGGGGGAAAATTGGATGACTAAATGGTATCACGTGACCGCCTTGCCGATCATCAACTCTCAGCGTAGCCTGTCTTATTCTTCGGGAGCGAAATCCGCAAAGTCGTCTATATACATTCAAGGAGGTGCAATCAAAGAATCCACAGCCATGGGCGTCCCCAGCATCACCGAGCGCAAGCACTACCGTGAGGTGAGAAGATACTTTTTCCCATCGCTGTCACATGAGACAGACACCGTTGGGCCGGGCTCTGACACAAGTCACAGGTCTCCGGCGCGCCTGAAGAGCCTACTTCGACAATCGTGTTGACTTCCAAAGACTCCTATTTTGTCGATGTGCGCCTCAACCGAGACAAGCTCGATGACGCGAAGGCCAAAGGGAATCACACCGAAGACTGTGTGGAGTGGGCTTTTGCGGGCAGGTCCCACTCCAAGCCACGAGGAGGTCAAGCAGAAGGCACGATCAAGCTCTCACACACTGTTTGGGATCATTGGATCGACTCGAAGAGCAACGACCCTGGCATCGACGAGGGTGACATGTGTGTGCAGGAAGACGGTGATGTGTTGGAGCGTGGAAAGTCGAAAGACGCTGTGACTGGACGAGAAATAGAGTATGAAGAGCTCTGGCATGATTTGGAGGTGGTCCCCCTCGGGAAGAAACATAATCGGAGCAGCTTGGTGCTGAGAGCAGATGATCCGGACAAGAACCTCAGGGGCATGGCAGTGAAAGTGGGAGGATGGTGTCAAGCGATCCTAAAAGTTGAAGATGCTCTGACTGTCGAAAGGTGGGAGTGGAAGCCAGCAGCTTCCACGGAAAGCGAAGATCTAGCCGAGAATGACAAAGCTGGCAAACGAACACACAACGACTGGGTGAGAACATTTAGGGTTGGAGAGGGGACGCTGCCTTGTGAATATATGTGCTCCAACACTGTTGGCAAGATCGGATTGAACGCGGTCCTCCGATACAGTGCAGAGAGGGATGAGTTTGGTACCTACAAGCCTCACAACGATTGTGATAGAGATATAGAGTCTGGCTGGAGGGTTCTTGAAGAATATTACTGGTGATCTGGGAGATAACCTTGTATGATGACTCGACATGGAGCTGCCGTCCTGGTGAAAAGCCCAACCTATCGCATCCCATCACCAAGGAATACCACATTCTGCGTGGAAAATCACCAGAATCCAAACAAGTATGCATCAGGATCGCACCTCTTTTCTGAGAGGGGAGCGCTCCTTCCATCATTCGCGCGTGGTTTCCATCCTGTGACCACCAACAGCGACCACCAGCTGAGGGTCTCCCGCGGTCACCTGCGCCTTGTTACAGCATACAGGACTCTTACACCTAACCCTCTGATATTCTTACGACGACAGTCGATCATGCCAGGCTTGCCCAGGCGCCAGAGCTTTGAGCTCATGCGCGACATGGGTTCTACCCACGGGCCTGGGATCATGAGACTGGCTCCACTTCCGAAGCCCTTACCCCGACTCGACTCTGCGGACGGCATCAAATACATCCCAGCCCAACAGGATCCTATGGCGGCTTCAACGACCAGCGCTGCTCGACAGAGCCCGATACGGCTGTTCTTCGAGGATGCTGGTGTCCTCCTCAGACTACTGCCGTACCTACCGAATATCTTCCTTCCGTTGAAGACGAACAATTCGACCAACGAGCTCTATCTCCATCTAGCTGGTACTAGAAACATGATACTACAAACATGGCTCTTTGTCATGGAGACTGTTCTCCTTTTACTGGCTGTCCCTGTGTTCCTGGTGCTGCCCGGTTTGATCTCGTTAGCAGGGTTAGCATTGTCATGGTGGACCATCTGGTTAACCGCAAAGCCTATGGAGGGGCCTAGAATCGCGTATTCGAAGATGAACGATGATACACTAGCCATCGCCGAGCAGCGCAAAGATGAGCGGTGGCTGTTTGTCAACGGTTGCGCCGTAGCGTAGTATTCCCTTATCTTGGCCGGATGACAAGTACTGATCATATATAGACACTCCGGTCTACAGAAGAATATTGACCGTCTTGCCGAGACTTTTGGGCGAGCAATTATTGGAATTCACAACGTCACGTACGTCCGCTTCTCATTATGTGTGGCCATCTATGCCTAACATTCATTTGCAGCTATGGCCTTCCAGCCGACCTCCTCGAGTGTCTAATCCAGCGCTGTTTCGCTTATTCAGGCACGGATGTCCGCGTAACGTATTCTTATGTCAAAGCTACCCTCGTTGATCCAACCGTAAGTAAGGTTGTCTTGATTGGCCACAGCCAAGGCGGAATCATTATCTCTCTAGTCATTGACCAGCTTTTCACCGAGCTTCCTGCGAGCTGCATGTCAAAGCTGGAGATTTACACTTTTGGGTCCGCTGCTTCGCACTTCTCCAATCCCTTGGCCTCCGTGACCTCTAAGACTGTCGCGGACGATCTGCCTCTTTCGCCAACTAAAGTCCACTTCGACAGACCAACACAACCGAAACACGTAATCTCTCATATCGAACATTACGCCAATGAAAGGGACATGGTTCCTCGTTGGGGCGTGCTGCACTGTGTCCAGGATGTGCTCAACAATCGTTACGCGGGCTCTGTATTTGTGCGAATGGGTGCCTCAGGGCATATGTTCAACCAGCACTACATGGACCCAATGTTTCCCCTTTCCGAGAAAGAGGTGCAATTGTCGACAGACGGCTTCCTCGATAGAATGGTGAAGGTGGAAGAAAAGCTGGCTGTGCAGAGGGAAAGCACATCATTCTCCAACATTGGGCTTATGAGGAGGAAAAGCGGATTGGAATTTGGCGATGGTCAAATCATTCCTGAAGAGCCAAGCCTGACAGATGGTCCTGCCGTTGACGGCATCAAGGGCACTGGAGACGCTTTTATGACGTTCGCTCGCACTAATTCTGGACGCCTGATGGCAGAAGAAGCGCAAGGCAAAACGGTCAGGGAGTTGAGTCGGCTGTGGAGATATCAAGGAGGAAGATCACCGCATACGCCTACCCCATTCCCAACCTCGGGCGGAGCTAATGGGGGCAATGACAAATTGGAAAGGCCTTCGTATCTAACAACTGATGGTCGAGAGTAGGATGGTTCCAAGCCGATACTCTAAGCACCCCATTGTGGAGATGAGTGTCTTGCCTGGGCAAGTAATCGGCGGTTGGTACTTACACTGGTATAAGGTTGTTCTGCCTCTTGGTTCACTATTCTCTCATTGAACATATTCCTAGCGCCAGAAGGGCGATGACTCTCCGAGCCCCATTGTTAGAACCTATAACGTCACGAGCTCATCCACAGCAACAGCGTCAATTACTGCTCCTGGACTTATTGTTCTGGTTTTCCCCCAGAAATGCTAGGGTCAGCTTTGCAAAGATCAGATTGCTGGTTCTTTGCTCTGTGATACCCACTTTCCACCGTCCTCACGCCGAAACGATGCTAGAGTCTGTTCTTCCCTCTGGAGATTACCAGACTTTGACAGGAGTCTGCACGAAAAATTGGTCGCCCTTAGCTCGATCTCGCTTCCAATTGCCATTGCACCGCCGGTCTACATCTGGTTTGAGGATCCCTTTATCCCCTGCACATATTTACTGATTGCTAGCTCTTGCTCTCACGTACCCACTTCCCAAGATTCTCACGCCGAGATGATGCGAGAGTCTGATCTTTCCTCCAGAGATCACCAGACTCCTGTCAAAGTCTGCACGAAGAATTAGTCGCCTTTAGCTCGATCTTGCTCCCCAGCTACTATTCTACCGTGAACGTTTTCCTATAGTGCGCTATCACCTGCTGTTGAAATGGGAGCCCAACGACCACCTCTACGTCTGGATTGCGGATCCCTCTATTCACTGGACTTGTTGAACCCTGGAAGGCTGCGTGTGTCTATGGGCGCTGAGGCTCCTTTGCCTTGGCGTCCGCAGCGACTCTGACCTGGTTGCTGGGAGTGGTGGGTTGTAGAGAGTACTGGTTGTGTTTCTTTATGTAAAGTAGGCTTATTCTACGATGGACTTCATCTAATGAGGAAGCTTGTTTGGCTCTTATGTAGCTTAGATTTGAACACGCTGTGCTCGATAGATCGGGATTTTCATTTCCTCATAAGGGTGTTTTTCGAGATGGGAGTTGGGAAGGGAAAAGGTTCGGGGATGCTGTTGATTTGGGGAAGTATTGTGATTACACCCCCTTTGCCTACAATTGCACCCCCAATCGCCTACGCTTACACCCCCTTCCCAGCCGGGTGTAGCTTGGGGTCGTCGGGTAGCCCCTCACCTGGCCTGGCCCGGGGTAAGCCTGGGGCTGCCAGTGTCCTAAGGGCGAACCTACCCCTACGTACCGACGCTACTTGCGCACAAGACACCTGGACATTAGGGCGCTGGAGCGCGACGGCGCTCCCTTGGCAGGCGCTAGGCTTTGCCTATGGTGCCTCTTCGAGGCCCCGGCTGGCGCTCATGACGCCCACAGTACGCCCCTGGGCTACTGGGGCCATTAGTGCGCTATCCGGGGTTACTCGGGTAGGTGTTCCGACTTGCCGCTTGGGGGGTGTAAGCGCATGCGATTTGGGGGTGTAACTGTAATAGTAGGCAAAGGGGGTGTAATCACAATACTACTGATTTATGCTTCAGGTAGAAGACGGGCTTAGGGCTACCTTAAGGCTGCCAGTACACTAGATGCTTGGCGCTCTTGTCAGAATCCGGGGGCCGCAAATTTTCACGAGCGAAATGACACCGCAACCTCGCCGCCGTTCCCTCGACTCCTCACCTTCGATTGAAGCTCGTACAGTCGCAATTCGGGCAGACCCGATAAGAACTGCAACGTTTTCAGTCATAATCCACAGGGTTGGTCCTGGAGTCGGAAACGCCCGGGTCTCAAGCTACTGATTTAGTCCAAGGCACTTTGAGACGCCACAAAGCACCATCTACATTAGCAACTGTGATGACTCTTTCGTCGCTTGTACGCACCCCGTCCTGGCGCTCATCGATTCGTCCCAGTGCCGAAAGCCAAGGCATTAATGCGCTCTTCCCCGATAATGCACCTATCACCAGCTACGATGGCGCCGGCGACACCAGATCGGGGCATGAACTCTACTAGTACTGCGGTAGTACTCTCGTGATCAAATCAACGCCATGCATCAGCGCTATGCATCCGAAATGCTCTGTGAGTCTGTCAGAGGCGAGGGCAGCAGACCACGGCGCATTCCAGACCCTTGAGCCTTGAACTAAATGAAGGTATCCATGGCTGCTTTAGAGCAGCTCGCTTGAGGGGACTATTGGCATGCGTATTGCACGTAAGCCGCAACGCAGCCTCATTAATGGGGAAGTTTCCTCAGTCCCTCGTTCCAGCAGTAGAGAGCTTTGAATACTTTTTCCCACAGTTGAGCGACCTCACCAGCTCACGTCAAAATGAACACGCCATCATCGCATGGCTCGAAGTCGTACTTCTACAGTCCAGTCCATTCTGGTCCGAGGAATCCATGGCGAACGAACCCATTTCGCCGTCTACCATGGCTGGGTTTCGCGGCTCTAGTGGGAGCTCTGCTGGGTGTTGTAGCCTCGGTCTTCATTTTGATCAAATCTAACGGGCAGCCTACAAAGAAATGGACCCTACAGCCAACTGTCTACCTCGCGATTGCCTCAACCGTTACAAATATAGCACTGCACTTTGCGCTTACTGAGGGTGTCACGGTAGCCTGGTGGAGACGTGCAACAAAGGAAAATACTACCATCGCCGACCTCCATCGTCACTGGGACTATGGGAATAGTCTCTGGGCGGCTTTCACTTCAGGCAGGCACATTAATCTCGTAGCCGTCGCTTGCATGCTCGTGGCAATTGGACCAATCAACGGCCCTCTGCTCCAGCGAGCTTCGCGTGTTTCACTTGGGCAATTCAAGCAGGATGCGGATCTGAGTATAAAGATTGCTCAAAACCTGCCTGATGGATATACTGGTTATCTGAGTGGTCGCGGAGAGAGACCAGCGCTTCTCACTCCGGCTTTCACAACCACAGTCAACGCGGCGAACAGCCAGACTGACATTAATGTTACGAGCACTGGGTGCACCGGAAAGTGCGCAACAACTGTACGCGGTGCAGGGTTTGCTATCAATTGCTCGGTATCCACCTTGCCATTCAGCCTCACCCCGATTACCGGGGGCCAGGACTTCAATACGAGCCAGGAAGCTGTTATCAATGGAACCCAGGCCTTTGGCTCATATATTCAGTGGGGTGCTTTCCAGCCTGGAACGATCGATCTTGGGGTACAATTCAAGAATACTCAGGCTTGCGACGGTGAATTGCAGATACGGAACTGTACAATGCAGTCTGCAGTAGTCGACTATCCGGTCATTGTTAATGGCAATCAGAGCACTATCCAGCTTGATCCAGCTACAACAATGTTCGATGACACTGTACATAACCTGACAACCGTTGCCATGAACACGATGACAGGCCCGACGACTCTAGGAGGTTTCTACAAAGCGCTGAGTGACACCTATAACTCAATGGCCCACCTACGTTTTGTAGCTGCGTACAATTACGAGCTTATCTCATCTGGAGCGACTGTCAATAGATATGCCGTCATCGATCCATCTGGCAATTCGTATGCGAATTGCACACTGGCTTTCGCTGATCCCTCAAACGACCTTATCAAAGCAATCCGAGATATGATGTTCCGTACTGCCATCGCAGCTGCGAACGACTCAGATTCGCAATTTGTGACGGCACATGAGACGACCACGTTGCCAGTCTACCAATCACATTATCTATACCTTGGCCTTGCAATCTTGTGCACAGCTCTTGGCTGGCTGGCTACCTTACCTATTTTCATCGGTTGGTGGCACGTTGGACGGACTGTAAGCATGAGCCCCATTGAGACAGCGAAGGCCTTCAGGGCGCCCCTGCTTGGAAATGCAGATTCCAATGCGGATGCGGATATGTTGCTGAAAGAGGTTGGGGATCGACCTGTTCGTTACGGGGCCGCAGCCACTACTGGTAGTCAAATGGACCGGCTGGAGATGAGCGAACCCCAATTCATTAGGACACCTCATACGGAACAGACCTTCGTTGGATAGACATGATTTGATTATTGATAATTCCTTGTTGTTTGACCGTGCAAATTTATCGTGCCACTGAAATATATTAAGCTTCTCGTTATACACGGCAGCTCACGTGTCATCACTATCCCTGGGATTACAATGCACATCCTTCAAACAACAATCAGAGCCCACCCAATGACAAAGCAGCCAACCAACCTCAATACCCGTGACACGCCTACTTTACCACAAGCACCTTTTGCGACCGGAGTAGCAGTACCAACACCACCAACATGACTTCCAGAAGCCTGAGTCTGCGTGAACGGATTTGGTCCTCCGGCAGCGGCGACGCTGCCAGTAGTGGCAATGACCGTGTTGGAGGCCGTTGTCGCTGGTGGCAAAGAGCCAGTCGTGTGCGTAGCAGAGCTGAGAGTCGAATGGACAGTAGCAACAGCCGTTGTCGCAACGACGCCACCAGGACTAGGACTCAATGAGGTCGTTGCGAAAGTATTCGCAAATGTCATAGCGATGTCAATGACAGCGGGTTGATCGGAACAGAACAGTGCTGCCGAGCTGACGTCCGTGAAGGTGTATTTGACGCATTCTGGACTCGCTGCATTCGAGCTGTTTTAGAATCCGCGTCAGCCAACAAGGGAACGACACTAGATGCTACAGCCTGACGACTGGACTGACCAGAGCAGATCATTCGTATTGAAATTACAGCGGCCGGCGCAGGCGATGATGTCTGTTGCAGCGTAGCAGGATGTTATGAAGCTACAGCCGGTTAGGGAGTAGGATGCTCCGACACTGAAGGCGCTGGTGCAGCAGCCTGCGGCTCCGAGGATCGAATTGAAACCGCAGTAACCGGAGCGGCAGGTGATAGAGGAGCCTGGCGGATTGTTTCAGCACAGAGTGTCGTATATGCTAGATAGTAGGGAGTGGCCATACTTGCTAAACCCTGGATGTAGCCGCATGTTCGATCGGGACCTGCCATTTTGGGCCAGGACGGGTGTAGGTAAGTTTCTCCAGATCTTTCCGTTGGCTGGAAATGCCCATCTTTTGAATTATGAGTCAAATTAATCTGATGGTCCGGGATGTGCTTGAGGCTCTATCCTCAGCACTTGGCAGCTGAATTGATGTGATTGAGTCGAGGAGTAGGTAAAGCGGCGGGCTGAGCTTACGATATCCGTGACTCGGTCGAAATGGCCCCCAGTATTGGCTGCATGGCGTTGGCTTGGCGGCTGAATTGGTTCATTTACGGAAGACTCCGTATTGACCTGTCCTCCAATAGGCGGAAAGCTCTACTGTGCAGTAATGCGCTCGCCAGGTCATGTGGTATTGGGATTTTCAGCCTGCAGCCTCGAATATGCCGCAGCGCTTCATTTTCGCTTTCTTCCTTCTCTGCTACTGAGCCGAATGGTCTGCTAGCACCAATCGAGGATAATCCGAATGGGTACGAGAATCGCTGAACCGAAGGAGGCTTTGCGACAGATAAGTCGAAGCACATGTGATGAAAATTCGGTTATCTTGGCAGAGTATAGCTTTGTTCAGCGCCGTAATGCTCACTCATGCCTTGCTTTGTTTTTATTCCGGTTTGTCATCATGGGATGGTAGTTGAATGGGACCTTTGCCCAGTTGAGCCTACGCAATGGCTTCCGATAAAATCTACATGGTACTGCATGCCAGAGCCGCATTGGCGGAGCTAGTCTCTACTCATCTGAATGGGACATGAACCAGCAGACCTGGTCCAGCGAGGTGGGGGATGTCAGGTTGATGACCATTGAAAGCAAGCAGAAGACTCAATACCGCGATACTTCTCATCCAACTGTCTTGTGTCCGCGTGGAAAACTAAGCCATGATTAGAAGAGCAGCTGTGCGGTGAGATATTGAGAGTTCTGAACTGTGGGAACGTATGAAGATCTTGAATCGATAATTTGGGACGCCGTTTGCCTTTTCCACTCCGCAAGTCAAAGCCTTCTTTGTACATGATACCAGTCTGGAAACCCTTTGAAAGACCAAAGCTACGTCCCTTTTGATGGATGCCACACCTATTCACAGGGGAAATGCCGGGAAGTGAAGAGTGGTGGGCGGACCTGATGAGAGTTGCGTTACGCGCAGTGATTGAGCCAGTTCACATATGGAAAGTCTTGCGAGGTTGCGAGATCCCCCATGATGAAGGCTCGACTTTCGCATATTGCTTATGACCAATCTTGGGAAATTGAAGGCATTCATCACAATGACAGCGTTGGAGTTTCCGTCTCTCTTCTATTATTCGAGTGTAATGCGCGCCTTCAATGCAAGCCCACGATCTCCAAAGACGTCAAGTGATCACAACTCACAATCCCCTCTCCGCTCTTCTGCGAAACAGCGATGCTCCCATCTCTCCTAAAACCTTCAGTCCTAGGACAGCAGCCGTACAACATACTAACCCTCAACATAAACATAGCTCGGAGAAATTACCCAACGCATCGTCAAGTTCGGCATAGCGCGAGAAGACGCTATATCATGCTTCAAGACTCTTTCCATCGGAGTTCTATTTGTGTTATGGAATAACGCTATCGCATGGATATGGTAGACCTAGGGAATTATATGGGATATGAGGATTTCGAATTACTAGGCTCAATAACATGACATCCCTTGCTGTTGCGTTCCAGTATGTTGCACGAAAATGTTACAATTCCTTCGACTACTGACCATTCTCCATACCTCACCCAGCATAACCTCTTTCCGACAAGGCTGCTATCCCTTCTCTTCTCTCATTGCCGTCAAACTTACAAAATCTCACCTTTGGTGGTACTACGATAATCAATATTTCCATCGCGAACGGCCGTGACGTCCATTACCCCTGTCTGCTATTCTCCAACGTAGAAGTTCTAGATACAAAATATCAGTTATCTAGGTCACAAGCTGTCGTTCAAGAGTACTGCTGAGTTACATAAACCTGCGTAAGGACACTGCTACACTCCCGTATCTCCTTCGCGCCGATATCGTGCACAAAAAGACACAATCTTTAGGATTGGTGTACTGGTCTGCTTATTTATTGAAGCCTGAAATCTACTCCGATGAGTTTGATATGTTAGGCATGTGGGTAGGGTGGCTGGTAGGCAGTTTAAATGGGATAAATATGTTGTAGGTAGATTTGGAAATAGGGTCGTAGCGAGTGTTTTGGCTCGAGTCTCAGAAACTGGAAATTTTCGCTGTAGAAGATGGGGTAAGGTTTATTATATGTATGCGATGATGCGCTTTAATCCAGGCGTAAATGTTCCTTGGATGAGAGGTTTTCCCCCCTCGGGAGTCTTTGTTGTAATTTATTCCCGTCAGAAGCGCACCTATATAGGAGCCTCAACCATCCCAGCGGAACGGACCATCCGCTTATCCATCTGCAAATCCGTATTTGCGGCATTTGAACGCTACATCTTGGGATTTGCGTGCCCGCCTTAATTCGTTCTGCCAAAGCTTTCTCATTTCTAAAACCTCATCTCACCGTGCTGCCAAAAATGAAACCCATGGCTCTCTTCTACAGCACAACTACCCTACTAGCTCTAATCACCTCAACCCAAGCCACCGCCAACATCTCCCTTCCCTCCCGTCTAGCTGACGGCGATGTCCGCTTCGGAATCCGCGGCCACTACGGTTCCGACCCCCTGAATATAATCTCCGTCCTCATGAATACCATCCACGGTCTGGCAAACCTCGCTCATCAACCTTTCCACCAACGCATACCAGGCTTTCATGTCGATATTCTACCCTGGTACGCTGATCTCGATATCAGTATTCAGCCTGCCGGATCTGCGAGGGATGTGGAGGTGAGAGTGGCGGTTACGGCGCTGTATTATGTGGTTTATGATATGATTAAGAACAAGATTTTTACGGATGCGGAGTTTGAGATTTTGTGGGATGGGGTGGTTGTTGGGCATATTCAGATCGGGAATGCAGCGCGGACTGGTAGTGGTGTTTCCAACGCGGCACATATATCGTCTGAGCTATCTGTGCCTTTGGTCAATGATACAATTGCTGGCAATCTGACGGCGGGATCTGGGCTTGTTGGTGATGGACTGCATCTCTATTTCCACTATTTGCCGGATGGCGCAAGGATGTCTTTTCAAGAGGTTTTCGTCACGCTGATGGCCGCTCTCAAAACCTTAAGCCAATTTCCCTCGGCGCAGGTTGTTGAGCCTTTTCAGACGGGGGCGCGTGGGTTTAATGCCAGGATTCAGTTTTATGGGGATGAGACGCCGCGTACGGAGCCGCCGTTTCTTACGTACGCGGTGCTGGTTGATACTGTGAGGCAGATTCCGTTCCATATGGTGGAGAGTAAGAAGTTTGCCGAGTTGCAGGTTGTTGTGGCGTTTGATGAGGAGTTGTTGGGTCAGGCGTTGTTGGAGAGGGGGAGTCCGGAGCTGGGTGGGGTTGGGAGTTGTGGAGGTGGTGGGCGTTGTGATGTATCGAGTAGTTAGTATATCCTGACATAGCATCGTGATCATCATTAGTATCTCATACTATAAACACTTTGACAGACCGGGCCATGGAAAGCTGTGGGTATGCAGGTAATCTCACGCATATCAAAGTCAGTATTGGTGAGATTGAGCGCGCGGGGAGATCTTGGCTCGTGTATGAGTTTACTCGATGGTTGGGCTGCTTCGGAACATTAATCTGGCTAATGATAGGCATCGCAAGCTCAAATAGCACACTCGTGATTATTCAAGAGCATGCAATGCATTCCACCTTGCCGGAAAGTACCCACGGGTCTGCTGTGATCGACCGCTCTCATTGGGTTCATGTCGCCCAGAATGCCGCAGACCTTCCAAATATTCTTTTTTGCATTCTACCACGAATGAGTAAACGTCGCATCCAATTCGAGGAAACGTTGAGAGAGTACATACCCATGGCAGGAGCGATATCGAATGAATAATTTCGAGTTGCGGCCTTTGTGCCGTTTGACGTCCAGTAGCGGTGCGACTCATAATTAATAGTAGCTTGACTTAGATCTCCCAAAGTGATACCGTCGTCATTCCGTAAAGTCTCGACTGGCTCCGACCCGCCTAGATTGAGTCTCAATATGAACATTTTTTGCAACGCGGGTTTGGTGACAAGCATGTTCTTCCATGTCGCCTTGGGACAGGCCAGTCCAAGATCCCTCAGAGCATGTGCATAAATTTCACACCCCGAGTAGCCGGTCTCCGAAAGAGGAAGATGCCCAAATGCTGCCATGAAAGGGTTCCATTCCGCCACGATGGCTTGGCCGACGTTCTTGTACCCGCCGTCGATATGCTTGTGGACAGCGGACCTGAAGAGCATTCTGTCTTGCAGTGGAGTTGAAGTCTGGATGACGGCCTGCCATTTCTTGTTTACGCGCTGTTGGCAGAATAGATCCTTTGTCTCACCATACTGGAGGATCATATCGAGCAGCTCGGGGATACCTAACACGTAGCTAGATGGAGACATGGCTGGCTGGATTGGGGATGATGTCCTCTGCTCTCTTCTTGGTGTCAGCTTCGCAATTGTTTTGGATTACAAAGACGTACACACAAGCCAGGAGGATGAGACCTCTCGAGAGGAGGAATGGAATGACTTTGACTAGAGGACTCGGTCGCAGAGTGCTTGAAATATTATTGGCGCTCTGTTTTTATTGGGCAAAGTGTCAACATGAAATGTTGAATGGAGGTGCGAGAATTGAGATTTTGGACCCTTTCGTGATGTGTTGAGGCGTCCGCAAGGCAGGACCGCACAACAAGCGATTTGTTCGGCAGCTTTCGCAGACCGGCTATCTCTGTTCCGTGCAGACACTGATGACACACGTGATGTACAGGATATATTACGGCAGGTACCCACTCACGATTTCATCGGGTAGGTTAAGCTGGCAAAACGCGTGGCTTGCTCTAGTTACAGCCAAACTCGCTCGCAACGGCGCAACATCGGCCGAACGGTGCTCAGGCTTACCTAACGAGAACAGTATCGATTGAAGCTGCCGCTGTATCCTCAATGTGGCTTTATGTGCGGACACCCTTGTTTACAAGATGGGTTGTTGAACAGTCAGTCCTTGTTCTTGGCTTGCTTCACCATGGTCACGCAAAATGTCATCGTGAAATTTTACAATTGCAACGATGTCTGAAGACGGATTCTGGTACCCACGGGTCATAATCGAATACCTTCAGAGGATGGGATCCATGGGTTAATAGTCGATTGTAAAGACGTGAAGAAACCTTCGCTGATGCTTTGCTGTTGCGACCTATCTCGTCACTTGTGCATAATCATAGCTTGATCCATGACACTTTCAGCCGGTAAGGCTTGAAATGATCTAGATGAAGTACGTAGCAGTGATAAGGTAAGGTAGAATACTTTACTTTATGTTACTTTATATGTTGTTATTCAGTGGCTCTAGCCTTTTCCGGGTGGTCAAGGCTTGGCGGCAAGCGCGATGAAACAAGGGCATTGATGACATATCTGTCGATGCTTCCAGAATGACGGCCACAAGTCATTTGACTCCTCAAGTCTTCGTCATACAGCATGCGGCGGCATCATACCGCATCATTCTTTGAGCACCTCCTCGACCATCCGCCATGAGTTCCGACCCACATCGACCACCTCTGAGATGGTCAACACAACTATCCGTCCTGCCCGCGGCATCCACACCTCCTCTTCGAGGCGACAGGATCATACTCCCTCCGTCCGCTCTTGAGCAGCTTTTGTCTGCCGCTACAGTGACCGTAACCAGCACATCTCAGCCTCAAACCTCGACTTTCGACCCTTATAACCCATACAGCTTCGCAGCTGAGCGCCAAGCACGTGAGCTGCTTGTTGAAAGGCAACAGCAGCTTCCACACCCTTTGACGTTTCGGTTGGTCAATCCTGAAAACGGGAGGATCGTGTTCGCTGGGATAAAGGAATTTTCGGTTGGTGAAAATGAGGTGGGAATCAGTGCGTTTCTGAGAGAGGCGCTGGGCATTGATGGGTCAAAGATCGTGGAGGCACCCAGCAAAGCTGGAGGTAGTAATGGGACGAACGGCATTCATGCAATCGATAATGAAGGACCAGTACCAAGATTGACGGTTCATGTTCAGGAATTGCCAAAGGGTACTTTCGTGAAGCTTAGACCACTGGAAGCAGGCTACGATCCAGAGGACTGGAAAGCTCTCTTGGAACAGCATCTGCGGGATAACTATACCACCTTGACTAATGGTGAGGTATTGGCCATACCTGCTGGTAAGGAGGTCTTTCGATTTCTGGTGCATGGCCTGAAGCCGAATGAAGAGGCAATTACTCTTGTGGACACCGACCTTGAAGTCGATATTGAACCTTTGAACGAGGAACAGGCGAAAGAGACTTTGCGAAAGCTCGTCAAAAAGTCACAGAAGGCTCCAGGAACAGCTGAGGGGAGCTCTACAGGAGGCCAGATTCATGTAGATATACCTGAAGCAGGTCAGGTTTGGCCTGGAGACTACGTGGATTATACCATACCGACGTGGGATATGAAGCACGATTTGGAGCTTGAAATGACGGCCCTAGACCATGAGAATGATATCGATATGTTTGTCACTCCTTATGGGCCAACGCATCGCAGCAGACCCCGCGAAGGGGAATATGTTTTTGGGGATATTTCCACTCGAGCCACTAAGCGAATCAAGTTTCGTCATACGAACACCGAGCTCGAACATGCAGAAGCTCTCTGGGTATCCGTACGAGGCTACGAGGCTCGAGATGATCAGAACCAAGACAAAGCTCCGATGCAGTACACCCTCCGACTTTCGTCACCTATCGACTCCTCCGAGTCAGTCGAAAATGACACCGCCATGGCAGACAATACGCTCCTCAGCCCAGATGAAGAACTCTGTAGCAACTGCCATCAGGCCGTCCCTTCTCGCACAATGTTTCTTCATCAACATTTCTGTCTCCGTAATAATATCCTTTGCCCTCACTGCAATTTGGTTTTCCAAAAGTCTTCCCCTGAATGGCAGAACCACTGGCACTGTCCTCACGACAATTCTTATGGCAACAACGGCTCTTCTCATACCAAGCACGACACCCTCATGCACACACTTACTCATTGTCCATCGTGTGAGTACGAAGCCGCAAATATCCCAGACCTGGCCCACCACCGTACGACAGTCTGCCCAGGCAAACTGATACTCTGTCGATTCTGCCATCTTCAAGTGCCTCAACAAGGACCCGACGACCCGCCAGCAGACTCTGCAGATGTAATTTTGTCAGGTCTTACACCGCACGAATTGTCCGATGGCGCCAGAACTACCGAATGTCATATCTGTAGTAAGATTGTTCGATTACGCGACATGTCCACCCATCTCAAACACCACAATTTCCAGCGTCTTTCCCGCTCCAAGCCACGGATCTGCAGAAACGTCAATTGCGGCCGTACTCTCGATGGCATCGGAAGAGGCGGCGAAGTCCGCGTCCAGGGATCTCGGAACGACCTTGGTGTTTGTGACGTCTGTTTCGGACCCCTTTACGTATCGATGTACGACCCAGATGGCAAAGCGCTCAAGCGCCGCGTTGAGCGTAAATGTCTCACGCAGCTCTTGACGGGCTGCAATCAAAAGTGGTGCCGCAACGAGTTCTGCAAGACCGGACGCAAAAATCTGGGTCTGACCCCGGAGGGACAGACGATTAGTTCAAAGGAAGCTTCAGCGATGATTAAACCAACGTTGGAGAATCTGAAGGACACGGAAACGCCATTAGGGTTTTGCACCGACGAGGGGAGTCAGAAGAGGAGGACGTTGGCTGAGATGATTGCTGCGGAGGGTGGCCCGGGCATTTCGTCCGCGAAAGCAAAAGGGAAGGAGAGGGTGGGTGAGGGGAGTGGTTATGATTTTGAGTGGTGTGTTGCGGCGTTGGAAGTTGAGGGTGGGAATTTGGACAAGGCGAGAGGTTGGTTGAAAGACTATGCACCCACAAAGGCGGAGGAAAGGAGGTGATGATCTGCGTAGATAGCTGCATATAGAAGATTCACGAAGTTTCAACAATCAGATAAACCTGTAATGCTTGGTATAATCGCCAAGCCACCAGATATACTACCTGAGCGTGCAAACAAATTTCCATCGCCCACTCACCCCGTACTAGACTTCACTAAATTGCCACCTTTGCTACTCGAAAAGATCCCCATAATCCCAAACCCAACATAGAACAGCCCCAACGGATACGCCACCAGCCCTCTCATACTACGCATCCGACCCACGGCGCAAAACATCTTACTACTACTATACGTGCACCAACAAATCGCCAAGCTCGAAATCACATACCCAGCCGCCGTATCCATCGGCAGCACCACCCCCACGAAACTCGTCAACACGAGCGGAAGCAGACAATATCCCAACACGCTCGCGCTCCTCGGAAACGTCAGCGTCGAGCTGAGCTGGCCTGCATGACCGCCCGAGAGATGCGAGGAGGGCGGGTCCGGGTAGCTTGGGGTGCTGGTTGGGGAGGAGGCGGAGGGGTCGGGCGACATTAGGGAGAAGATTGTGTGGAGGGAGAGGGAGCCGACGAGGGCGAGGCCGTAGATGTAGCCGAAATGGACTTTTCCGCTGAAGAGGAGGAAGGTGGCGAAGAGGAGGCAGAAGAGGAGGGGGCCGGCGAGGTCGGAGTCGTCCATTATGTGTTGGGAGATTGGGCGGAGGGGGTTGAGGACTGTGAGTGTCTGCGATAGAGCGGTCAGCAAAAGATTCGTCGTTGGGGTTTCTCATGGTGCATGATTCTTTGAAGCTTTGGGGCGCGCCGTAGGATTGGTAGGAAGAATAGAAATATCGAAAGAGCCAGCGCCCCGTGACTCAACCTTTAGAGCCTTCTCGCAGGTTGTGAAAGAAATGCAGCCTCCACATACCTTGCCCTTAATATGGCCAAAATTGACACCCAACTCCTCCAACAGCGGCGGCTCCCCATCGTATCCCTCCGTTCCGAACGCCGCCAACCACCCTGTTCGCAGTCCTCCTTGCTCTCCCATCCTCCCACTCACCCCAGTTCCTCCAAAGCCTCCGGCTCCCCCGTATCCTCCAGGTGCAGGCCCGCCCATACTGCCGGAGACGCCAGGATAGGCTTGGCTGCTTGTTGACGGTTGCCCATAGCCATATTGAGCTTGTGAAGGGGTGGTGTGGCCGGAGACGGGCTGGGCGTAGCTGGAAGGGTAGAATTGGAGGTTTTGCGGGTTGTAGGGCTGTTGCTGTTGGGGATAGTATTGGGCCATGGTGGCCAGTGAGGGAAGGTGGAGCTCCTTGGAGGTAAATTGGAATCTTTCTCAGTATAGCGGTATAATGGAGGCGATAGGTGGTAGGGCGGTGGAGCTGGTGGAGCTAGTGAAGCCGGGGTGAATGAGCGTTGGCCGAGACGTGTTCTGAGATGCCATAGAATATCCGTAGGGCTGAAAGGTCTTGGCGCTAGGCTACCTCAAGAAATCTTTATGTATCATCCGCATCTTCCCTACCACCGACGTAAATCAAAGATCGAGCTTCGCAATCCCAGGGTCTTAAGTGATCTCATGCCTCTCCTACTTTGGTACATAAACGAGCCGCAACAACAAGTCAATGGCTGCGCTCTGATCCACATCTGACGCGCGATGAATCCAGACAAATCACCCTCAGGGTGCTTCCAAAACTCCTGCATCCGCCTCAAGTCACCTGATCCAGCTCAGAAAGCCCCTTACACCGCCTTTGCCCTCCCATCCTTCATTGCGTATGTCGGACTCGTCTGGCACATCGTCTGGGTACCATTTGTCCCTGAACGACACATATGACCTAAGCTTCGTCTTATACTTGATCTTGTATGTGATGTATACTACAAAGAACACTGCCGGCTGTCCAGTATGTCAACATCAGCAATCATGTCTCATTGTTTCTTGCAAATTGCTGGAGGTCGTGGGATACAACTTACGCCCGAGTAAGCGGCAATGAGGTCTACAATCGAGTCTTCCTTAGAAACTCCTGGGCTTCCAGCACACAGATCATATATCGCAGTCCATCCTTGAGTGGCCACTAGCAAGGTACAGAGTACGAGTCCGAGGATTGCCCAAAGCGGCTGCCAATGTGCTCGGTAGTGATTTTTACTATATTCATCACTATTCCTATTGATCGTTTTTGGGTAGAGTTTCATCCTATGCTGTGTTATTCATATACTGTTCGGTGATATTTGATGCCTACCCTTGCTGGAAGCGGATAAAAGCGACACATTCGCTGGCATATATACAGAGTAATGGACCTGTATAGAGGCGACCAAAAACACCAAGAGGCTTTTCGAACAATTAACGTGGAGAGAGACAGTGGTGGGAAGGGGTTCACTACCTCCACAAAAGCCGTGGTAGATGCTCGGACTACCAGAAATGCGAGTAGTCCAGGCACAAAGCTAACTAGGATGGCTGCAAGTGGAGTATGACCATTGTTGGTCCTACCGATTGTATTGCGGATCGTCTCGAAGTCGCTGTTTCGCGCTAGGAAGAAGAGGATACGACTCGACACATAGAGTGCTGAATTTCTGTGCTTGTCGTCAGCCTATTCGCTTTTAGTCACTTGTACCTCAAGGATACTAACGCGGCAGTAAGTGCCGAGAACAGAAAAGCCGCGTTGAGGAAGCTTGGAAGGACTGTGATTCCAGCCGCTTGGATTGCAATGACGAAAGGCGACCTAGCAGCTGTAGTGATCCCTATGAATCGTGGATTGCTGGTCGACGGCTGTGGGATATGTTGATGCGGGAGGAGAATATCCAGATAGTCAACACAGAGCCCGACAAGAACAACACCTACCATGTAGAGGGTGACTGGCAAAAGATACATGTATCGGGCCGCCACTGGTAGGTCGCGACGAGGTGATTCCGCTTCAGCTGCTGTCACCAAAACCATCTCACCTCCTATGAACTGAAAGATTGCAATGCTCAGACAAGTCCTGCAGTCTATCGTCAGGCTCCTAGCACCGGTTACCGAGACGAGGACGTACCAAACAGCAAGAATACGTCCTCCGGTACCCAAGATGGGCACGTCAGACTGGCTTGTGGGCAGCGTCGAGACCGTACCATTAGAGTCGAGGGACCTGAAAAATCCTGTTGGGCTATACCCTGGGACTATCGCGAAAGCTAGACATGATTCAATTTGCAGTAATTATATAACTGTCTGGGAGCATTACATCTGCTTCTGATTGGGGTGGGCCCAGCTGTCGCCGTGAGTTTGTTGATTTTGGTGAATTCCATACATGGAAACTCACCACCAGCCTTGATCGCAATCATAGTAACACACACCAGGATGATAAGGAAGATCTTGACCCATTTGAACGCCCATTCAAGGTTGCCATAAAGCTATTCTCAATTAGCCGCTTGCCATCGCGCCCCGTTTCCTGCCGTACTCACCCGCACACCGCAAGCATTCATCAGAATGATTAGCAAAAGCAACACAAAGGTCGCTGGTGCCTTTCCAAAGTTTGGGCTCCAGTATTGTGTGAACATTGCAGCGGCTATTGTTAATGTGACCATGCTTATACAATTCGCCATCCTATCGCCATCGATCAGCGACGGAAGCTTCAAACGAAGGTTCGGCGTTACCAATACAGAAGACCAACTGCAAAGCCTAGAGCCTCATCAACAAACACACTAGGGTAGTCCACAATGGCTCCCTTGACTGGTCGAACCGAGCACAATTCCGCCAACGACCTCATCACTGAGAAGATAATGAGGCCTGCGAAGAAAAACGCCAGTAACGCTCCAATAGGCCCTCCCAAGGCGAAGATTTGCCCCGATGTCGAGAACAGACCAATGCCTATAGCACCGGAGAAGGCGATACCTACTTCATCAGCCAGTTTCTTGTAAGATCCATTGGGAACTTTACCAGTGATGTGATGTCGCTTCAATCTACGATCGAGTCGATCGTACTTGAAGACTTCGTGACCAACTCTCTCTAGCATGTTCTCGTGAGACATCTTACAGATTGAACCTCGACAAGGATGAAGTCCTTATTTGTTCGAAGTTAATAAAGTTGTGGCTGCCTTGGTCTCCATTCAAACCGCATTGATCAACAGCAATAGTGCACGTCAGCTTGACAGTATTTCTGGAAGATCGCTGCATTATAACCACCTTTTCATAGTCATGTTGAAGCTCCGGGCTTGCCTATATGAGTGACGCCTGACAAGGCTGGATAGGTTAGAGCAATTTGCGTGTGGTACCACCTGCATGACTTCGCGTACACAGCCTCCTTGGCACGGCGGCAGCCTCGCCCAAACATCGACCATGATTAACCCCACCTCGCTTGTTGACCTATTTGATAGGTGCATTCGATCAGCCACAATTGTTGTATGCAGTCTACCTAGGGCGACAGCCTTATCTCGTCAGGCTTCCCAGCCAAGGCGCATTCGTCACATCGATCGATTCAACATAAGCCAGTATCACTCCTAACCGCCTCGCTGCTCCGTCGGGAACAATGTCGTCGCCTTTGCTCACACAATCGGGGTCAGCACAAGTCTCGGAGGGCGATGCATCACCCCGAAGGAGCAGTGGCAGCTCAAGCTTCGTTCTGCAGCGCCGGTCAACAGGAGACTCGCTAGCGTCGTTCAACGTCAACTCCATTCCCACAACACGCGAGCTGTATGAATTCCAGATTGAACTAGATTACCAGTGTCTGCAACTCGCAGCGGATACCGACCTCCGTTCCATACGATACGCGACATCAGACGTCAATTCAATTGTCGGAATGGCTGTATTCTTGTCAAGTTTGCTAAGTCTGGTTAAATATCCCGGCACGTTTTTGTTTCAAGAAGTACAGCTTCGCACCTTAGTATCATGCCTTGCCCTCTTACATTATCACGAAGTGGAAGCATTGTATCCAGTACAATGGGACAAATTGCGTGCGAACACCTCTTCATTTTTTGGCCAAGTTACCTTTCAACAAAAAGCAACGTCAACACTCCGGCAAGCGATTCGCTACGCACCAAATGTATACCTGGTGCAGCTGGTTTCTCAGTACCTGTCGTTTATACGACGTGGAGACTCAAAACTTCCTTCGGTCGTTGGGCCTATAGTCAAAATCTTCTTCGGATGTATTGCGCTGGTGGGTTACTTCTGCAGCAAATGCGGTCGTGGGACAATTCTCATTGACCGTAAGAGATAGGGAATCCATCAGTATCACAATGCGCAGCAGATACTCGAGGGCCTCGCTGAGCTATCCTCATTATGGCAAACACCGCAGAGGAAATATAAAGCGCTCTTCGGTCTTCAGGAGTACACACGACTGGCGTCCATCCTGAGTCGAGAGTCTTCTGATGCGCCCAAACCCGAGAATATGAGGGAAGCCGCAGCAATAATCGTGTTTGCCCTGCTGGAAAAGATTGGCGAGCTTTTAACATTAGAAAGCTGCCCCTGCTTGCCCAGACTCGGGAATCAATGGCCGAGGTTGCGTAGAATGATTGGCCGTGGACCACCGCAATTGGATCAAGGCTACTATTTTCTTGGCTTGCTTGATTGCACTGCACAATTGGCCGCGCTCGGAGGTCCCGGGTTGTATCCAGATGGATTTGTTGAAAAAATCAAGCGTTTGGTCTTTGAGAGCACTGTCCGAGAATATCGATGGAAAGCTGTAAGTGGCTCATTTCATGTGATAAGATATAGTTCAATAGGAACTACATGGCACATCACTAAGTCATACACTAGATCGAAATATTGCTGTCGTGCTGGCATACGCGCACAGAGCAGTCACAATATCTAAAAGCTGAGATCGAAGCTCAAGCTCAGTCTTCGCTAAGCGAAACATTGCTCGAAGAAACGTCAACCATTCAGATGCTTTTGGACCAGGACGAGGAAGCTGGTTTGAAATTTCGCATCTCTCATCCGCTAACATTAGGAAGTAGCTTATCGCTGCGTATTAAGCTACTGAGCAAAGTTCCCATTGAAAGACCAGACCCACTCAATCGTGAGGCGGCTGCATCATTGCTGACACCCGAGACATCTCCTAGCACGTCCCTCGCTGAAGTGAACTGGCGAGAATCATGTCTATCTAGGTCCAAGCTCAAAGCTACGAGGTCCTTCACGGTCCCCTTTCAACGTGAAGGGATCCTTGGCAGCCGTACATCTTATGACTTTGCTGGACTCTCGCACGATTGCCATTTCGCGTTTTGGTATGATGAGAACAAGATATCCGTCTTTCCTCTCGAAGGCCTTAGAGTTCATTCTATCCAGGACAACTTGTCACAAGTGTTGAAATTTGGCCAGAGTTATACTAATGGTGAACTCATCTTCGACGTCGTCATGTCTCAAAGATTTCTGGTTGTCGCCACCAGTCAACGCGTGCGTATAATCGACATCTTGGAAAGCTACAAGGTTGAAGCAATTCCATACGGAGAATGGGGACCGGGTGGAGTCGCCTGCCATGAGACCGAGAGCCAATTCATCATTGCTCTGGGACAAGGTCAAGGCAACTCGCTCCGATCTTCAAAGGGCCGCGTCATACTCCGCAAGTATGATATAGATAGCCGCGCTAGAAATCTATTGCTGTGCCCGACCTTGACGCTGCTGACCCAAGATCGGCCCAAACGGGTATCACTCGATGCCAATGGGAAGTTGGTAACTTGCGTGACGACGATCCAGAACAAGCTATTGGTATGGGAACTGGATGAGCACTTCTCTGCTCCAGCAGAGCGCTTGAACTTGGTCAAAAATCATTATACTGTGGTAAGGATATCCAACACCACATCACCACGCCAGATTAATATGCAGATACTTCATGACTAAACACAGCACCACAGGAGCGCTACGAGACCGGGATTATATCCACTTCGCTCTATGTTGCTCCCTCGCAAAATCGATACATCCTCGCCACCACTTCCCCGTCTTCAGAACGCCACCGCAACGACGGCGAATGGTCCTTTAGCCTCCCCATAGCCTCTTCCAGCACACCAACAACACCAAGACTCTGGCCACCCAGCCCCTTGATCCACAACTTCGAACAGTTCAAAGACCATCGCGCTTTGCGTGCCGGTGCCGTTTGCTCTACGCATAACATCTTTGTTGTAACGGAGGACAGCGGTAGGATCTCCTGGCTGCCACTGCTGGCTGCTGAAGAGGGGGGTGTCCGTGGCGTGAGCGATGAGGTTCGGTTCCTGGAGAATTGGAAAGGCACGACAGGTGGATGTCTGAAATTCGGACCGGAGAATGAAGGGGGGAAACTAGTTGCGGTCGATACGAAAGGGAGGGGTGTGATTGTTGAGTTCGAAAGGGAATGATTCTTGCGAATGGGACACGGATAATGGCACCCTCGGTATACTGTTGTATTATTTTCCTAGTCAGCCTATCGTCAGGGCTGCTGTCGTATCAATTGCTATCTAGATACCCAAAGGGAAGAAACATTCTGCAATAATCGAAATTCAACAGATTGCTAGCTTATATATTCTATGTGGCAACACTTCAGCACCCTGGCACTTCAGAGAAATCCATCTATTCATCCGACAAGCCATCAGAAGCCAAGGTTACAAGTCTGGTACTGGATTCGCTAGTAGTGGTGGATGACAATGAAGATAGCGAAATAGAGGCTGCTAGGCAAACATAGCAGGTTTTGTTGCCAATTGTCGAATCAGCAATGGTTTGGTATATCAAGAATTTGTCATTAGCTTGGCACCCTGGCAAAGCGCCCCGAATGCTAATTGGTTACTTTATGTAGCTGCGCTACACAGTTGGCTGCTTCCGCGAGTAGAGTCACTTTACTGGGGACTTTAGGTGAGAGAATGTCGTGGGCATGACAAGTATCGTAGGCATCAGAACGAAAGCTACTCTAGCGATGCTGGATTTCTTGAGTATTTTTGCATTTATTCCCACCTTTTTGATGATGAGTCCATGGAAGGGTAGGGCGGTTCTGGACTTTGTAGGTTGGATAACTGTTGCCGGGATTGGAGTTTTGTATGTGCGATCTATTGGGGGAAATGGTGTTTAGTATGTCTGTTGACGAGAGGGTTTGGATAGTGGCCAGATGGAGAAAGCTGTCAATATCTACGCCATTCACTATCAAATGCGATGAGATGTAATGGGCTCACATTGCCAACTTACTGGATGCTAAAGAAAGATGTACATAGTATATGTGTTTTGGTGTGCTCTTCATTCGGCCTAGTGTCTGAATTCTCATAGCATACCTCCATTCTTACTTTACCTCGCGGTGGATATAAGAATCCGTAAATGCCAAGACATAATTCTGGTGGATTTACCGCTAAAAGATCCCCCGAATTTACGGATTCTTATTTCTACCGCGAGCTTTACCTAAGGTAACCTGATGATCGGCAGATGCCAGCGGCCACTAGGCCCTCTTAGTCAAGCGTGGGCATCTAAGGTATCGCGCTTTGGCATCTGGCTTCTTCTGCGAGTACTTTACTCTCTCAGTCCATTTGGCTTGGCTCATAAGTTTTGGTATCCCAACCTGTATTTTACCATCTCGTTGCAAGATGATGGTCCTTGCGAAGTACTTACCTCCTCCTAATAGTAATACCATGAGGTCGTCTCTGCCAAACGTTTCAAGTCTAGGCCAACAATGCCCAGCAGGGATCCGTGCCGCAATCTAGTTCTAGTTCTAGACGAAGGATGCTTCGCCCCAATCGCACACCTTGAGGCTTCGCTATTTGAACCTCGATTATCGTCACGTTGAAGACATGTTGTCTGTTTTCCCTTCATTCTGCACGGTATTAGTCCGTCATGACGCCCCAGTACTGGGACGCTAGCTCGCCAAACGACAGGGACGACGCTGGCGCCGCCTTGGAATTGCTCGACCAAAAGACCGATAAAAGATCGATCTTGGGCTCCATAGACAATGAATGGACTACAACGCCCACGTCGAGACTGCCTCCCAAACCTCTATCGCCCCGATCGACCACGCGCATTGTTCGCACGGCCTTTTGGACGGGCTTCGCGGTTGTCATTATCATCATCGGCCTCAGTCTCCTGGCTGCCTGGCTCTACCTCTTCATGCCCGACACCAGCGCCTTCCAAGTACTCAACAGTCCTATCTCTTGTGATTTGATGAATGAGCGACGAAGCAGGGTTCAAAACGCTTTTACTATCAACCTTAGAGGCGCTACTCACCTTACCTTTACCGAAGCCAAAGCAATTGACGTAGTATGGCAGCTCTTTGTTGGGGCTGGCGGCCGCTTCCTGATGGCTTGGATATCATACATGGTCTTCATGGATGGACTCACGAGGCTGGCCGAGCAATCGCCAGTATCCTTCAGTCTCTATACCTCTCTCACCTTCTCCACAACGTCGCTCTTCGCGGCATGGTACTCACTGAAGGCTGTCTTCTTCTCAAGAGGGGGGCGGACCAAGTGTTTCCTACTTTGGTTCTGTCTATCAACTCTCTACGTGCTGGGCTTCCCTACACTCATGAGTGCCACTGCCGGTTACCTCACCCCTTCTACTGCAGGTTTCAACATGTCCGACGGTACATTTCTCCAGCCCAGCTCACCTAATCTGAGATCGTGTTACAGTGTCTCCGGCGGGGCACTCATTGGACATCAGAATGGCACCGTTGCAGAAGGCCCTCCTGTCTCTGTTTATGATGCTACGAATCCCTATGGTAGCTGCTCACTTGATAAGACTTGTCCGGACATCCCAAATCTCTGGCAGGATTACCCTTTGTTTGCATCCCTACTGAACGGTGAGGTTGCTAGGGTTAAAATGTCGCTGAGCACTGCACTAATCATTGCTTTCACAGTTACCTTGAACTATTCCCATCCCGTATACGATAACAGCGAGAGACGCTATTCGATAGATTCAAACTATACCACCAACATCACCATCGAAGGACGTCTTTACCATTTCCGCAACTGGATGTTCCGGGAAGGGATAACTGGCGCGTATGACAGTGACTACTGCTACCTCAACAAAACCATACCGAACCTTCAAGACTTGGCTCAATGTCTCCCAGAATCATACTTCGTGTGGGGTTTCTCAAGCCTGATGGTGTACATCAATCTATCCCTCTTCATGGTCTGGCTCTTCGGCATGTACCTCGTCTGGTTGGACGCCAGGATCTACAGCGCCCTCTGCCGCAGTGGCCGGAAAGTGCGAGGGCACTACAGAGCAGTGGCGGACTTGTCAGAAGCGATGAAGGAGGTTCTGGGAGATGAAATTTGCGCCTATTCTGATTCGGAACTAGCTCGGGAGCTGTCCAAGCAGCCAGGGATGACATACTATGCTAGTGACCCACATGACGGTGGTGCGTCGCATATCGGGCTCAGCTCGATCGGTCGAAGCAGGGTTCCGTTCAACTCGACGAAAATGTATGGAAGTGGCTAGAAAGATCAATGAATACATTCCAAAAACTCGGCAATCAACTACTGTGGCATTTCCATCACAGGTGATACCACATCAATGTGCCACTTTGAGGCCTGGGTCACACATTGGAGTACACCTTGGAGCTAGCCACGATCATTGCATCCTTCGACGGGTTCGATTTGATGCATGGACGTCGCACGACCTTTCATGACGAGGGTCCCTACGTCCTTCCTCCGATTACGCCATGAAAGTCAGATGGCTCTGGAGCAGCCGACCTTGCGTCTCGGTGGATGTTGCTCAATCAGTGTTCATGGCTTGGGTTGAGTGTCCACTACCATCAAGGGGACGTAATCCGCCTTGAAAGCTATCTGTCATGGAATTGGCAGATTGAAACGCGCAGCAGGTTTTAGAGGTGTAGAGGAGCAGATCAAGGGCGTTCTAAGTTATCTATCTGGTCAGATGAAATCCTGACTATCATCGCAACATATCATCTAGTCACATCCATAGAAAAATCCTGGTATCTCAATCCACACGCCCTGGCACGAAACACTCGCTATGCATGCAGTATAATTCGTGATAATGCCTCATTCCTCAGACCTCCGCACCACTCTGCACCCACCTCATCGCCAACGCCCACCCAATCACCACCATAGCCCCCACAAGCACCTTATGCCTCGAGATCCACCCCCGTCCCGCCTCCCTCGCGGCACGACTCGCATCACCCAAGCCTGGCGCCGTGGCCCCCGGTCCCCTCCTCAACGCCGCCACCTCAGGCGAGCAATTCGCCCTCTCAGCACCCCCCTCAGGATCCGGCAGCACCTGCCCCGTCGCAGCATCCACGCGATTCTTCCCCATCCACTCCCAATTCTCAGCGTCCAATTCCGGCCACTCGGCGCGGAACTTCACACCCCCATCGCCCGCCTTCACCGCGCCCACACCTCTTACCGTCGCCGTGTTGCCTTTTACGGGGTTCGTGGCGCTGCCGCCGCCGGTGGTGTTCCACCATCTTGAGCGGGCGGCTAGCCAGCGGCGCTCGGGGTCGGGTCGGGAGAGGGAGCCGGTGGTCATTTCTTCCGAGGTCATGAAGGACATTAGGCCGATTAGGATGGTGGAGACTTCCCAGGCTGGATTGAAGGATTTGGGGTGGAAGTCGGAGATGGAGAGGCAGAGGCGGGTGGAGGGTTGGAAGCGGCCTGGTGGGTAGATGCGTTAGCGTTTGTATTTTTTGCGAATGGGGGGAGTTGGGTTGTGGGGTGGTTTGATGAGTGGGAGTTTGGGATTTGTGGTTGGATGTTTCTGATGAATGAGGGGGTAAGCGAGGGGGGAACGGAAGATGCGATTTACCAGATGGCGTGTGCATGCGTATTGCAGGCGGCGCGAAAGGGTAGGTGGGCGGGAAGAGAAGCGTGCCCCAGTATTGCCCGCCGGCGTATGGGGTTCCAGGAGGGCCGGTCAGGATGTAGTGCCATTCTAGGATGTTGGATTCTGAGGGGTGTGCGGTTATGTAGGGAGGTGGGGAAGCGGTTATAGTTTGGTATTCGCGCGTTAGCTGGAGGAGATCAGCAAGATTTTCCTCGTCTTATGTGAATGTGGCCTCTCGGGGTGAGCGTGGGCTTACTCGTTTGTTCGCTGCTCGGGTTGCCATGATTGCGAAAGAGAAAGGCTTGGGAGAGATGAGGAGCTGGAGAGGGAAAGACCGTTGGCTCTGATGGGTCAGTTATATGGAAGACATCAGCACTCCAGAAGCGGAAATCCAGAGGTTGTTGTATGATGAATTGCGAACAAAGAATAGATCTTGAACACATATGGATGGATTAAGCTGTAGGGCTGAGTAAAGTCGGCACTTGCAAACGCCGCTCCGCTGGCCTTGGCGCGTCACGCCGTGTCTCTACAACTGGGAAGCTTAAACGTGCGCTACCTTTGAGCTTTAATGGCAGACCCATTGGAATCCGGAGATGATGTGAGTAATATGGTCCCTTCCATAGCTCAGTGCTCTTGCAACTGAACGTACGTGCTAATACATTTGCTCGTGTAGATCTTTGGAAGGCTACGAAAAGGCGTGGACCCGAAGTTACAGGAGGAGAAGACTAGACTGGCGAATGAAAGAGAGCTCGCTGGATATGCTAAGGCACAGAAGCGGCTGGCTGAGCTGGTAGGTACAGCTCCTTGAAAGTTGATGACTCCAAACTCAAGCCATGTGGAGTCTGAGTACCGCAATAGATCGAGGACAACTCCACATTACCTGCTACTATATCGTCAATACGCGTGCTTGGGGCCACCAAGACTCGAAAAGGGTTTCTCGAACGCATCTTCAACCCTCTCCTGAGCGCCAATCAAGATCGTCCATACACTTTAGCCGAAGCTATCGGGGAGGTTTCTATCGGAGCCGACAAGCTCCACAGACTTGGTAAGACATAGATATTTCCGATACCTATCAAAGCTAACTCCCTATTAAGACATCTTCCACGAGCCCATATCTCTTTATATCGACCGGCCGGACCCGACAGACCCATCCACCACACCCACCGATGTTGACGTCTTCCTCTCAGTACGTGAAAAATCCCCATACAAGTTGCAGACTGGCACGAGCGTTGGCAACGCAGAGGGAGATGCCTATGCCAATGGTGTCCTGAGAAACATATTCGGCGGTGCAGAAACATTGACAGTCAATGCTTCGTTGGGTACGCGCACGAGATCGGCATACGAAGCCAGCTTTGAAACGCCCATACTCAGTAATCCTGATTTTCGATGGCAAATTGGTGGCTTGTCTAGCTCTACGAGCAAAGTTTGGTCGAGTCATGAGGAAGCATTAAAAGGTGGATGGACGAAGCTGCGGTGGATGGGTCCTGATGGAGGTAAGCATGAGTTGGGCTATAACGGCATGTGGAGACAGATCACTAGACTTGCCAGCGGTGCTTCGCCTACAGTGAGAGAAGATGCCGGTGATAGTGTCAAGAGTAGCGTCATGCACACCTGGGTCAAAGATCGGCGAGACAATCCGTTACTTCCCACACGAGGCATCTTCAACAAGACAACCCTCGAACTGGCTGGATGGGGTCCTTTGCAGGGTGATGTCGCTTTCGGAAAGGCAGAAGTCGAAGCTCAAGGTGCTATCCCTGTTCCAATACCGGGCATCGCGGGCGAAAGTGGAGTGTCTCTTACCACGGGCTTACGAGCAGGCCTCCTCTACCCTTTACCGCTTGGCCTCTCATCAGAATCAAAACCATCACGCATCAATGACCGCTTTCAATTAGGCGGCCCAACAGATGTACGAGGTTTCCGCCTTTCAGGCCTTGGACCACGAGACGGAAGTGACGCAGTCGGGGGCGACGTCTACGCTGCTGGATCAGTAAATCTACTCGCCCCAATACCTCGGGTCAGTATCGATCGACCGTTTCGCCTTCAAGCATTTGTCAATGGTGGACGACTGCTTGCGTTGAAGGGGCCAGAGAAGGAAGGCACGGATGGCGAGAATGTGAGGCAGACGATCACTTCTACCGTTGCTGAATTGGGAAATGGATTGCCGTCTATGGCTGCTGGATTTGGGCTAGTCTATGCACATCCAGTCGCGAGATTCGAGCTGAATTTTAGCTTGCCACTAGTTCTGAGGAAGGGGGAGGATGGTAGGAAGGGGTTGCAGTTTGGAGTGGGTATCAACATGCTGTGATTCATCTGCTTGTACAAGAGAATGTGGATACAACAGCTTCTGGCTGGCTTGTGGCAGTCCCAGAGGAGTTAGGACCGTTTGCATGGCTCCTTCTCCATTCCTTTCTACCAGATAAGGCCACGGTCATGGGTATAAAGTCTTAGCTAGGGATATGTCACTCGCAGCCGTTCTGAGGGTGAAGCTGAATCAACAAGTACCATTTTCGGCCTCTTCAATCTTCTACATCCTTCATGTGATTTCGACTCAAAGGATAGTTGCTGTCGCAGGCTCAAGTTTTCGACCCGTCCGCAGTCCTCACTTGAATAAATCCATAATGACGTTGATATAGAGACTGGACAACATTGACGCCACGACCGGGACCTGCATATGGTCTAATGCTATTCCAAGTCAGTAGAGATCCTTTCCTCTTAACACGTTCTATTACCCTTCGCTTACCACCGTACACTCCCCTCTCTCGGCGAGTATCAAGGATTCAGCAAGTGCCTTCTGCCAAACGGTACTTGAGCGCCGTAAGCGGATGTGTCACTGATGTTCACCGACCTCCATGCTCAATCTAGTGAAGGCGATTGCAATTGCGCCAAGACTTATGGCACTAGCGTCTCAGCGGTCGTCTTCCTCCGCTTGTGTGTTCAAAGTATTTGTCCCTCAACAGCCGCAACCCATGATCAACAATCAATCAAGCAATCAATCAATCATCAATCATAAATCATCAATCATCAAATTAACGCAAGAACCACTGAAGTCAATCTGCCACAGCCGTAGGCCATAGCAGTCATCACCAACCCTCTTTTTTCTATCTATTGCAGCTGTTCAAAGTCGTCAATATCAATTATTGAACGGCCAAATGGCTCGAGAGGATATGGAGATTCTCAATGTCCTCATGCCCATGTTCTCTGGCGATAAGGACGAATTTGGGAAAGAACACGTTCCTCCTCTGCCACTTTCTTTCGATCGTGTCAACGCCGGCCAACCTCCACGATCCAACGCTGCCCTTTTCACTTTGCCGTATGAGATTCTCGGACGGATACTAGTTCATATTAGCTCAGAGTCACTGCCGGCTCTCGCACTTGTCAATCATGACTGCTTGCAATGGGCTCGATCACGTCAATTCTGTAGCATCCAGCTAAACTATAGTTACGCCAGCTCAAACCTGCTAAATAAGCTTCTGATAGAAGCAAAGCAGCGATTGGATGCCGGAGACATGAACTCGCCGTCGCTTGGTCATTGCATTCGACGCATCACTGTTGCTACAAGCCCTAGCTGGGCTTGTCATCGCCTTGGCGTTGATTTTATGTCAGAGGAGTTTCGGAACTTACCAGAAGACAAGCAAAGAGAGCGAATGGTGGACGCTTCCAAAGTTTTCCTCGTTGGATATATTTCTGTCATACAGATTGTCCTAAATATCATCACAATGCCACACCTGGAGCTCCTCGATTGGGAGGACAAAATCTCCCTACCGCATAGCTTTTTCAACTATGTCGCCATGTCGTCGATCAAGCACCTCAAGCTCTACCGAGTCAAAGTAAAAGAAGAATTCTTCATTGAACTTCCGGAAGCTTGCAAGGATCAACAATGGCCGCTGCAGACCCTCCATATAGAAATATCCCCAACCGCGGAAAAGATCAGCACGTCGCCACTATCTACGAGTATCTTGCGACTCTGCGCTCCAACGCTACGGGATTTGAATATGGAATACATGAACTTGTACGGGGAAGCACCGCTGACGTTTGTCGATCAGAAATCCGGACCAGCGCCTCGCTTTCCTAGCCTGCGGAACCTCACTGTGGGTGGTGGCATTCTGTTCGAGGACGCTTCAGTCCTAGATGCGCTCGTGCAAGACAATTTGCGTACTCTCGATGTTGAGACGGAAAGTAATTGCGTCACTAAGGTCTTCTTCCGACAACGTGGGCGCATTCCTGCTCTAGAGACCTTTGTCTGGGAATCCTCTCACTTGCCCGCCGACCATGCTCTTGACTTTCTCCGTGCGAATGCTCAGATCACGAAGCTGGCGCTGCCACATGCTAACCCAAGTATGTTACTCGAAGTGGGACTACTCGCCCTTCTCTCCAAATCATTCTCGAATTTGACGTCGCTCAGTCTGGTTTGGGAGAGCACGTCAATCTCAGAGTTGTCGCTCGAAACGGTCGCTTCGTTACGTACCTTGGAGCAACTTCATCTGAGCTCGGGAAACCAGCACGGATGGAGGCATGACTGGCTGATAGACCATCAGGTGATGCGGAAGCATCTCAGCAAGCTGTGCCTCCTAAAGAAGCTTGCATTCAGTCGCGACACTTATATGAGTCGTAGTTGGTGGCTTCCTGTGCATCAATACTATGTGGATCACACACTCCTCGTAGAGGACATGCCTGAAAACGCTGACGACAATGACAAAGTATGGGAGCAAATTCACAGTGAACGTATACAAGAAGCAGTACGTCGAAGTCATGGCCAATGTGAAATGGCTGTATTTTGGGCAGATTCCCATGCATGTTGTTGGGTCTCAAAAGACTGGCGAAAGATATCCCGAACCATTGTCTCCGGAACGAGACAGTTGCTGGACATTACTGAGAACTATGTTTGGAGGGAATACTTCATGAGTTTCAATGAGACCTTGCCTGAGCTGATGGTGTCTTTTCATGCGGCAGACTACCGTCATTGAGAAACAGCTTCCGTGGTCTCGGACAAGAACCACGCGCAGGGTCTGGTATCTGATTCTCGTGTCCTTGAGGCCATACGATGTAGGATACAGTAGCGAGACTCAATGACAATTTCTTTCAGTACGCCTTCAAATTCTTGCTTTGTTCTATGAGCACTCTTACTCTCATAGCCGCGCGTAAGTGCAAAAGATTTCTAGAAGGGCACCGTTGTCCGGTGCAGTACCAAGCACGTGCGTTTACATGTCTACCACTACTGAGCAACAAGCCCTCGAAGAGCCGAGGCTGTGTAGGTGGCTTGGGCGTGACTTGAAGAGGACACAAGCCGCCCAAGGTGCGACGCTTAGGGCAGGCTTTAGGGGTTCATCCCGCCCCAGACCGAGGGGTTGCGAAGAAGCCGCCAAACACTCGCCAGCCGGCTGCAGAACACTGAAACAGTTTTATCCATGCACAGACAAAGATGTGAGTCGTGCGTGTGTCGATACAAAACCCACTGTAAGTTTCAAACTAAGGTAGTTTCCCACGTGTCGCAGCAGCCACACATGATCATTGCCCAGGTGCAACATTATACGGAAACGCCTCGAAGCATGAGTTCACACTTGTAGGCCATGACATCTATGAGCGGCAAGAGCTTGCACACGAAAAACTCTTCTAATGCCTTGTCTTGGAATTAAGACGAATCGTGATGATTTCCACATCTTTCCACATCCGTGACTCTCGAAGACATTGACGTTCCCAGGAACCAGAACATTGTCAATCGAGGCTTCTTTCTCGAAATCCCTCGCGGCAGGCTTCGAGATACCCTGCCCATGCCTGAAACACATGATTTATCCCGCACCACACGTGAATCCGGGCGAAAGTAATTTGTGTGAGATGTTGTTTTGAGATACAGCATGATCCATGAGCCGTTGTCGGTCTGGCAGTCCGAAGGAAGCAACCGGCGAAATAGGAGTCCTCATAGTCCTACAGACACGGCTCCCAAGCTGCACATGCCCTGTATGATACAGGATCGCACGGTATACAGGTTTGGAATTGCATAGCCTTCCATGATGTGTTTCTTGGATGAAACTTTCACTGCCCAGTGCCATACCTACAAGTAGGAGCAAGAACCCACAGACAATCCGAATATCATAACTCAGATTCGCCGGCGACTCCAGTATTACGACTCAAGTATCAGCATTCCAATCTAATACAGCTATATAATTTTATTAGCACTTCAGAGCCGGCACTCAATCATACCTTCAAAATGATAAACCTTAACCTTTTCATGGCTTTGTCCTTATCCGGCCTCAACATTCTCGCATCAGCCCAAGCTCCGATTCAACCCGATACCAACATGCTTGATGGTTACCAGCCCGGGCTGGCAACAGTATGTAACGTCCATCTCATCATGAGACCTTGTACTGTCATAGAGTCCCTGCTGATTCCTTGTTCCGCACCAACAGCAAGACTACCCGCCCGTAGGCCAGCCAAGCATCTGCACGACCAACTGCCACCCAGCCGGTAACCCATTTACCAGTACCTGGGGGCCAAATCCTCTACCTCCGGGCGTCTTCGCCGCTGCCATCAACGGTGTGCTGGGCGGCGCTCCAGAAGATTGCGCGCCATGCGGCTCCTGCTACAGCCTCATTTCGACGGGCATTCCATACTGTGATCCAAACCACCCAGATCCCAATGATCCAGCTTGCAAGTGAGTCTACAATCATATGAACCTTTTCAGGTCATCTCCGTGTCAAGGAACAAGAAGCTAACCTTACCTCCAACAATCAGGAAATATACTGGAGACGTCCTGCAGGTTGGACCAAAGGAGATCAAGGTCCTGATCACGAACCATTGTCCCGACTGCGATGATGTCGCTGGGCATTTCGACATCAACCAGGAACCCAACAAGGTTGGCTGGAACAACCCTAAAATCTTCTGGAAGAAGCTGGATTATACGGAGTGCATGTGAGAGCCATAATGTTCAGTGCGATCGGTGCTTTTCGTACAGCGGCCTAGTAGTTTGATTTCGCTATTTCCTGTTGATCAGGCTGGCTGGCAGTCTCCTCGTGGAGATACTCTGCTCGTTTTGACATTGCTTTCCTGCCAGGAGCTGGCGGAACACTCTTGTCTGACCTTCATTTTGCATTCGCATTGGGTTTGAGACTCCGAGCGCCGGAGTCTGGAACCACGTCGTTTTCTCTGGAACACATCCTCTTGTTACAGTGTTGCATTTCTCATAGCTTAGGTTGAGATAATGATGATGACAGCAAGCTTTTCTCACCTCCTTTACATCAACGTTGTGCCAAGACTACACCTTTGATATCTGACGCTAGACTCCTTCAGGCATACCCTACTCTAGCGCGCAACCAGCCACGTGTAAAGTCACTACCTACTTTAGTCGACGTACTCAATGCATCCTCTAGAGTCTCGACGTTTCTAAAGCAATCAGAAGCAGATCGCTAAGTACTATGCAGGATCCAACAGCCCCCGCCCCATTGGCCCGCTATTAGTAGGTTGAGCTTTGCATCCTTCGGTGTTCGTTAGCCTAGGATTCCCAACATGATTAACGCTAAAGAGAGACTCCAACATAGGTACTCGGCGGACGGCCCATCGGCGTCTGCTAAAAATCTTAGCACGTCAAATTATTGACGGACGGACAAAGATTCTCTTCGCCGGGCCAAGGATACGAAATGGATATAAGCCAAGCCAGAGTTGGTTCAGTGAGCGGGACAGTTGGTCGATGGAATAAGCAATGGGTATAACATCAGTTGACCACGCTCACGCTTTCTGTCTCTTTGATTAAGATCCTTGACTTCCATCTCATCTCTCGCACCACTTTCAGTATACACCACAAACACCCATCATGCACTTCCTCCACCTCCTCCTTCCCCTCCTCCCCCTCACAACCGCCCTCCTTCCCACCCGCCAGATCTACCAATTCCCCCTCGGAACCTGGGTCGAAAACCTCGCCGTCCGCCCCACCGGCACTATCCTCGCCACGATCCTCACAGCACCAGATCTCTACCTCATCGACCCCTTCTCCAACCCGCCCACCGCAACGCTAATCCACACCTTCACCACCGCCCTCTGGGTCGCCGGTATTACCGAGACGACGCCAGACACCTTCTACGTCGTCGTCGCCAACGGCACCATTCCCAAGGACATCCCACCCGCGCCCGGCTCTAACCGACTGTTCAAAGTGCACTTCCCCACCCCAGATGCCCAGCAGCCGGATGTGAGTTTAGCTGCTACCTTGGCTGATGCAGTAACTCTGAATGGCCTCACGACGCTGAACGCTGCGACCGTGTTGTCGGCGGATTCGACCAAAGGTGTGGTGTGGGCTACTAACGTCTTCACTGGGGTTTCCCGCGTAGTGATTTCAGACCCGCTAATGGCGTCTGTGGAGGGGAAACTTGGTGTAAATGGCCTCAAAGTGTATAACGACTGCACGCTTTTCTTCACCAACTCCGCACAAAACATCTTTGCGAAAATCGCCATCGATCCCTTAAACGGCACCCCCGTTGGCTCCCCTGCCACCATCGTTGCGACGGCAGCGCCAGGAACGAGTTTCGACGACTTCGCGCTTGATGTTTTCGGTCGTGCGTTTCTTGCGACGGCGGCGGGGAATACGGTGGTTGAGGTGAAGAAGAATGGGAGGCAGCTGGTTTTGGCAGGGGATCTGAATTCGACGCAGATTGCGGAGCCGACGGGTGTAAGGTTTGGACGTACGGGTGCTGATCGGGGGGTGTTGTATGTGTCGACGGCGGGGGGGTTGGCGGCGCCGGTTGATGGGACGGAGAGGGTGGGTGGGCAGGTTGTTGCTGTTGATACTGGGAGAGATTTCGAAGGAAAAGATTTGGAATGAAGGGGTTTTGTTAGTCAGAGGTTTGAGGGTCTGCTGGTGCGTAGGATGTGAGAGTAAGCATTCCTTAAATACACGAATCCTCACACCATTGCATGAAAGCCAGTAGCGCTCCTCATAGCCAAAACCCTCTTTTCCCCAAATCCCAAACCGAGCCTACCCTGCCAAATGCTCCCCCAACCCTTCTTATTAAAAAAAACCAGATACCATCCTCACAACCACTCCATCAAAAACAGAGAACCAACCACCACATCCCCTACCCCGAATCCAGCATCGCCTAGCACACACCTGACACAAACAGAAGTCATTCATATAATCCATGCCAATCGTATATCTATCGCGCTCCTATACGGATGCAAGAGAGCATATACCCAGTCGCTGTGGTTTTTTTCCTCTGGCTCGGTTTGGAGAATTTGTAGCTATGGTCTGCTCATTGTGAGGTTCCCAGACTCCCCTTTCAGGCTCTTAGCTAGCAACATCAAACATCAACCATCAACCATCACATCAAACATCAAGTATCACATCAACCCCCATCACATCAAACCTCCCCCAATACATCTACACCCAGCCCCCAAACCTCAAAACTATAACCTCAGAACTATCCCTCTTCAACCCATTCCCATTCCCATCCACAATAATCAAGCTCCCCTCAATCTTCTCAAATTTATACGAAATATCCAGATCTTTCTCATTCGAAGTCAGCAGTCTTATAATACGCCGTACCGTACGCAGCAAAAGTAAGAAACTGATAGTTCACCAGGGAAGTCAGATTTTGGGATAGAGGCATTAGATATGTGAGGTGGACTTTGTGGGAATTATTTGCGAGAGGGGTGGGGGTTGGGTATTGGTTAGATGAGTGTGGGGGATGGGGGTTTTTGGTG
>JAABUK010001249.1_pt1 | contig 49201 bp, 34 predicted proteins | sample 5559141 | NCBI WGS metagenome assembly JAABUK01 (sample SAMN10711869, study PRJNA513367) | rock metagenome | isolation source: Antarctica rocks | place: Antarctica: Victoria Land, Pudding Butte nord | collected 2016-01-03 | reverse complement strand
CCGAAGCGACAAAGCTGTCGAACCAGGCCGGCCCGGCTGGAGAGAAGGAAAGCGAGGAGTCGGTAAAACTGCTCGGCCTGCTGCAGGCCGTGAAGGACGGCCTTGTGGCCTATACCAAACCTGCCACCGGCCTCACCGTGGCCTATACCGCCCTCGTCATCGGCGCCCGACGCGACACCACCGCCTTTTCGACCCATAACCTTGCCGAAAAAGCCTATGGCGGCTTGGCCAAGCAGGCCCGAAGGCACGCCCGGCGCATCCGGGTTCTCAGCTGGATCGCGATCATCCTGTCATGCTTCGCTGCCTGGGAGGCCAGCAAGGCCGCGCTCGGGAAAAGCCTGCTGCAGGTACTGGATCCACTCCGGGCGCAGCAATCCGCCATTGCCGCGGAAATGGTGCGCCTCGACAACCAGATCTATCAAGCGCCGTCGACCGCGACCGGCGCGGTGGTCAACGAGTATGCATCGGCGCTGCTGCTTCCGGTCTGCCGGCGCTCCGCTCTCGTGGCGCTTTCGGACGACGGGCTAAAGCAACTCGCAGTGCTCAAGGGTTCGACCCCGGAGGCGCTCACCAAGGAACTCGGCAAGGAGCGGCTATACCGGACCCCGCAGGAGCGCGACCTCTGCGAGCGCGACGGCAATCTGGCCCATAACTTCGAGATCGCGCACGGCAACCTCGCGCGCTTCCAGTGTTTCTGGCCCGACATGGCCGGAGGCGTCTATAGCGTGCTGGGCCATGTCGGGGCATGGCTAAAATCGCTGCCCCATGTCGTGCGGCAGCACCTCCTGGGAGCGGAGACCCCGGCCGTCGCAGCGCCTTTGGTGTTCAGTACCGCCAACTTCTGCGATGCGGCCTCCGGACTCAACCACGCCCCAGCGGTGGCGGGCTCCACAGCCGTGGTCACCGACGACATCGAGTTCAACGTGGCGCCCATCGTGCAGACCATCACGACCTTCATCCTGCCGTTCGTTTTCGGCATCGTCGGCTCGCTGCTCTACGTGCTGCTCAGCCACTACACGAGCATCAAGGACAACACGCTGAGCCCGCGCGACCGGGCGCTGACGTCGTTGCGCCTGATCCTCGGCGTCGTGGTCGCGGCGTGCGTCAGCCTGCTGATCACGTCCTATGCCGGCCCAAACCCGCCCGCCCAGATCGCCCCGTCCGGCGCCCCCTCCTCCAGCACGCTGGTCTCGTCCCTGACCCTGTCCGCATCGGCCATCACGTTCCTGGCCGGGTTCGGGGCCGAGGCGGTGTTCACGCTGCTGCAGAACCTGGTGGCGCGGGTGTTCGTAACCTCGAACACCACGTCGGCCAATTGAGCAAGCTCCGGCGCCTACGCCACCGAGGTCGTCACCTGGCCCGGGAATACGATGCTGATCTGCCCGGCCCAGACGCACATGCATTTGGAGGTGCTGTTCAGGATCGGCATGCTGCCCAGCAGCACCGTAGGCGACCCGGTGACCCAGGGCGCGGGGGTGTTGGGGATGCAGGGCATGGGCGTCAGCACGCCCAGTGCCGCGGTGGTCGCCGCGGCCACGGTGGGGTTGGCCGGCGACATGCACATGCCGAACGGCATGATGTTGACCATCGGCTTGCTGTCCATGATGTTCGCCGCAACCTGCTGGCCGCAGGTCGTCTTGTTCACCGGCGGCACGACCAGCGCCGAGGGGGCCACGCCCATGGTGCACATCAGTTGGGCGGTCATGACTGTGACTTGCGCCATCGCGCTCTCCACCGTTGCCGCCCGACACTACCCAAACCGCGCGCCGGGCGCAGCAGCGAACATCTCGAAGTTGTTGCAATCCTGCCACGGATGGAGCGTGAGGCGGCAGAGATGGCTTGGGGTTCGGCCGCGGCGGGTTTAGTGTCGCTTCGGAAACGTCTCATTACGCTGTCAAGCAGGAGTATGGTCCGCTGAACCGACCCGTTGGAGGCAAATCCGCGTGCGCGATCGCGCTCTTGCTCGGCCCCCTGCTCGCCGGGCCCGCGGTCGCGCAGCGCGTGCTGTCGCCGGGCAACGTGGCGCCGGGCAGCCCCGGGCTCGCGACGCCGGGCATCGCGGCACCGTTCTCCGGCGAACTGCTGCCGCAGGGCTCGCCCATTCCCCGCGCGCTGCCGGCCGCGCCCCCGGCCGTGGGGCCCGGCCAGGGCGCACTGCCGCCGGTGGCGCCCGGCGCGGTGCCGGCCGTCAACGTCGGCGTCAATGCCGTCCGCATCGATGGCGCCACGGCCTATAGCGGCCCGCAGACCGCCGGCATCACCGCCGGGCTGGTCGGCCCGGCGACGCCCTTGGCGCGCATCGAGGCCGCGCGGGCGGCGCTGCTGAACCTCTATCGCAACGACGGCTTCGCGCTGACGACGGTCACCGCCACGGTGGACCCGCGCGGGGTGCTGCGCTTCGTCGTCACCGAGGGCCGCATCACCGAAGTCAAACTGGAAGGCGACATCGGCCCGGCCGGCACGCAAGTCCTGCGCTTCCTCAACCACCTCACCCAAGTCCGCCCGATCGACAACGCCACGCTCGAGCGCTGGCTGCTGCTGGCCCAGGACGTGCCGGGCGTCGCCTTGCGCGCCGTGCTGCGCCCATCGGCCGCCGAGCCCGGCGCCCTCACCCTTGTCGCGCAAGTCGAGCGCCAGGCCATCGCCGGCCTGCTCAGCATCGACAACCGCGCCTTCCGCCTGACCGGCACCGAGGAAGGGCTGGTGTTGCTGGACTTCAACAGCTTCAGCGAGTTCGGCGAGCGCACCGAGGCGACGTTCTACCACACCAACGGCAACACCCAGAACTTCGGCCAGGTCACCAGCGAGGCCTTCATCGGCGGCTCCGGCCTGCGGGTGCGGCTCTATGGCGGCTACGGCGAAGCGAACCCCTCCGGATTCCTGCGCGATGTCCGCTACCGCGGCACCACCACCGTGTTTGGCGGCTCGGCGACCTACCCGCTGATCCGCGCTCGCCAGCAAACCTTGAACCTGGCCTTCTACCTCGATGCGATCGAGACCAAGATCACCACCGGCGACGCCGGCAGCGGCAGCCTGCAGACCGGGCGCGACTCGCTGCGGGTCGCCCGGCTCGGCCTCGACTACGCGCTGCAGGACGGCCTGGCCGGCGACGACCGCCCGGCCATCAACGCGGTCGCCGTCCGCCTGTCGCAGGGCATCCCGAGCCTCGGCGCGACCGGCAACGGCGACCCCGGCGCCACGCGGGCCGGCGAGCGGGTGGACTTCACCAAGCTGGTCCTGGACGCCTCCCGCGTGCAGACCTTGTTCCGCCCCTGGGACGACGCGACGGTCGCGCTCAAGGGCCGGGTCATCGGCCAGGTCAGCGGCCAGGTGCTGCCGCCCTCGGAAAAGTTCTTCCTGGGCGGCGCCGAGTTCAACCGCGGCTTCTACGCCGGCGAGGTCACGGGCGACCGGGCGCTGGTCTGGCAACTGGAGCTGCAATTGAACACCACATATGACGTGCAGGCCTTCGGCCGCAGCCTCAACCTCGCGGCACAGTTCTATGCCTTCTACGATCGCGGCGAGACCTGGGAGAAACAGGCGGCGGACGCCAATGCCCGGCTGTCCTCGATGGGCCTGGGGCTGCGGCTGAACGTGACGAAGTACACGGAATTCGACGTCGAGGGTGTTCACCGCAACACCAGGCAGGTCCGCTCCGGCGCCAATGTTTCGCCGTTGAAGGCCGATGCGGCATATTGGCGAGTGATCACGCGGTTCTGAGCCGTGCTAGGCTTGGCCGGGGGGAATGAAATGGCACGCGCAGCGGCGGCAAACCTGGTTCTCGGCACGGTCCGGTGCGGGCGGGCGGGCTTGCTGCGCAGCACGGCGCTGCAGGCGGCGGGCTTGGCCGTATTCGTCAGCCAGGCGGCGGCGCAGCCCGCGCCGAACGCCCGGCCGCAGGGGGGCCAGGTGGTCGCGGGCGCGGCCAGCATCGGCCAGACCGCGACCAAAACGAGCATCAACCAGGCCAGCCAGCGTGCCGCGATCGATTGGCGCAGCTTCGACGTGGGCCGCGACCAAACCGTCCAGTTCAACCAGCCCAACGCCAGCGCCGTCGCCCTCAACCGGGTGACCGGTCCCGACCCCTCAAGCATCGCCGGCCGCATCTCGGCCAACGGCCAACTCGTGATCACCAATCAATCCGGGGTGATGTTCCATAAGGGGGCGCAGGTCGACGCCGCCGGGCTGGTCGTCAGCGCGCCGGGGATCAGCAACCACAACTTCATGAACGGCCGCATGGTGTTCGACGGGCCGGTGAGCCCCGACGCCCAGGTGTCCAACGCGGGCAGCATCACGGTCAAACAGGCGGGCCTCGCCGCCCTGGTCGCGCCGCGCGTGGTCAATTCCGGCGTGATCAACGCCCGCATGGGCCGGGTCGTGCTGGCCGGGGCGGAGGCGCACACGGTCGACCTGTACGGCGACGGCCTGCTGTCCATCGACGTCACCCGGCAGGTGCGCCAGGCGCCGCGCGGCGCCGACGGCCAGCCGGTGGCCGCGCTGGTCACCAATACCGGCACCGTCATCGCCGATGGCGGGGTAGTGCGGATCACCGCCGCCGCGGCCGACGGCATCGTGCAGAACCTGGTGGAGGCCGGGGGCCGCATCCAGGCGAACACGCTGGATGGGCGCAGCGGCAGCATCGCCATCGCCGGCGTGGGCGGTTCCGTGCGGATCGAGGGCCGGGTCGCGGCCGATGGCGCCGGCGCCGGCGGCCAGGTGGCGCTGACCGCCACGGGTGCGCTGACGGTCGCCAACACCGCCCGGATCAGCGCCGATGGCGGCGCGGGCGGCGGTATCGTGGCGGTCGGCGCCACGATCGCCCGCGCCGCCAGCCCGGCGCTGCGCGGCCAGCCCACCACCGCCAGCACGACCGTCGAGCCCGGCGCCCGCATTTCGGCCAATGCCCGCCTCCGTGGCAATGGCGGCCAGGTGACGGTGCTGTCCGGCGGCAAGACGGTGATGGAGGGCACGGTTTCCGCCCGCGGCGGCAGCCAGAGCGGCGATGGCGGCAAGGTGGAGCTGTCGGGCCAGACGCTCGGCCGCCTCGGCGGCAGCGTCAGCACCGCCGCGCCCAAGGGACGCAACGGCCGCATCCTGATCGATCCGGGTGACCTCACCATCAGCAACAGCGGTGGCCCCGACACCGTCGCCCCTGCCACGCTCGAGGCGATGAGCGGCGACGTGACGGTGCATGCCGACAACGACCTGATTGCGGCCGCGTCGGTGACGCTGACCGGGTCGGGGCAGAGCCTGTTCCTGGATGCCGGCAACGCGGTGACGGTGAACCTCGGTGTCACCTTGACGGCGCCGGGCAGCATCAGCGTCAACGCCGGGGCGGGCGGCATATCACTGCAGGGCAGCCTGCGGTCGCTGAGCACGACGCCGTATGTCCGCTTCCAGCAGAACAGTACAGCCAGCCTGGGCCTGGTGCTGACCACCACCGGCGCGATCACGCAGGGACCGTCCAGCACCCTGTTCGGCAGCGCCTTGACCGGCCAGGCGGCATCGGCGTCGCTGACCAGCACGCTCAACCAGATCCCCAGCGTCGGCAACGAGGGCCGCCGTTTCACCACCACCTCGGGCGACTTCAGCCTGGTGGACAACGTCAACATCGCCGTGGGCGCCGGCAGCCCCGGCGGCGGCATCACCGTAGCCGCCGGCCGCACCGTCTCGCTCACCACCGACGGCCTGACCGTGGCGACGAGCGGCCCGAGTTCGGTCCCGGGCGGCAACAGCATCATCACCGGCGGCGGCACCCTGGCCGTGCAGCCGCTCACCCCCGGGCGGGGCGTGCAGATCGCGACCAACGGCGTCAAGGACGCCGCGCAGCTCTCGCTGACCACCAACGAACTCGGCTCGGTGGATTTCGCGACGCTGTCGCTGGGCTCGGCCACCGCCGGGCCTGTCACGCTCGGCAACTCCGCCGCCACGCTCGACCTCGGATCGACCCGGCGGCTGCAAGTGGCGTCGGCCGGCACGGTGCAGACCGGCGGCGGCGCCACGCTCGGCGTCGGCACGCTCGGCGGCACGGCGGCGGCGCTGAACCTTGCCGACGACAACGTCGTCCCCACGCTCGACGGCTTCGCCGCCAGCGGCAGCGTGAACCTGCACACCGGCGGCTCGCTGCACGTCACCGCACCGGTCAGCGGCAGCAGCGTGTTCCTATCCGCGTCCGGCCCGGCGGGGGTGCCGGCTGGCGAACTGCGCATCTCGGCCGACATCACCACCGCCGGCACCTTGCGGCTGGACACCACCAACGGCACTGCCGGGGCCGCCCTGCCGATCGTGCAGGACGGCGGCGTCATCACCGCCGGCACGCTGACCGGCGCGGCCGGAAGCGTGAGCTTGCCGCGGCCCAACCAGATCGCCCAGGTGTCCGACTTCAGCGCCGAGCAAGGGTTCGCAATCACCGACGCGCGCGGCCTGGCGCTCACCGGCACCCTGCAGGTCGGCACGACGCTCGACGTCGAGATCGGGGGCGCGCTCACGCAATCCGGCGGCCGGGTCGCGGCCGCCACCCTCACGGGCACCGCCACCTCCATCGCGCTGCCCCTGCCCACTAACGCCATCTTCGCCTTGAGAGACCTCAGCACGAGCGTCGGCGACCTACAGCTGGCCAGCACGCTCACGCCCAATCCGCTCAGCGGCGCGCCCCGGCCGCTCACCGCCGCGGGCGCCATCATCGCGCCGAGCGGGCGCACCATCACGCTGCAGGCCGACCAGTTCGCCCTGGCGCGGAGCGGCAGCATCGCGGCCCCGGCCGGCTCCGTCGGCTTCCGGCCGCTCACGCCTGGGGGCGCGATCGAGCTGGTGGCCGGCGCGCAATCGACGGACCGGCTGTCCATCAACCAAGCCATCGTCAACGGCATCACGACGGGCACCCTCTCTTTGGGCGGCGGCGCGACGGGCAGCGGCGTCGTCATCGGCCGCCCCGGCGACACCGTCACCCTCACCGGGCACGCCGATTCACTGCTGCTGCTCGACGCCGGCCCGATCACCGAGGGCGCCGGCGCCAGGCTGGTCGTGAACCGCCTTGTGGCCGGGGTCGTGGGCGCGATCAGTGCATCCTCGATCGCGCTCGACGGGCCGAACGGCATCGGCGCGCTGGACGGCGCGGTCGCCACCGGCCCGGTCTCGGTCACCAACGCCGGGCCGCTGGTCGCGCGCGACCTGGTCTCCGGCGCTGCGGTCACGGTTAACGTCACCGGGACCCTGCAGATCGCCGGCAGCCAGGGCACCGGCGACGCCGTCTCGGCACCCACGGTCAACCTGAACGCCTCGGGCGACCTGCTGTTCACCCCGGGCCTGATCCTGCCGGGCAACACCGTCCGCGCCACCAATGCGCTGAACGTCACGGTGGGCGGCGCCTTCAACCAGACCGGCGGCGGCGTCATCACCGACCTGCTGACCGGGACCGCCGGCTCGGTGTCGCTGCCCAGCGCCGGCAACCTGGTCGCCCGGGTCGGCCCGTTCACCACGACGACCGGCTTCCAGTTGACCGACGGGCGCAGCCTGACCGTGGTCGGGCCGCTCAATCTGCCCGACGCCGCCCTCAATGTCGCCGGCGACCTCGCGATCAACAGCGGGATCACGGGCAACACCGCGAACCTGGTCGCCACCGGCGCAATCGCCGAGGGCCCGGCAGGGTTGGTGAGGGCCGCCACACTCACCGGGTCGGCGACCTCGGCGCAATTCAGCGGCCTCAACCGAATCACGACGCTGGGCGGCTTTACCACCACCGCCGGGTTCAGCCTGCTCAGTGGCGGCGATCTGCAAGTGGCCGGTCCGCTGACGGACAATCTTTCGGCCAACATCGAGGCCGGGGCCAACCTGAGCGTCCCGGGCTCGATCACGGCGCCCACGGTCACGCTCAGAACGGGATCCAGCGCCTTCGGCGTGTTCGCGGGAGAAACCTTCAACTTCGCCCAAACCGGCGGCACGATCGCCGCGCCCACGCTGCTGACCCTTCAGGTTCCCGGCCAAATCCTGCAGACCGGCGGCCGGATCACGGCCGGCACCCTGACCGGCAGCTCCGGCGAGACGACCGCCCTCACCTCCGCCACCAACGCCATCGCCACGCTCGGGCCCTTCACCAGCGCGGGCGGCTTCGCGCTGCGCAACGGCCAGGGGCTCACCCAATCGGGCGCCCTCGCCGACACGCTCCGCATCGGGTTGAACGTCGCCGGCCCGCTAGCCCTCACCGGCACCCTCAACGCGCCCACCGTCGACCTGGTCGCCACCGGCGCCGTCACCCAGCCCAGCGGCACCATCACCGCCGCCACCCTCACCGGCAACGTCGGCAGCGCCGCCCTTGCCCAGCCGCTCAACGCCATCACCAACCTCGGCGCCATCACCAGCGCCGGCGATTTCAGCCTCGCCGACAGCGTCACCCTCAACGTCAGCGGACCCGCAGCAGTCGGCGCGGGGCAGACGCTCTCGCTGGCAAGCAACAGCATCCAGCTGCAACCGGGCGGCAGCCTCGCTGCGCCGGGCGGCACCGTGGCGCTGGCGCCGCTCAGCCCCGGCACGCCCTTCGCCCTCGGCAGCTTCGTGCCCGGCGGCTCCATCACCGCCACTACCTTGCGCGTCGGCTCGCCCACGGCCGGCACCATCACCATCGGCGGCGCCTTCAACCTGCCGGGCATCACCACGCTCGACCTGCAGAGCGGCGCCGCCATCGTCGAAAGCCCCGGCGCCAGCCTGCAAGTTGCCCGCCTGACCGGCCGGGCCACCGGCGCCACGCTCGACGGCGCCAACCGTATCGGCACCCTCGCAGGCTTCACCACCAGCACCGGCTTCTTGCTCACCAACGCGCAGGCCCTCACCGTCGCCGGGCCGCTGCTGGACGGGACCGGCATCACCCTCAACGTCGCCGGCAACCTCGCCTTGCAGGGCAACCTGACGGCGCCCACCCTCACTTTGCTGCCCACCGGCGCGCTGACGCAGACGGCGGGCCTGATCGACACCGGCCTGCTGACCGGCAGCGCCGCCAGCGCCTCGCTGCCCAGCGCGGCCAACCGCATCGCCACGCTCGGCCGCTTTTCCAGCGGCGCGGGCTTCCAGCTCAACAACGGCGGCACGGCGGGCCTGGGCGTGGTCGGGCCGGTCTCCGACGACGTCAGCGTCCGCCTCGCCACCTCCGGCCCGCTGCAGCTTCAGGGCGACCTCACCGCCCCTGCCATGGACCTCCGCGCCGCGGGGCCGATCACGCAGCCCGCCGGCCGCATCGCCACCGCAGCACTGACCGGAAGCGCTGGCGCCATCGCGCTGACCCAGGCCGCCAACCAGATCGACGCCGTGGGCGACCTGTCCAGCACCGGCGCCATCGCCTTGACCGACGGGCGAACGCTGACGGTGGGCGGCCCAATCAGCGCCGGACCGGCCGCGTCGCTGACGCTCACCACCGACCGGCTGCAGTTCGCGCCGGCCGGGCGGCTCGCGGCCCAAGCGGTCCTGCTGCAGGCACTCACCCCCGGCGGCGGCTTCACCCTGGGCGCCAACACCCTGGGCGCCAACACCGGCCTCGGCGGCAGCCCGGCCGTGTTCGCCGACACGCTGACGGTCGGGGCTGCCACCGGCGGCCCCATCACCGTCGATGGCGGGTTCAACCTGGCCAATGTCCGCCTGCTCCGCCTGCTCAGTGCCGGCGCCATCGCCGAGACGTCCGGCAGCGCGATCCTGGTGCCGACCATCACCGGCAGCGGCGGCAGCGTGGACCTTGGCGGCCCCAACGGGTTCGCCGCGGTGGACGGCCTCACGGCAACGCAGGGCGGCTTGAGCCTGACCAACGCCGCGCCGCTCCTGGTGGGCGGGACCGTACAGGCCCGCGACGCCGTGCTGCTGGCGGTCGGCGGCGGCGGCACGCTGACCCTGAACGGCACCATCGTCGCGCCCACCGTATCGCTGGCCGCCGCCGCGGTCGTGCAGCCCGCGGGCGGCATCCAGGCCGCCACCTTGCGGGGCGACGTCGGCACGGCCACCCTGGGCGGCGCCAACGCGATCGACACGCTCGGCCGGTTCAACGCCACGTCGCTGGCGCTGACCGATACGACGGCGCTCGTGGTCGCCGGCCCGGTCACCACCCGCAGCCTGGTCCTGAATGGCGCCGGCAACGTCCAGTTCACCGGCACCGTCGCCACCGGGCTGTTGCAGGTCGATGCGGGCGGCACCATCACCCAAACCAGCGGGGCGCTGACGGCGGAGACGCTCACCGGCTCGGCCGTGCGCCTGGCCAGCTTCGGCAGCCTGGACGGCACCGGCAGCCTGGGCGGCACCGGCACCGCCGCCATCGGCACGCTCGGCGCCATGACCCTGACCGGCAGCACGCTCCTGCTCGCCGACACGCAGGCGCTCACGGTGACCGGCCCCGTGACCGCGGGCAGCATCACCCTGGTCGCGCCGGACCAGATCACGTTGCAGGGCGGGACCATGCGCAGCGACAACGCCACGATAACCGTGCTGGCGGGCCAGGGAGGGGCCGGGCAGTTGCTGCAAACCGGCACGACGACTGTGACGCCCCTCGGCGCGAACGACGGCGTGCTGAGCCTGACCGTGCCCAGCGCCGGCCAGATCGTACTCAACGACCTCGCGGCCCCGTCCGTGAACGTCGGCCTGGTCCTTGGCGCCGGCACGGCCACCGGCGCGCTGACCGCTGCCAACCTCCAGGTGAACGGCACCGGCGGCAGCGCGGACCTGACCGGCCAGGTCGCGGGCCGCACCGGCTTCGACGCCGCCGCGGTCTCCACCATCAAGCCCCAGGTCGACCTGGCCTACACGCTCAATGGCTGCGCCATCGCCTCCGCCACCTGCGGCGCGGTCGTGCCGCCCATTATGGCCGAGCCCACGTTCATCCCGCCCACGGTTCGGCTCGCGCTCCCCGCGGGGCTGCCGGCCACTGAGCCCGTGTTCCTCGTCCTGTCCGAGCTCACGCCGAAGTCGTTCCTCGATACCCTGCTCGGCAACGTGCTCAAGACCAACATCTTCACAACCGACCTGATCACGCTCGCCATCGTGCGCGACGCCGCCGATCCGGAGCTGGTGCTGCCGAACATCTCGGACCGGGACTACTAGCATGCGCACCCTCGCCGCCCTCATCGCCCTGCTGCTTGCCGGCTGCAGCACGCCGCCGCCCGAGGCCTACAGCGGCGGCGGCGTCGGCGGCGTCGGCATCGGCATCGGCCGCAACGCGTCCAACGAGGCCTGCACGCAGCAGCCCCGCGGCGGCTCGGGCGCGGTGGACGTGTTCTGCGGCACCTGGCAGCAACCCAGCGCCAGCATCGCCCGCGCAGGCCCCGGCGGGCCGGAGGCGCTTGCCGGCCTCGCCGCCGCCGGGCCATGGCGCGCCGCACTCGACGCCCGCTTCGTCTGCGCCGCACCGCAGCCGACGACGGTGTTGGACAGCGCGGCCCTGGTGATGCAATGCAGCCGCAAGGTGGGCGGCTGGCCGCAAGTGGCGCTGGTCACCGCCATCGGCGGCCAGGTCTATGTAGCCGACGGCATCCAGCCGGCCCTGCCGGTCATTCCCCGCGCCATCGGCGTGCTCTCCGGCCGCATCGCCGCGGACGCGGCGCCCGCGCTGCCCCGCTCCGGCGCGGAGGCTTTGCTGGCCAGCCGCCTCGCGGCCCAATCCTTCGGCGCCGGCGACGTCGGCCAGTACGAACAGCTCATCCAGCTCGGCACCCGCGCCAACCTGGCCGAAAGCTTCGTCGCCGCCGAGGACGCCTATCGTGCCGCGCTGGCGCTGCATCAGAAGGCGCTCGGCCGCGACAACCCGGACCAGGCCGGCACGCTGGCGCTGCTCGCCCTGCAGCTCTCCGACCAAGGCAAGTACGCCGAGGCCGACGCGAACTTCGCCAGGGCCGGCCGCCTCGCCGCCCGCGCCGCCGACCCGGCCATCCCCGCCCGCCTGCTGCACTACCGCGCCCTGCACGAGGTGAACCAGCGGCACGACCCCGCCGCGCTCGACCTGCTGCGCCAGGCCGAGGCCCGCTACGCCGCGCTCGTGCCGCCCGAAGCCATGGCCGCCCGGCCGGACCGCGGCAGCACCTACGCCCTGGCGCAATCGGGAACCGCACGCGTCAACAACCCAGTGCCGGACGCCAACACCGTCGTCGACCCCGCGCAGCAGAGCGCCATCATCGGCGTGGTCGAGACCAGGCGCTACCAGGCCATCGTGCTGCGCGACATGGGCCGCGGCCGTGAAAGCGAGGCCGCCATCCGCAGCGCCGCCGCGCTGGCGATCGGCCAAGGCATGCGCCAGCCCGTGCTGACCGCCCGTCTGCTGCGCACCGCCGCCACCAGCGCCGGCGCCCGCGGCGAACTCGGCGACGCCGCATCCGGCCTTGGCCTCTCGTCCGCCGCTTTCGGCCAAGCGCTGCCAGGCACCCGGCCGCTCGCCTCGACCGAACTGCTGCGCGCCGCCCGCCTGCAGCAGAGCGGGCGCGAGGACGCGGCGCTCGCCGCCTGCCGCCAGGCCGCCATCTTACTGCGCGAACTGAAGGCGGGCGCGCCGCAGGACCTGGTCGAGCCCTGCCTCGACGTCTATGCCCGCGCCGCCGCCCGCGCCGGCAGCGGCCGCCAGGCCGTGCTGGCCGAGATGTTCGAAGCCTCGCAGCAGGGCCAGGGCAGCATCACCAGCCAGCAGATCGCCCGCGCCACCGCACGGCTCGGCGAGAACGCGCGCGACCCGAAAGTGGGCGCCGCCATCCGCCGCCGGCAGGATGCGGGCGAGCACCTCGCCGAACTGACCCGGCAGCGCGACGCCGTCGCCCAGCACGCCGCTGGCGCCGACCTGCCGGGCGAAACCCGCCGCTTCCCGCCCGCCGCCGAACTCGACGCCGGCATCGCCGAGGCACGCACGCAACTGGCCGACGCCGACGCCGCGCTGCAGGCCGCCTCGCCCAACTTCGGCCAACTCGTGCAGGACGTGGCTTCCGCGTCCGACGTCCTGGCCGCGCTCCGCCCCGGCGAGGCCTTCGCGGCGATCGCGCTGGGCAGCGACGCCGGCTGGGTGTTCCTGCTGCGCGATGGCGCGGTTGCTGCCGCCAAGCTGGGCGCCAGCCCGGCGCGCCTGGCCGAGCTGGTCAAGCGTTTTCGCGCCGGCGTCGAACCCGGCGCCTCCGGCCCCGGCACCTTCGACCGCGCGGCGGCGCAGGACCTGTACGCCGCCACCCTGGGCCCGGTCGCCGCGCAGCTGGATGGCGCCGGTCGCTTGATCGTCGCGCCGGTCGGGCCGCTGCTCTCCGTCCCCTTCGCCGCACTGCTGACCGGCCCGGCCGGTAGCGACCTCGCGGCCGCGCCCTGGCTCATCAAGCGCATGGCCATCGCCCACGTGCCCGCCCCCGCCAACTTCGTCTCGCTGCGCCGCGTCGCCGGCACCTCCCGCGCCGCGCGGCCCTGGTTCGGCCTAGGCGATTTCCGGCCCGTCACCCTGGCGCAAGCCGAGCGCACCTTCCCCGGCGCCTCCTGCGAGGACAGCGCCAAGCTGTTCGCGGGCCTGCCGCCGCTGCCGTTTGCCCGGCGCGAGCTGGAGGCCGCCCGCGGCCTGCTCGGCGGCGCGCCGGGCGACGAGATGCTGAACCGCGCGTATACCGTGCCCGCGGTCCGCAAGGCCGCGCTGAAGGACTACCGCATCCTGCACTTCGCCGCCCACGCGCTCTTGCCCTCCGAGCTGCGCTGCGCCAGCGAACCGGCCATCGTCACCTCCGCGCCACCCGGCGGCGCAGACGCCAGCGGCGCGCTGCTCACCGCCTCTCAGGTGTCGGGCCTCGACCTCGACGCCGACACCGTCATCCTCTCGGCCTGCAACTCCGCCGGGCCCGGCGGCCCCGCGGGCGAGAGCCTCTCGGGCCTGGCGCGCGCCTTCTTCTATGCCGGCGCGCGGTCGATGCTGGTGACGCACTGGTCCGTCAACGACCAGGCCTCGGCCTTCCTGGTCGCGGACACGCTGCGCCGGGTGAAGGCTGGTACCGATGGCGGGCTGGCCGGGTCGCTGCGCGGCGCGCAACTCGGCTTGCTCGCCGAAGCCGGCAAGGGCATGCCGGCGGCGCTGGCGCACCCGTTCTTCTGGGCGCCCTTCGCCCTGATCGGCGAAGGCGGCGAGCCCTCCCGCTCGGCCAACGCTTCGCTGCCGCGCGCGCCGAGCCTGTAAGCCAGGGCATGGACGCAGACCGGCTCGGCAAGTACGAGATCCAATCCACCCTCGGGCGGGGCGCGATGGGCACGGTCTATGCCGGCTGGGACCCCATCATCTCCCGCAAGGTCGCCATCAAGACCGTGCGCCTGCCGGACGCCGCCGACATCGACGCCCAGGAGGAGCTCGCCCGCTTCAAGCGCGAGGCGCAAGCCGCCGGCCGGCTGGCCCATCCGAACATCGTGGGCGTGTTCGACTACGGCGAGACGGACCAGGTCGCCTTCATCGTCATGGAGTTCGTGGACGGCCATACCCTGAAATCCCTGCTGGATGCGGGGGACCGCATGCCGGTGGCCACGGTCGGCCGCGTGATGGCCGACCTGCTGGCAGGGCTGCGCTACAGCCACGAGCGCGGCGTGATCCACCGCGACATCAAGCCCGCCAACATCATGATTACCGGCGGCGATGGCCACGGCAGCGGCCAGGCCAAGATCGCCGATTTCGGCATCGCCCGCATCGAGAGCAGCAACATGACGCAGGCGGGGACCATCATGGGCACCCCCGCCTATATGTCGCCCGAGCAGTTCATGGGCCAGACGGTGGACGCCCGAACGGATCTCTACTCCGCCGGCGTGCTGCTGTTCCAGCTGCTGACCGGCGAGCGGCCTTTCGAGGGCAGCATGGCGACCATCATGCACAGGGCGCTGAACACGGTGCCGCCGAAGCCCTCCGACTTGTCGGTGACCGCGCCGGTCAGCTTCGATGCCGTGGTCGCCCGCGCCATGGCCCGGCGGCCGGAAGACCGCTTCGCCACGGCCGAGGCCTTCGCCGAAGCCCTGCAGGTCGCCCTCGCCGCACCGGCATCCGGCGGGCTCCGCATCGGCCTCGGCGACGGTTTCGGCGACGACGCGACCGTGATCGCAGCCCCTCCCAGGCCCGCCATCGCCCCGGCGCCCAAGGCCGCGCCGCCATCGGAATCCCGCTTCCCGGTGATCGCGGCGGCGGTCGTCGTGCTGCTGGCCTTGGCCGGCGGCGGCGCTTGGTTCGCGCTCTCCGGACCCAGCGGCACCGTACGCACCGCCGACGCCGGCCCGGTCGTGGCGCCCCCCGACCCCTCGGTGACAAAAGTAGGGCCGCCGGAGGTGGCGCCCGTAGTGGCGCAAATCGTGCCGCCCGTGGCGCCGCCGCCGATCTCGTTGCCGCCCGCACCGGCGCCGCCCCCGGCCAACCCGGTCACACCGACGCCCATCCCCCCGCCGCTCCCTCCCCCGACCACCCCGGCGCCCCTGCCGCCCGTCACGCAGGTCACGCCGCCCGTCGCTGCCCCGCCCGTCGCTGCCCCGCCCGTGGCTGCCCCGCCCGTGGCTGCCCCGCCCGTGGCTGCCCCTCCGGTCTCGCAGGCGCCCGCCGCAGCTCCGCCCGAGCCACCTGTCGTACCGTCGTCGGCTCCCATCCCGGTCGTCCCACCCGAACTCCGCCCACAGGCCGCCGTCGCGATGACCCCCGAGGCGCTGCGCCGGGCCGTGGCGGCGGCCGTCGCGGGCGCCGACTGCGCCGTGGTGGCGGGCGAGGTCGCGCGCCAAGGCGGCACCGTCACGCTCCGTGGCGTCATCGGCCAGGGCAAGCCGGAGCAAGACGTGCGGCGCGCCATCCGGGATGCCGCGCCCACGGCCACGATCGATTGGGGCCTGGGCGTCGCCGAAGGGCCGTACTGCGGCGCGCTGAACCTGGTGCGGGCCTATGCAAGGCCGTTCGGCGAGCCCGGCGGCGTGCAGCTCGGCCTCAAGGACGGCCGCACCAGCCTGCTGGCGGACGAACGGGTGCAGATCCGCACCACCCTTTCCGACTTCCCGGCCTACGTGCAGATCGACTACCTCATGAACGACGGCACGGTTGCCCACCTGCAGAAGTCGGCGGCGGGCAGCGCCACGGCCCCGGCCCGGTCGGTCACCGAACTGTTCGGCGGCGAGGTCGGCCCGCCGTTCGGGACAGACCTCGTGCTGGCGATCGCCTCGTCGGCGCCGCTGTTCGCCAAGGAGCAGGTGTTGTCGGAAACGGCCGAGGACTACCTGCGGGCGTTGCGCGCGGCCCTCGAGCAAGCCGGGCGCGGCAAGGCGCGCCTAGCCGCCGGGGCCTTGCTGGTGCGGACCAGCCCGCGCCCCTGACCCCGCCGCCGCGGCGCGCTTACCGGCACGACGCCGCCGGCGGCCACGGGCGCCAAGGTGCAGTCCCGCAGCCAGCTGGGCGGCATCCCGGTCAGGAACAGCACCCGCAGCGCGGCGAGCCGGGTCTCCGTCAGCCCCACCGCGGCGGCCGTGAAGAAACGCGGGTCCGCGGTGTGCATCAGATAGGCCTGCATCTCGTTGACCATGAGGTCGGGTAGGCCGGGGTCGTAGCCATCCTTGGCCAGGTAGCTGGTGAACAGCGCCCGCTCGCGCGCCGTCAGCGTCTGCTGCCAAAACCGCAGCGAATAGGCGGCGTAGTCCGGATCGGTGAAGTAGAACCCATGCGACAGCTCGTGCCGAAGGATCGTCGCCCGGGCGGCGGCGTCCAGCCCGGCGTGCGGGGCGAGCCGCGGCAAGGAAATCAGCGCCCCCACGGCCGCCTGGTCCCGCCAGCCCAGCGCGCCGAGCAGCCCGCCGAGGCGGCTCTCCTCGGCGGTCAGGGCGGTGCCGGACTCGGCTGCGAGCGCGAAGAACCGCACCAGGTCGGCCGCGCGATAGTCGTGCCCGAAGTAGAAGGTGTCGGGCGCGGCGCCCGTGGCGCGGATGCGCTGCTCCAGCTCGTCATCGGCCAGGACACGGTCCCGTGGAAAGCCTTTCTTCTCGATCAGCGCCGCGGCCCGGTTCAGGGTCCGCGCCTGCTCGGCCAGGCTCGGGAAGTGCAGCACGACCACGGCCGGCTGCGGCGCGAACCGCACCACTTCGAGCTGGCCCGGCGCATCGGCGAGAATTTCGGCCTCGCTGGCCAGCCGCGGCGCATAGGCCGCCGGAGCCGGCCGAGCCTCGATGCGCGCGGTTAGGGGCGCGGTTGGGGGCGCGGTTGGGGGCGCGACCGGGCGCGAGCGCCATCCATAATAAGCCGCGCCGGACCCCAGCCCGGCCAGCACCAGTGCCGCCGCCCCGAACGCCCAGCCCGCCCAGCCCGGCACGCGCCTGCGGCCGCCCGCCCGCGGCGGGTTGAGGCGGACGGTGTCGTCCGACTCCGGCGGCATGCAGCCGGGCCGGGGTCAGGTGCCGACGTTGACGACGGTCACCCGCCGGTTCCGCGGCTCCGGCGCATTGGCCCGCGCCCGCACCAGCGGCTGGTCGGGCCCCATGCCGACCGCCTCCACCTTCGCGCGGTCCACGCCGAACTTGCCCGTCAGGTACTCAACCACCTTTGCCGCGCGCTGCTCCGAGAGCACGCGGTTGTGGTCGGGGTTGCCCACGCTGTCGGTATGGCCCTCGATGCGGAACTTGTAACCCGAGAGCGCCTGGCTGCTCAGGGCCCGGCCTAGCTCGTCGAGCGTGCGCAGCGCCGCCGGCGTCAGCTCGGCCGAGTTGGTCGCGAACTGCACAGTGAGGTTCACCGAGGGCGCGGCGGCCACCGGGGTCCGGGCCGGCGGCACCGATGCAGCGCCGGGGCGCGCGGCTTGGGTGGCCATGCTGGCGGGGCGCGGGCCCGAAGGCGCCGGCGCGATGCTGCCCGGGCCCGGCGCCTCGGATGGCGTCACCGGCCGGATGCCGCGCGTGCCAGTGCCCATGCCGGTGCCGGGCCGCAGCGAATTGATGATCGAATCGGCCGATGGGCTACCTTGCGCCATCGCCGGCCCGGCCGCGAGCAGCAATCCTGCCGTGACAATAACGATCGATCGGCGTGGTCCCATGGCGTCCATCCCCCGGTTTTGCACCGTTTCTATCCCAGCACGACGAACCGCGCCACAGCAACGGCGACCGCCACTGCGGCACGTTTACGGCAGCCGTTCGATACGCCATGGTTGTTTCGGGAGATCACCAGAAACGAGGAAATGCCATGTGGCCTGCAAACCTGCCCCGATCCGTGCACCGCGGCATCTGCGTCGTCGCCACGGCGGGCATGCTGGCGGGCTGCACGCCTGGCAGCATGACGACCCAGTCGCAGCGCATCGGCGGCGATGACGGCACCGATCCGTGCCGCCGCGAGCTCGTGGCGCTAGACTCCACCGGCAACTTCTTCTCCGAGGACATCATCAAGGGCGCCGTCGCCGGCGCGCTCGGCGGCGCCCTCATCGGCGCATTGACCGGCGGCGGGCGCGGCGCGCTGATCGGGGCCGCGGCGGGCGGCGCGCTCGGGGCCGCGGGCGGCTACTACTCCGCCCTGCAAAGCCAGGCGCGCGACCAGGCCGGCATGCTCAGCCGCGTCCGCAGTGACCTCCAGGCGGAAGGCGCCCAGATCGACAAGACGCAGATCGCCTTCAGCCAGCTCGCCGATTGCCGCTACTACCAGGCCCGCGCCATCCGCACCGCCATGGCCACCGGCCAGATGCCCAAGCCCTATGCGGTGCAGCAGATGGCCGTTGTCCGCGAGCGCGCGCAGCGGGACCTCGCCTTGGCCCGGCTGATCAACACCAAGATCGTCGAGCGCGGCGAGCAGTTCGACGTCGCCGCCGAGAACCTCCGCCCCGGCACCAAGTCGGCCATCGCCGCCTACAAAGCGCCGCCGCGCTCGATCGTGACGCGCCGGGCCGTGGCGCTGAAGCTGCAGCCCACCGAAGGCTCGCCCGAGATCGTGCAGGCCAAGCCCAGCGAGCGCGTGACGGTGCAGTCCACGCAGGGCGACTACGCCCTGGTCGAGACCGCGAGCGGCACCCGCGGCTACGCCTCGCTCTCCAGCCTGCAACTGCCGCCCAGCCCCATCCCCGGCGCGGGCGGGGACGAAGTCCGCAGCCTGGCCGGCAGCAACGCCAACCGCCGCGACAGCTTCGCCCAGAGCGTGTCGGTGGTGGAAGGCGCCCAGGCCGGCGCCTTCGAGATCGCCGGGTGATCCAGCCCCCTCCGAAACCCTCTCCCGCGCGCGGGACCGCGCACGGGAGAGGGTTGGGTAGGGGTGGGATGTTCAGAACGACGCCTTGCCTGCCTGGCCCCGTCCCACCCGCACCCCTCTCCCGCCCGCGGGCCGGGGCGCGGCTGGCCTTGGCCCTCCTCGCGGCCTTGCTCCTCGCCTGCCCTGCCCTGGCTGCCGACCCGCCGCCCGACCCGGTGCTGCGCATCGAGGCGGGCGGGCACACCGGCTCGGTGCCACGCATGGCGCTCGACCGCAGCGGCCGCCTGCTGGCCACCGCCGGCTTCGACAAAACCATCCGGCTCTGGGCCGTCGAGGACCGGGGCCGCCCCGATCACGGCCAGCTCGCCGTGCTCCGCCCGCCGATCGGCCCCGGCGCGGAGGGCGAAATCTACGCCGTCGCCATCACCCCGGATGCGCGCCGGGTGTTTGCCGCGGGCACCACCGGCGGCCTCTGGAACAGCACCTTCAGCGTCTATGTGTTCGACACCGAGCGCGCCGCCCTCGCCGGGCAGCTCGGCGGCCTGCCCGCCCCGGTCAACGACCTGGCGATCTCCCGCGACGGCACCCGCCTCGCCGCCGGCCTCGCCGCCGGCGGCGTGCGGGTGTGGGACCTGCAGCGCATGGCCCTGCTGTTCGAGGACCGCGCCTACGCCGCCCCGGTCCGCGCGGTCGCGTTCGACCTGCACAACCGGCTGCTCTCGACCGCCGCCGACGGCCATGTCCGCATCCTGGACGCGGCCGGGCACCGGGTGGTGGACGTCCAGCCGGCGCCGGGCCTGCTTCCGTGGGGCCTGGCGCTCTCGCCCGACGGCGACCTCGCCGCCATTACCTACGAGAACGTGCGGGCCGACGGCCGCCTGCGGCTCGACGTGCTGAACGCCCGCACCCTCAACCCAGTGCTCACCCCGGACACCACGGGCCTGCAGGGCGAAGGCCTGCTCGCCGTCTCCTGGATCGCCGACGGGCACGGCGGCGTGCAACTGGTCGCCGGCGGCTACGCCCGCGCCGGTGCCGCCAACGTCATCCGCCGCTGGGCCGACTTCGGCATGGGCGCCGCGCTCGACCTGCCGGCGGCGCGCGACACCATCCTGCACATCCTGCCTTTGCCCGGCGGCGGCGGCGTGTTCTCGGCCGACGACCCCGGCTGGGGCCGCATCGGCACCGACGGCCGCATCCTCGCCCGCCCCGATCCGCCGCTGCTCGATCTCCGCCCCTCCCGCGAGCGCCTCGCCGTGTCGCAGGACGGCATGCTGATCGAGTTCGCCACCGCCGACGGCGTCCAGCGTTTCGACGCCGCCGCCCGGCGCCTTCAGGTCGCCCGGCCGCCCGATCCCCGCCTGGCCGTCGCCCGCACCGCCGCTGCCGGGCTGGCCCTGGCCAACTGGCGCGACCACTCCGGGCCCAAGCTCAACGGCGTCTCCCTGGCGCTCGAGCGCTCGGAGCTGGCCCGCAGCGCCGCCTTGCTGCCCGGCGACGGCGCCGTGCTGCTCGGCACCGACACCCACCTGCGCCTGTTCGGGCGCGACGGCCGCCCGCTCGCGGCCACGCCCATCCCCGCCGCCGCCTGGTCGGTCGGCATCAGCGGCGACGGCCGCGTCGCCGTGGCCGCGCTGCTGGACGGCGCCCTGCGCTGGTATGACCTCGACCCGGCCGGCGCCCTCGCCGAACGCGCGACCCTGTTCGCGCAGCCCCAGCGCGACCGCTGGGTGCTGTTCACGCCCGAAGGCCTGTTCGAACACGCCGAGAGCGGCGGGCAGGACCTGGTCGGCGTCCACCTCAACCGCGGCCGCAACCAGCTGCCGGAATGGGTCAGCTTCTCCCAGGCCTACCGCCCGCTGCACGCGCCCGCGGCCGTGCTCGCCCGCCTGCGCGGCGACAAGCAGCCGGCTCGCGCCCGTTTGGCCGAGTTGGGGGACCTGCGCCTCCGCTTCGCGCGCCAGCCCGGCCTGACCGTCGCCGCCGCCTGCCTCTCGCAAGCCGACGGCGCCTGCACCCCGCTCGCCCTACAGCGCGAGGGCACCACACGCCTGCCGCCCACCACCGCGCCCGCCATCCGCCTGACCCTTCAAGTCGCCGACCGTGGCCTGGGCGTGGGGCCGGTCGACGTGTTCGTTAACGGCCGCAATGCCGGCCGCTCCGCCGCGCCCGCGCTGCAAGGCCAGGACGGCACGGCCACGCTGGAGGTCGGCCTCGACCCCGGCGAGAACGTGGTCCAGGCCCGGGTGTATGACGGCGCCCGCTCCGTGTTCACTGAAAGCGCCGGGCTGCGCTTCGCCGCGGCCGTCCCCGAGCAGGAGGCCGGGCGGGGCAAGCTGTTCGTGCTGGCGGTGGGCATCGATCACTTCGCCCAGCCCCGCTTCAAGCTGGGCTACGCCGTGGCCGACGCGCAGAGCTTCGTCGAGGTGATGCGCACCGCCGGGCGCTCGCTGTTCAGCGCGGTGCAGGTCACCGCCCTGATCGACGGCGACGCGACCCGGGCCGGCATTCTCGAGGCCCTCGACCGCATCGCGCGGCAAGCCGGCCCGGCCGACACCTTCCTGTTCTATGCCGCCACCCACGGCGTGCGGAACGAGGCGGACGGCCGCTTCCTGCTCATCCCCGCCGACGCCGCCGAGCCCGGCTCCATGGAGGCGCTGGCGCGTTCGGCGGTGGACGAGACGGCGCTGGTCACCGCGCTCGCCCGCATCCGCGCCCGCAACGGGCTGCTGCTGCTCGACACCTGCTATTCCGGCCAGTTGACCGCCGAGAACCTGGCCAATGTCGGCCACGAGACCGGGCGCTACCTGCTCGCCGCCTCCACCTCGCTGCAGGAGGCGCTGGACAGCTACGACAATCGCAACGGCGTGTTCCTGTATGCGGTCCGTGAGGGCCTGACCGGCCGCGCCGCGCGGGACGGCGACGGCGTGATCAGCGCGCTTGCGCTCGGCGAATACGTCTCGCGCCGCGTCAGCGAGCTGGCGCGCGAGAAGGGCCACGAGCAGGACGCGGTGTTCCGCACCGCGCAGCGCGACCTCCGCACCTTCCCGCTGGGCCGGATCGTTGCGCCGTGAACGCTCGGCAAGTGCCGGGTTTCTTCGGCAAAATCCCGGCGCGCGGCGACTTTCTGTCCCGCCGCCTCCCCGCGGAGATCGCGGCGGCGTGGGAGGCGTGGCTGCAGGACCTGACGGTTGCGGTCCGCGACTCCGGGCAACCCGGCTGGCAGGACGCCTGGCTCACCGCGCCGCTCTGGCATTTCACCCTGGGCGCGGCGCTGGTGCCCCCTTATGGTGCGGCCGGCGTGCTGGTCGCCAGCGCCGACCGCGTCGGCCGCCTATATCCCTTCACCGTGATCGGCGCGGCCGCGCCGGGCCAGGGGGACGGGCACTGGCCCGCCGCCGCCGAGTCCCTGGCGCTGGCGGCGCTGGACGACGCCTACGACCCGGCCACCCTGGACGCCGCCCTGCTGGCCCTCGGGCCGCCCCCGCCGCAGCACGGCCCCAACCGGCCCAGCGGGCTCTGGCCGGTCATGCTGGACGGCGACTGGCCGGCCGCGGACGACCCTTTTGCCAATGGCGGGCCGGGGCCGAACCAATCGGAATGGTGGTGCCGCGGCTCCGACCGCGTGGCGCCGGTGCGGCTGCTCTGCACCGGGCTGCCGGGCCGGCGCACGGCGGAGGCGATGATCCTGGGCGGCGAGGGCGTACTCGTGCCGGACGTGCTGGCGTGAGCGGCCGCGACCTAGAACGCTCCATACTGCGGCGCGAAGTAGCCCAGCGCAGAGAACACCGCGCCCGCGAGCCCGATCCCGAGCGCCATCCGGATCAGCAGCTTCGAGCCCATGATCGCCGAGGCCGTCGCCAGCACGATGCCCAGCTCCATTGCGGCCGACCCGTTATGGTAGGCATGGGTCTGCTCCAGCGAATGGTCGCGGACGTGCTCGAACTGGTGGGCGCGTTCGGCAATCGCCTCCTTGCCGTCCTTCGGGTCGGTCTCATACCGCTCCTGGTCGCGCTTGAGCATCTCCAGAACCTTCTCCCGCCGCGCCACCGCCGCCGGATCCGTGCCCACGTCCAGGACGGTGATCAGCGCCGCCACGTCCTTGGCGATCGTCCCGCGCGTGGACTTCGCCTGGTATTGCGCCCAGGCATCGGCCGCATCGATCGAGGTCTGCTGCACCCTGATCTCGGCGTGCTTGGCCCCCTGCTCGGAGATCGCGAGCCCGGCCGCCAGGCAGGCCACCAGCAGCGCCGACCACTTGGCGGATTTGAGCTTGGCGTGGTCGCCCGCCGCGGCGTCATGGTGGCCGCCATGCGCCATGTGCCCGGCATGTTCGTTGTGCTCAAGCGTCTTCAACATTGTCATCGGTGCCTCGGTCCGCGGGAACGCAACGTTAACATGGACCAAAGGGCCGGCTTAGGCACGCCCTTACTTGTCGTGCATGGTGAAATCATAGGTGTGGATCACGTATTTCAGCGTGGTGCCGTAGTTCGGGTCGGTCGCGTAAACGCCGGTCAGCGCGTCGGCGAACGCGTCGGGGTCGTCCTTCAAGGTCATCGCCCGCTTGTAGGGGTTCCCTGTGGCCAGCAGCTTGCCGTGCTGGTCGAAGGCCTCCGAGAGCGAGTCGAACTGCCGGAACTTTTGCGGCAGGGTGATGCTCTCCCCGGCGATCACCTCCCGCGTCATGCTGTCCACCCCCGCCTGGCCCGGCAAGGCCTTGATCCCGAACGGATTGTTGCTGCCCGGCGGCATCGAGGCGCCCCAGGCGCTCTCCACCGCCCACTGCGCCATCGTGATCGAGGCCGGCACGCTCCACTTCAGGCGCGAGGCGACGGCCGCCTCCACCACCTCGGGCGGCACCTTGCCGAAACGACCGACCGCGCCGGGCCGGGGCGCCTCCACCAAGGGCCGCGCCGCCAGCGCGTAGTAGGTGGCGCTGCCCGGCTCCACCTTGCCCGTGGGCGGCAGCATCCGCAGCACCACCGCCTGATACGCCTCGATGGCCAGCACGGTGCCGATGTCGGCGACGCCGGTGACCGGCACCGGCGAGTGCGGCTGCGGCAGCCGGTCGTTCAGCAGGGACTGCACCACGAACACGTCGCCGGGCGTATTGGCCCCGTCGCGCCCTACGCTCTCGAAGATGGGCGGCGCGATCCGCCCCATCTCGTCGGTGCTCAGGATGACTTGCGAAGGCACCAGCGCCAAGGTCTCGTCCCGATCGATCAGCAGCCGAAACCTTTGCACATCCGGGCCAGGCGCGAAATAGCGCCGCCTGGCACACAAGGCCGCGGGCGATGAGCGACAATCCCTTCGCCGAGCCGGAGGACAACGACCGCACGGTCTTCCGCCCCATGCCCGGCGGCCCGCGCAACGCCGCCCGCGCGCCCCTGCAAGCCCCGCCACCGCCCCCGGCCGCGCCACCGCCGATCGCCCCTGGCGCCGACCTGGCCGCGCTCGCCGCCGCAGCCTCCAGCCCGCTCGCCGCTGCCGCCGCTCCCCTGCTGCAGCTGCTCGCCCGCCTCCGCAACACCGCTACGCCCCCGGACCAGGGCGACATGCGCGACCGCACCGTCCGCGAACTGCGCGACTTCGAGAAGCGCGCCCGCGATGCCGGCGTGCCGATGGAGCAGCTCCGCCCCGCGCACTACGCTCTCTGCGCCAGCCTCGACGACGCGGTGCTGAACACGCCCTGGGGCGCGCATGGGCGCTGGAGCCAGCGCACCCTGGCCGGCACCTTCCACCAGGACCAGCAGGCCGGCCAAGGCTTCTTCGACCAGCTGCGCCAGATGCGCCACGACCCGGCCACCCACCGGCCGGTGCTCGAACTCATGTACATCTGCCTCTCGCTCGGGTTCATGGGCCCCTACCGCGCCACGCCCGACGGCCAGGACCGCATCGACCGCATCCGCGAGCAGACCTTCGCCCTTGTCGCCGGCCAGCTGCCGCCGGCCCCGCCCACGCTGGCGCAGCACTGGAAGGGCGTCGACGCCCCGTACCGGCCCAAGCGCGTCCGCGTCCCCGTCTGGGTCGGCCTCTGCGCCGCGTTGGCTGTCGTCGCCGGCGGGTTCGTGTGGGCCCTCAACGGCCTGAACGCCGGGTCGGACGACGTCTACGCCGGCCTGCTCGCCGCACCTCCGTCCACCATGCCGCGCATCGCCCGCGCGCCCTTCGTGCAGCCGCCGCCGCCGCCCGAGCCGCCCCCGCCCGGCCCAGCCGACCGCCTGCGCGCCGCCCTCGCGGCCGAGATCGCCCAGCACGCCATCACCGTCGTCGCCAGCCCGTCGGCCACCACCCTGCGCATTCCCGCCGCCAAGCTGTTTCCGCAGCCGAACGCCACGCCCGCCCCCGCCGCCGCCCCGCTGCTCGACCGCGTCGGCCAGGCGCTCAAGGCCGAGCCCGGGCCGCTGCGGGTCATCGGCTACACCGACAACCAGCCCAGCCGCACCGTCGGCTTCCCGTCCAACTTCGCCCTCTCGCAGGCCCGGGCGCAGGCCGTCCGCGCGGCACTTGCCAAGCCGCTCGGCGACGCCGCCCGGATCGCGGCCTAGGGCCGCGCCGACGCCGACCCGGCCGCCCCCAACGCCACCCCGGAGGGCCGAGAACTGAACCGCCGCATCGACATCGTGCTGCAAAGGCCGAAGTAGCATGGGGCCGAAGTAGCATGGGCACGAGCGTCCTGCGCTGGTTCATCAGCTTCATCGGCGTGCAGCTGCTGTGCGGCATCGTCTGGTTCCTCGGCCCCCTGCTGCCGGCGCTGGAGGACTGGCTGCCCCGGGCCGCCATCATCGCGGCGCTCGCGGTGACCTGGGCCATCGGCAACCTCGTGCTCGACCTGCGCCGGATGGGCCGCGAGCGCGCGCTGGCCACGGGCGTCACCGGCGGCCAAGCCGAGGCCTCCGCGGTCCAGGAGAAGCTCGCCACCGCCATGGCGCTGCTGCGCAAGGCCCGCGGCAAGCGCGGCGCGCTCTACGAACAGCCATGGTACGCCATCATCGGCCCGCCCGGCGCCGGCAAGACCACCGCGCTGCTCAACGCCAGGCTGCATTTCCCGCTCGCCGAACAGATGGGCCGCGGCGCCCTGGCCGGCGTCGGCGGCACCCGCCTCTGCGAATGGTGGTTCACCGACGACGCCGTCCTGATCGACACCGCCGGCCGCTACACCACGCAGGATTCCGACGCCGAGATCGACCGCGCAGGCTGGGACACGTTTCTCGGCCTCCTCCGCTCGACCCGGCCGCGCCAGCCGCTCAACGGCGTCATCGTCGCCATCGCCCTCACCGACGTCGTCTCCGACCAGGCCGGCGACCGCCTGGCCCACGCCCGCGCCATCCGCCGCCGCATCACCGAGCTGGAGGTCCGGCTGGGCCTGGACATGCCCATCTATGCGCTGTTCACGAAGGTGGACCTGCTGGCCGGCTTCAGCGAGTTCTTCGCCGACCTCGATCGCGACCAGCGCGAACAGGTCTGGGGCGTCACCTTTCCCTATAAGCCTGGTTCCCGCGCCGGCCTGGAGGGGTTCGACGGCGCCTTCGCCGGCCTGGCCGGCACGCTCGAGCGCCGGATGTTCGACCGCCTGCAAGCCGAGCCCAGCCCCGAACGCCGGGCCCTGGTCAGCGCCTTTCCCGGCCAGTTCGCGACCGTCGAGGCGCCCGTCCGCGAGTTCCTCGCCGAAGCCTTCGGGCCCGGCGCCGGACGCGCGCCCCTGCTGCGCGGCGTATACCTGACCTCCGCCACCCAGGAAGGCACGCCGATCGACCGGCTGACCGGCGCCATGGCCCGCGCCTTCGGCCTCGACCAGCGCCAGGCCGCTCGGCTCCGCCCCGAGGCGGGCCGCACCTATTTCCTCACCGGTCTGCTGCGCGACGTGGTGTTTCGCGAAGCGATGCTGGTGTCCGGCCGGCCCGGCGCCCGCCGCCGGGCCATGCTGCTCCGCGCCGCCGGGTTCGCCGCCTGCCTGCTGCTGGCCATCGCCGCCGGCGGTCTGCTGTGGCGGGAGCGCGCCAGCAGCCAGGCCGCGCTCGACACCACATCGGCCGCCCTCGCCGCCTACGAAACCGCCGCCGCCGCCCTGCCGCTCGACCCGGTGCAGGACGCCGACCTCCCGCGCCTCGCGCCCTTGCTGGACCAGGCGCGCGCGCTGCCCTTCGGCTGGGACCATGGCGGGCAGCCCGGCCGCGCCTGGCTGGGCCTGGCGCAAGACGGCAAGCTGGCCGCCGGCGCCCGCGCGCTCTACCGCCACGCGCTCGAGCACGCGCTGTTCCCCCGCCTGGTCTGGCGGCTCGAGGCACAGATGCGCGGCAACCTCAGCCAGCCCGACTTCATGTACGAAGCCACCCGCGTCTACCTGATGCTGGGCGGCAGCGGCCCGCTGGACCGCGACCTCGTGCGCGAATGGACGACCCTGGATTGGGAGGGCACCTACCCCGGCCCCGCCAACGCGGCCCTGCGCGCCAGCCTGCTCCGTCATCTCGACGCCCTGCTGGAAGAGCCGCTGCCCGCCTTGTCGCTCGACGGCGATCTGGTCGCCGCCGCCCGCGCCACCTTCGGCCGGGTCAGCGTGGCGCAGCGGATCTACTCGCGCATCAAGCCCGCCGCCGCCGCCGGCCACCTGCCGCCGTGGCGACCCAGCGACGCCCTCGGCGCCGCCGGCGTGCGCGTGTTCGTCCGCTCCTCCGGCCGGCCGCTGACCGAGGGCATCCCCGGCTTTTTCACGCCCGAGGGCTTCCACAAGGTGCTGCTGCCCTCGCTCGGCCGCGCGCTGACCGACGTCGCCGCCGAAAGCTGGGTGTTGGGCGAGAAGACCGAACTCGCCGCCGACAGTCCCACCATCCGCTCCGCCGAGCGCGACGTGGTGGCCCTCTACACGACGGAGTATGCCCAGGCCTGGGACGCGATGCTCGCCGATCTCGACGTCGCCCCGCTGCGCAGTCTCACACAGGCGGCGCAGGACCTCTATATCTTGGGATCGGCGAACTCGCCGATGCGCGAGGTGCTCGCCTCCGCCGGCCGGCAGCTCAGCCTGGCAGCCGCCACCCCGGCCGCGCAGCCGACGCCCGCTGGTCGGCTGAGCCCCTTGCTGACCCGCCCGGCCGGGGCGGCAGCCGAAGCCCCGCCGGGCAACGCCATCGACGAGCGCTACAAGGGCCTGCGCGACCTCATGCGGCCCGGCGCCATCGATCAGGTGCTCAAGCCGCTCGTCGACCTGCAGCAGCAGCTGGCCAAGATGGCAGCCACCACCCGGGCCATCGCCCCCGACGCCGGCACCAACGACCCCGCCGTGGCGCTCCGCACGGAGTCCCTCCGCCAGCCGCAGCCGCTGGCACGCTGGCTAAATTCGATCGCGTCCAGCGGCCTGGCATTGCGCGGCGGCGGCGCCAAGCAGCAGATCACGGCCGCCTTCAACGCCGGCGGCGGCCCGGCGGCACTCTGCCCGGTGGTGGTCAACAACAAATACCCGTTCGCCCCCGCCGCCACGAACGAGGCGAGCCTGGAGGAGTTCGGCCGCCTGTTCGCGCCCAGCGGCCTGCTCGACGCCTTCTTCAACACCCAGCTCAAACCCTACGTCGACACATCGAGCCGGCCGTGGAAGCCGCAGGCAGTCGAGGGCACCCCCTCGCCGGTCGCCCCGGCCGACCTGCTGCAGTTCCAGCGCGCCGCCGCCATCCGCGACATGTACTTCGCCCAAGGCGGCGCCACGCCAAAGCTCCGCTTCGACCTGACGCCCACGGGCGTGGACCCCGGCGCCACCGGGTTCACGCTCGACCTGGGCTCCGCCGCGCTGGTTTTCACCGGCGGCCCCCCGAAGCCCGCGCAGATCACCTGGCCGCCCGCCAAGCCCGGCACCGTCAAGCTCGCCTGGGACCCCGGCGGCCCCGCCCTCGAGCAAGCCGGGCTCTGGGCCCTGTTCCGGCTGTTCGCCCGCGGGCGCCTGCAGCCGGCCGGCGCCGACCGGGCTGCGCTGACCCTGCAGAGCGGCGAGCGCACGGCCAGCTTCGACCTCCGCGCCGCGCCCAATCCGTTCACCTCGACCTTGCTGCAGGACTTCCGCTGCCCCGCCATCCAATAAACTTCCGCTGGACACGCCAACCCGTTTGCGAAACATTAGCCCGGACGAATGCCCGCGGGGAAGTTGATGGCCAGACAGTCTGCGCTGCTGCACGCCGACCCTCGGCCGGACCGCGCCGGAGCCTGAAGTGGCGCCGCTCGACACGGCCGGACTGCCAGCGGTGTCGGACGATGCGCCGGCCGGCGCCAACCTGGAACTCGACCCGGAATTCGGCGCCCTCGAGCGCGCGGCGCAAGGCAGGCCGGAGACACAGTACGGCAACACCGTCGAGCCCGCGGTGCCGCCCGACTGGAAGGAGACCGTCATCCTCGCCGAAGCGCTGATGCAGCGCACGCATGACCTGCGGGTGATGGGTCACTTGGCCATCGCCCGCCTGCACCTGACGGGCCTGCCCGGCTTCGCGGAAACCATGCGCTTGGTTCGCCAGCAACTCGAGATGCATTGGGACGAGGTGCATCCCCAGCTCGACCCCGAAGACGACCTCGACCCCATGCAGCGCTCCAATGCCGTGCTGCGCCTGCAGGACCCAGGCAAAGTGCTGCGGGCCATGCGCGACACCCCTCTGGCCACGACGCCCCGCACCGGGCCCGTGTCATGGCGCGACATCGCGGTGCTGAACGGCACGCAGGAACCGGAGCCCGGCCGGGAACGCTTGACCGAAGCCGCCGTGCTCGCCGCCTTCGCCGGCACCGACCCCGCGCGCTTGCAGGCCCTGCGCGAGGCCGTCGACAGCGCGATCGAGGACGCAGCCTCCATCCCCGGGATCTTCGACAGCAAGTCCGGCACCGGCACCGGACCCGATTTCGCCGATCTCTCCAAGTTGCTGCGCGACATTCAAAAGGAGCTGAAACGCTTCGAGCACGCCGCCGCCCAGGGCGCGCCCGCCGACGAGCCAGCCGCGGCGGACGCTGCCGGCGGCGCCGGGCCTCGGGCCGAGGCCGGCGCCGCGCGCGCGGCCGCGACCGTGCAAGCCATCCTGACCGTGTCCAAGCGCGAGGACGCACTGCACGCCCTGGAGCTGGCCGCGACCTATTTCCGCACGCACGAGCCGTCGAGCCCGCTGCCGTTGCTGATCGACCGGGCCAAGCGGCTGGCGACGATGGAGTTCATGGACATCCTGAAGGACCTTGCGCCAGATGGGCTCACGCAGGCGCAGACGATCGCGGGCACGACAACGCAGTGACGCAGATCGTTTTGATGGTGTATAGTGTCGCAACCGGGTGGGACGCGCGGGCAACCGGCCACCGTTAGGAAAGGGTTTCGTCTTGGCCAAAGCGAGCAGTCAAAAGTTCATCGCCCGCAACCGGGCGCCCCGGGTCCAGATCGAATACGACGTGGAAACTTACGGGTCGGAGAAGAAGGTGCAGCTGCCCTTCGTGGTCGGCGTGATGTCGGACCTGTCCGGCAAGTCCGCCGAGCCCCTGCCCGCGGTCGCCGACCGCAAAATGCTCGAGATCGACGTCGATAATTTCGATGACCGGATGAAGTCCATGAAGCCCCGCGTGGCCTTCATGGTGCCCAACACCCTCACTGGCGAAGGCAACGTGGCCGTCGACATCACCTTCGAAAGTCTCGACGATTTCTCGCCGGGCGCGGTCGCCAAGAAAGTGGATAGCCTGGCCAAGCTGCTCGAAGCGCGCACCCAGCTGTCCAACCTGCTGACCTACATGGATGGCAAGACCGGAGCGGAGGCGCTGATCACCAAGGCGCTGAATGACCCGGCGCTGCTACAGACCCTTGCCTCCGCCCCTGCCCCCACTGCGCCGTCCACGGAGGAATAGAATATGTCCGCGACGCAGCTGAACCCGGCCGAAGCCGGCACCACCACCGAGAACCAAAGCGAGTTCGCCTCGCTGCTGAACCGGGAGTTCAAGCCGAAGAGCGCCAAGGCGCGCGAGGCGGTCGAATCGGCCGTCCATACCCTCGCCCAGCAGGCACTCGGCAACACCGCCCTCGTCTCGGACGACTCGATCCGCTCGATCGAAGCGATGATCGCAGCCATCGACGCCAAGCTGACCGAGCAGATCAACATCATCATCCACCAGGCCGAGTTCCAGCAGCTCGAGAGCGCCTGGCGCGGGCTGCATCACCTGGTCAACAACACCGAGACCGACGAGACGCTCAAGATCAAGGTCTTGAACATCTCCAAGAAGGAGGCGGGCAGGACCCTCAAGAAGTTCCGCGGCACCGCCTGGGACCAGAGCCCGCTGTTCCGTAAAATCTACGAAGAGGAATACGGCCAGTTCGGCGGCGAGCCCTTCGGCCTGCTGGTTGGCGACTACTACTTCGACCATAGCCCGCAAGACACCCAGTTGCTGGGCGACTTCGCGCAAATCGCCTCGGCCGCACACGCCCCGTTCCTGGCCGCCGCCAACCCGACGGTCATGCAGATGGACAGCTGGAGCGAGCTGTCGAACCCGCGCGACCTGACCAAGATATTCCAAACGCCGGAATACGCCGCCTGGCGCTCGCTCCGCGAAAGCGAGGACGCGCGCTACCTCGGCCTCTGCATGCCGCGCTTCCTCGCCCGCCTGCCCTACGGCGCCAAGACCGAGCCGGTCGACGAGTTCGCCTTCGAGGAAAACTCCTCCGGCGGCGACAGCGAGAAGTACACCTGGTGCAACGCCGCCTACGCCATGGCGACCAACATCACGCGCGCTTTCAAGCTCTACGGCTGGTGTTCCAACATCCGCGGCGTCGAGAGCGGCGGCGCGGTCGAAGGCCTGCCGTCCCACACCTTCCCCGACGAAGACGGCGGCATGGCGATGAAGTGCCCGACCGAGATCGCCATCAGCGACCGGCGCGAGGCGGAACTGGCCAAAAACGGCTTCATGCCGCTCATCTTCAAGAAGAACTCCGACTTCGCGGCGTTCATCGGCGCGCAGTCGCTGCAGAAGCCGCAAGAATACCTCGACCCGGCCGCCACCGCGAACGCCAACCTCTCCGCCCGCCTGCCCTATCTCTTCGCCAGCTGCCGCTTCGCCCATTACCTGAAGTGCATGGTTCGCGACAAGGTGGGCTCGTCCAAGACCAAGGCGCAGCTCGGCGACTGGCTGCAGAACTGGCTGACCCTCTATATCGACGGGTCGCCGGACACCAGCTCCGACGAGTACAAGGCGGCCCATCCCCTGGCCGACGGACGCGTGGAGATCGAGGAGAACGAAGAGAACCCAGGCTATTACAGCGCGAAGTTCTTCCTCAAGCCGCACTACCAGCTGGAAGGCCTGACGGTCTCCCTGCGCCTCGTATCCCGGATGCCGAAGTAGCGCGGGCCTCCATCCCCCCTTAACACGCAAAGGAGTTCGTCATGGCCGTCGACGGGTATATGTATTTCCAGGACTACAGCAAAGGCTACCTGAAATCAGAGTCCCAGGTGGACACGCAGCACAACACGGAGCCGCTGTTCAATAGCTTCGAGTTCAAAAAGGCCGCCGGCAGCCCTGACGATCCCGGACTGTTCGAGATCGAGGATTTTAGCTTCGACATCGAACAAGTGCTGAACATCGGCAGCCAAAGCACCGGCGCCGGCGCCGGCAAGGTGATGTTCAACCCCTTCTCCATCACCCGCAAGATCGACAAGTCGTCGCCCGTGCTGTTCGAACGCGCCTGCTCCGGCACCCCGTTCCAGCAAGTCGTGCTCGGCTTGCGCAAATCCTCCGGCGGCAAGACCACCGGCCAGATCTATCTCGTGTTCATGTTCAAGCTCGTGGCCGTGAAGACCATCAGCTGGTCCTATGACGACGAGTCCCCGAAGGAAACCGTCACCTTCGAATACGGCGGCCTCCAGGTCCACTACAGCCAGCAGCAGCCGGACGGCAAGATGAAGACGCCGATCCCTGGTGGCTGGAACCGGGTCAAGAACGTCCAGGACACGACCATGGTGCTGATCCAGTAGCCCCTCGCGGATCGGCACATTGGACACTGCACGCGAGCGGCTGCGAGAGGGCAATGTCCAGCAAGCCCTGGATCAACTGAAGCAGGACGTGCGCAAGGCGCCGCGAGACCCGCGCCTTCGCACGTTCCTATTCCAGATGTTTTGCATCACCGGCGAGTGGGACCGGGCACTTACCCAGCTCACCGTCGCCCACGAGCTCGACCCTTCCACCCAGGCCATGATGCAGACCTACCAGTCCGCCATCCGCTGCGAGGTGCTGCGCGAGAAGGTCTTTCGCGGGGAACGCACGCCCACCGTGTTCGGCGATCCCGGCGAGTGGGTGCCGCTGCTGATCGAAGCCAATCGCCTGCTCGCTGCCGGGCAAGGCGAGGAGGCCGCCCGCCTGCGCGACCGCGCCTTCGAAGCCGCCCCCGCGGCCGAAGCCGTGCTGAACGGCGTGGCCTGCCAATGGGTCGCCGACGCCGACCCCCGCCTGGGCCCGGTCATTGAGGCCGTGGTCGAGGGCAAGTACATGTGGATCCCGTTCCACCGCGTCAAATGGTTGAACGTCGACCCGCCCGCCGACCTGCGGGACCAGGTCTGGATGCCCGCCAAGTTCACCTGGAGCAACGACGGCGAGGCGGTCGCGCTGATCCCGACCCGCTACCCGGGCTCCGCCACGGCCGCCGACCCCGCCATCCAGCTCGCCCGCCGCACCGAATGGATCGACATCGACGCGCACTGGTCCCTGCCGATCGGCCAGCGCGTGCTGGTCACCGACCTCGACGAGACCGCGCTGATGGACGTCCGCAAGCTCTCCCTGACGCAAGCCGCCGCCGCCCCGGCCGGCGCGGCTTAGCCGATGTCGGGCGTCAAGGGCCGCGAGAGGCTGCAGCCGTCGCTGCTCGACCGCCTGACCGACACCGCCCCCACGCAGAAGCGCGACGCCCCAGACCAGCAGGCCCTCACGGTCGCGCAGATGCGCCAGGCCGTGCTGCGCGACATCGCCCATTTGCTGAACACCTCGAACCTCGGCACCCTCACCGACCTTGAGGAGACGCCGCTGGTGGCCAAGTCCACCGTCAACTTCGGCATCCCCGGATTTGCCGGCATGCTGGAATCCTCGTCCCGCGTCGGCTCGCTCGAGGACGAGCTGGCCGACGCCATCCGCGCCTACGAACCCCGCATCCGCAGCGAAACCCTCCGCGTCCGCGCCCGCGGCACCCGCGACGACGGCGGCATTCCCGCCATGGTGTTCGAGATCGAGGGCGAGCTCTGGGCCCAGCCCGTGCCGCTGCAGCTGTTCCTCGAGACCAAGATCGAGGTGGAGACCCGCCTGGCGGTGGTGTCCGAAATCAAGGGCCCGCACTGATGGACCCGCGGCTGCTGCGCCACTACGAGGCCGAGCTGGCCTATATGCGCGACATGGGCCAGGAGTTCGCGGCCGAGTTCCCGAAGGTCGCCGCCCGGCTCGACATGGGCAACACCGAGGTCGCCGACCCCTATGTCGAGCGACTGCTCGAAGGCTTCGCCTTCCTCACCGCCCGCATCCAGCTCAAGATGGAAGCCGAGTTCCCGACCTTCACGCAGTCCCTGCTGCAGATGGTCTATCCGCACTACCTGGCGCCCACGCCCTCGATGGCCATCGTCAAGATCACCCCGGACGCCAGCTTGAGGGACGCCAGCGCCGGCATCGGCCTGCCCGCCGGCAGCGAGCTGCGCAGCCTGCTCGGCACCGAGGACCAGACCAACTGCGTCTTCCGCACCGCCCACGCCATCCATCTGCTGCCGGTCGAGCTCACGGAGGCGGAATACATCCCCGCCCCGGCCGGCGTGGCCGCGCTGAACCTGCCGGACCCCGGCAGCGCCAAGGCCGCCATCCGGCTTCGCCTGCGCACCCTGGGCGACATGCTGATTGCCAAGCTCGCGCTCGAGCGGCTGAGCTTTTACCTCGGCGGCCCCGACGGGCCCCGGATGCGGCTCTACGAGCAGCTATCGGCGCATGTGGCGGGCATCGTCGTCCGGCCTGGGCAGCGGCCGGTGCCCTGGCAGGACCGCCTGCCCGCCGCCGCCCTGCAGCCGGCCGGCTTCTCCGGCGAAGAGGCGCTGCTGCCGCGCGCCCCGGAGACCTTCGACGGCTACCGCCTGCTCCAGGAATACTACGCGCTCCCCGACCGCTTCCTGTTCTTCAACCTGACCGGCCTCGACCGCGCCTCCATCCGCTGCGCCTCCCCCGACATCGAGATCGTCATCCTGCTCGACCGCAGCGAGCCGTCGCTGGCCGCCTTCGGCCCGGATCACATGCAGCTGAACTGCACCCCGGCCGTGAACCTGTTCCCCAAGCGCAGCGACCGCGTGAACCTGGCCGCCCGCGACGCCGAGCACATGGTGGTGCCCGACCGCATGCGCCCGCTCGACTACGAGGTGTTCTCCGTCGGCGCCGTCGAGGGTTTTCCGGCCGATGGCGGCCCGACCACGCCGTTCCTGCCGTTCTACGCCGCCAACGACCTCAGCCGGAACCCCGGCCACCGCAGCTACTACATGCTCCGCCGCCAGCCGCACCAGCTCTCGTCGCGCGCCCGCGTCCGCGGCCCCCGCTCCAGCTACCTGGGGCACGACGTATTCATCTCCCTCGTCGACGGCGACAACGCGCCCGTCCGCGACGACCTGCGCCAGCTCGGGCTGGACCTGATGTGCACCAACCGCGACCTGCCCATGTCCATGCCGGTCGGCAAGAAGCACACGGATTTCACCATCGTGGTGAACGCGCCCGTGGCCTCCGTGCGCTGCCTTGTCGGCCCCACTGCCCCCCGCCCCTGCCGCGGCGACGGCGACTACGCCTGGCGCTTCATCTCCCATCTCGGCCTCAACTACCTCAGCCTGACCGACACCGACGACGCGCATGGCGCCGCGGCGCTCCGCGAGCTGCTCCGCCTCTACGTCCCGCAGAACGCAGCCCTGGCCGCCCGCCAGCTCGAAGGCCTGCTCTCGGTCAAGACGGCGCCGGTCGTGCGGCGCATCCCCGGCGCCGGGCCGGTCTGCGCCGGCCGCGGCCTACAGGTCACGCTGACCATGGACGACCAGCCCTTTGGCGGCGCCGGCGGCATCCTGCTCGCCGCCGTGCTCGACCGCTTCTTCGCCAAATACGTCTCCATCAACGCCTTCACCGAGACGGTCATGCGCAGCCCGGACCGGGGTGAGGTGATGCGCTGGCCCATGCGCCTCGGCCAGCGCGCGGTCCTGTAGCCCACCATGTCGCTGACCCTCCCCGAGCTGGACCCGGCGCCGCCGCAAGCGGCGCCACCCGGCCCCACCGGCTTTGCGGCGCAGTTGCTGGAGGCGCCGCACGCCTTCGGCTTTTACCAGGCGATGCGCATGCTCGAAGCGCTGCACCCCGCCCGCCCCCGCTTCGGCCGCAGCAGCCGCCCGGCGCAGGACCTGCTCCGCCTGGGCCAGGAGGCCTCGGTCACCCATGCCCCCGCCGCCCTCGCCGGCTACGAGCCCGGCGCGGAAGGCCGGCCGGACCGCCTGCTGGTCCACTTCTTCGGCCTTTTCGGCACCGACGGGCCGCTGCCGCTCCACTTGACCGAATACGCCCGCGACCGCCGCCGCAACTACAACGACCCAACCTTCGCCCGCTTCGTCGACCTCTTCCATCACCGCACACTGTCGCTGTTCTACCGCGCCTGGGCCGACGTGCGGCCCACCGTCAGCTTCGACCGCCCGGCGCAGGACCGGTTCGGCGCCTATATGGCCGCCCTGATCGGCCTGGGCACACCCGGCCTGCGCGACCGGGACGCCATGCCGGACCTGACCAAGCTGCACTTCGCCGGCCACCTCGCGACGCAAACGAGGCACGCCGAAGGCCTGGCCAGCATCCTCAGCGCGTTCTTCACCATGCCCGTCCGCGTCGAGGGCTTCGTCGGCGCCTGGCTCACCTTGCCTCCTTCCGACTACACCCGCATCTCCGGCGGCGAGGCCACGGCCGCCCTGGGCGGCTCCGCCGTGCTCGGTGCCCGGGTCTGGAGCCGCCAGCACAAGTTCCGCCTCGTGTTCGGCCCGCTCAGCCTGGCCGAGTACGAGCGCCTGCTGCCCGGCGGGCTCAGCTTCCATCGCCTGATCCCGATCGTGCGCAACTACGCAGGCGACGTGCTGGCCTGGGACGTGAACCTGATCCTGAAGCAGCCCGAAGTGCCCGGCATCAGGCTGGGCCAGCAAGGCCGGCTGGGCTGGACCACGTGGCTGATACCCCGCCGGGCCGAAACGGACGCGGCCGACCTGTTCCTCAACGCCAGCGCCGACAGCCACGCCCAAGGCCTCGACAAGACCACCGCAGCAGAGGACGCCCCGACATGACAGAGATCAGCCGCGCCACCCTGTTCGGCAAGCTGAACCCGGTCGGCTACCGCGCCATCGAGGGTGCAACCGTGTTCTGCAAGCTGCGCGGCAATCCCTATGTCGAGATGGTCCACTGGCTGCACCAAATCCTGAACGCCCAGGACACCGACCTGCACCGGCTGGTCCGCCATTACGAGATCGACCCCTCCCGCCTGGCCGCCGATCTCACGGCGGCGCTCGACAAGCTGCCGCGCGGCGCCACCGCCATTTCCGATTTCGCGCCGCAGATCGAGGAAGCCGTCGAGCGCGCCTGGGTGTTCGGCACGTTGATGTTCGGCGAGACCCAAATCCGCACCGGGCACCTGCTGCTGGGCATGCTGAAGACGCCCAACCTGCGCAATGCGCTCCATGCCACCTCGCGCCAATGGGAGCGCATCAAGCCCGATGCGCTCAGCGACGATTTCGCCACCGTGCTCGGCAGCTCGCCCGAGGCCGGAATGGCCGCCTCGGACGGCAGCGGCGCCTCCACTCCCGGAGAAGCGAGCGGCGCCATGGCCCCGGCCGCGATGGGCAAGCAGGAGGCGCTGGCGAAGTTCTCGGTGGACCTCACCGCCCGCGCGCGCGAAGGCGCCATCGACCCGGTCACCGGCCGCGACGCGGAAATCCGCCAGGTGGTCGACGTGCTGATGCGCCGCCGGCAGAACAACCCGATCCTCACCGGCGAGGCCGGCGTTGGCAAAACCGCCATCGTCGAGGGATTCGCGCTTCGGATCGCCCAGGGCGACGTGCCGCCGCAGTTGAAAGACGTCAGCCTCCGCACCCTCGACGTCGGCCTGCTGCAGGCCGGCGCCAGCATGAAGGGCGAGTTCGAGCAGCGCCTGCGCCAGGTGATCGAGGAGGTGCAGTCCTCCCCCACGCCGATCATCCTGTTCATCGACGAGGCGCATACCCTTATCGGCGCTGGCGGCGCCGCCGGCACCGGCGACGCGGCCAACCTGCTCAAGCCCGCCCTCGCCCGCGGCACGCTGCGCACCATCGCCGCCACCACCTTTGCCGAATACAAGAAGTACTTCGAAAAGGACCCGGCGCTGACCCGCCGCTTCCAGGTCGTCCAGGTCGACGAGCCCGACGAGCACAAGGCCATCCTGATGATGCGCGGCATCGCCTCGCCGCTGGAGCAGCACCACAAGGTGCAAATCCTGGACGAAGCCATCGAGGCGGCGGTCCGCCTCTCCCACCGCTATATCCCGGCCCGGCAGCTGCCGGACAAGTCGGTCAGCCTGCTCGACACCGCCGCCGCCCGCGTGGCCATCAGCCAGCACGCCGTGCCGCCGGCCGTCGAGGACACGCGCCGCCGCATCGCCGCGCTGGAAACGGAACGCGGCATCATCGCCCGCGAGACCGCGGTCGGCATCGACGCGAAGGACCGCTCCGCCAAGGTCGAAACCGGCCTGGCGACGGAACAGGAGGCGCTGAAAGGCCTCGAAGCCCGATGGGAAACCGAGCGCGCGCTGGTCGAGAAGATCCTCGCCTTGCGCGCCGGCCTGCGCGAGACCGGCGCCGCCGTGGACAAGCCCGCCGGAGGCGACGCCCCGCCGCCCACGGACACGACGGCCCAACTTGCGGAGCTGCGCACGTTGCAGGCTGAGCTGGCCGAGCACCAGGGCGAACACCCGCTGATCCTGCCCAGCGTGGACCAGCAGGCCGTGGCCGCCGTGGTCGGCGATTGGACCGGCATCCCGGTGGGCCGCATGGTCCGCAACGAGGCCGCCGCCGTGCTGAACCTTGCCGGCACGCTGGCGCAGCGCGTGGTCGGCCAGGACCACGGGCTCCGCATGATCGCCCGCCGGGTGCAAACCTCACGCGCCGGGCTCGACAACCCGGTCAAGCCCGTGGGCGTGTTCATGCTTTGCGGTCCCTCCGGCGTCGGCAAGACCGAGACCGCCCTGGCCGTCGCCGAGGCGCTCTATGGCGGCGAGCAGAACCTCGTTACCATCAACATGAGCGAGTTCCAGGAGGCGCACACCGTCAGCACGCTGAAGGGCGCCCCGCCGGGCTATGTCGGCTATGGGGAGGGCGGCGTGCTGACCGAGGCGGTGCGGCGCAAGCCCTACTCGGTGGTGCTGCTCGATGAGATCGAGAAAGCGCACCCGGACGTGCACGAGATATTCTTCCAGGTGTTCGACAAGGGCGTGATGGAAGACGGCGAGGGCCGCTCGATCGACTTTCGCAACACGCTGATCCTGCTCACCTCCAACGTCGGCACCGACCTGATCATGTCGATGACCAAGGACCCCGACCTCATGCCGGAGACCGAGGAGATCGCCAAGGCGTTGCGTGAGCCCTTGCAGAAGGTGTTCCCGCCGGCACTGCTGGGCCGGCTGATCGTGATCCCCTACCTACCCCTGGGCGACGCGGTCATGCGCGGGATCATCAAGCTGCAGCTCGGCCGCATCGCCCGGCGCGTGCAGGCAACCCGTGGCATCCCATTTACCTACGACGACGCCGTGGTGGACCTCATCGCCAGCCGCTGCACCGAGCCGGAGAGCGGCGGCCGCATCATCGACAACATCCTGACCAACACGATGCTCCCCGACATCAGCGGCGCCTTCCTCACGCGGATGCTGGAGGGCGCCACCCCGGGCAAGGTGCATGTCGGCGCGGACGGGGCAGGGTTTGCGTATTCGTTCGAGTGAGTTTCTAACGCCGCCCCGCCAGCCACCCCTCCAGCAGCGCCAGGTTCCGCAAGTTCGCCTTGAACGCCATGTCGAACAGGTCGCCCAGCAGCGGCACCGACCCGCCCACGACCTCGACTGCCACGTTGGCCAGCATCCGCCCTAGCAACGCCGTGGGCGCCCCCATCCGCTTCGCCTCCCAGATCAGGTAGAGCGACACCAGCCCCAGCGCCACGTCGCCGGCCACCGGCGCCAGGCCGAACAGGCTGTTCACGCCGAAGCGGAAGCGGGTGCCCGGCAGCCCGAACTGCGCGTCCAGCAACCAGGCCAGCCGGCGAAACCGGGCGATGCGGGCGGCGGCGTCGGAGGGGCGGGCGTCGAATGCTGCGGTGGCCATGGCGGACATCCTCTGCTAACGCGCCCCCATGTCATGCGCCCCTGCGGCGCCTGCAAGCGGAGCCAAGCCCGTGCCGAAAATAAACACGCTCGACGAACTGCACGCCCTCTACGGCGAGCCCGGCGAGGCCTCGCTGGTCAAGGTCGCGCACCGCATCACCCCGGAGTATCGCGCCTTGATCGAGGCCTCGCCCTTCGCCGCCCTCGCGACCGCCGGTCCGGAAGGCCTGGACTGCTCGCCCCGCGGCGACCAGCCGGGTTTCGTGCGCATCCTCGACGACCAAACCCTCGCCATGCCGGACCGCCGCGGCAACAACCGCGTGGACAGCCTGGCCAACATCGTCAGGGATCCCCGCGTAGCACTCATGTTCCTGCTGCCCGGCAACGGCACCACGCTGCGCCTGAACGGCCGGGCCTACCTCGATACCAGCCCGGACCTGCTCGCCGCCTTTGCCGTCGACGGCACGGCCCCGCGCTGCGCCATCGTCATCCGCCTGGGCGAAGTCTACTTCCAATGCGCCCGCGCAATCGTCCGCTCCGCCTTGTGGAACCCGGCGCGCCACATCCCGCCCGGCGCCCTGCCCACGCCCGGCCAGATCCTGGCCGGCATGAGCGACCACCGCGTGGGCGGCGACGCCTACGACCGTGAGTGGCCCGCACGGGCGGCGGTCAGCATGTGGTAGGTCACCGCCGGGTCAGGGCTCTGCGCACAAACGGATTGCTCCGCCGCTCCGCCCCGACCGTCGAACCCGGCCCGTGCCCGCACAGGAACGCCATGTCGTCGCCCAGCGGCATGATCTTGTCGCGGATCGCGTCCAGCAAGGCGCCGGGGTCGCCATAGGGGAAATCGGTGCGGCCCACGGAGCCCTGGAACAGCACGTCGCCGAGCAGCGCCAGCCGCCGCGCCCGGTTCACGAACACCACGTGGCCCGGCGTATGGCCGGGGCAGTGCAGCACCTCGAACCGGTGCTCGCCCAGCGCGACCGCGTCGCCCTCCGCCAGCCACCGGTCCGGCCGCACGTTGCGGGCGCCCGACACGCCGAAGCGCATCCCCTGCTCCTGCAGGCCGTCGAGCAGGAACGCGTCCCGCTCGTCCGGCCCCTCGAGCGGCACGCCCGGCAAGGCCTCCCGTAACGCCGCCGCCCCGCCCGCATGGTCGATGTGCCCATGCGTCAGCAGGATGCGCTCCACCGTCAGGCCCAGCTCCTGCACCGCGCCCAGGATACGCGGCACGTCGCCGCCGGGATCGACGACCAGCGCCGCCTTGCTCGCCTCATCCCACACCAGGGCGCAATTCTGCTGCAAGGGCGTCACCGGCACGACGGCGATCTGCAGCGCGCTCACGGGGTCGCCCCCGCCGGGCCGAACAAGGCGCTACTTCACCGACGAGAAGGCGGTCGGCTGCAGGAAGGCGTTGACGATGTTGCCGACGATCTGCCCGTCTTTCTCCGTCTCCGCCCGCTTGGCGATCCACTCCGGGTCCGTCTGGAACGCGGTCCACTTCGTCTCCCGCTCGGCCATGCTTTCCCAGGCCAGCAGGTAGGTCAGCTCCTGGTTGGAGTCGCCCACCAGCGTGGTCCAGAACCCCGCCTGGCGGATGCCATGCCGCTCCCAGATCGCCAGCGTCACCGTCTCGAACCGCCGCAGCAGGTTCGGCAACCGGCCGGGCAGGCAGCGGTAGATGCGCATTTCGTGGATCATGGGGGTCCTCCTGTGCGGACCAGAGTGGCTGCCTTGCCAAACGAGGGCAAGACGGAACCGCCGCCCCGGGCTCGCCGTTCATCACTCCATGGCAGAGACGAAGCGCCGGCGCTGGCCTTTCATCCTGGGTGGACTAGTCCTCGTACTGGTCGCCGCCGTCGCCCTGTTCCAGTGGGATTGGCTGATCCCGCTGGTCAATAGCCGCGCCAGCGCCGCGCTCGGCCGCCCCGTGACCATCACCCACCTGCACGTCAAGCTCGGCCGCGTGCCGCACATCGTCGCCGACGGCGTCACCATCGCCAACCCCGCCGATTGGGCCGGCGGCGGCAATTTCGCCACGATCGAGCATCTCGCGCTCGACGTGGACGCCATGGCCTATATCCGCAACCGGCAGGTCGTGATCCCCGCGATCACCGCCGACAAGCCGGAGGTGGATGCGCAGCAATTGGCCGATGGGCGGGCCAACTGGACCTTCGCCAGCAGCGACCCGCCCTCCGCGCCCGCCTCCAGCAGCGGCCCCGAGACCAAACTGGGCACGCTCACCATCAACGACGGCCACGCCCACGTTCGTTCCGCCAAGCTCGCCACAGACTTCAACATCGACGTCGCGACCAGGGACGGTGACGGCGGCAAGGGCCAGATCGTCGCCACGGCGAAAGGCACCTATGCCAAGCAGCCCATCACTGCCCAATTCACCGGCGGCGCGCTGCTCTCGCTGCGCGACGAGACCCAGCCCTATCCCGTGAACCTTCAGCTGGCGAACGGCCCGACCAAGGTCTCCCTGGTCGGCACCGTGCAGAACCCACTCAGCTTCGCCGGCGCGGACGTGAAGCTCGAGCTGGCGGGCCCCGACATGGCGCTGCTGCTGCCGCTCACCGGCATCGCCATTCCCAAGACGCCGCCCTACCGCGTCTCCGGCAACCTCGACTATGCCGACGGCGTCTACAAGTTCCACAAGTTCACCGGCCGGGTCGGCAGCAGCGACCTGAACGGAGATCTCGACATCGACTCGAAGCCGCAACGTCTGGTGGTGACCGCGAACCTCAACTCCAAGTTGGTCGACCTGAAGGACCTCGGCGGCTTCATCGGCGCCGAGCCCGGCGACGCCGATAAGGGCACCAAGCGCCCCGTGCGCCAGAACGGCCGTGTATTGCCCGATCAGCCGATCGACCTGCCCAAGCTCAACGCCGCGGATGTGCACCTGAAATACCACGCCGGCCGCATCCAGGGCCGGGCGCAGCCGCTCGACAACATGCGGGCCGACCTGGATATCGTGAATGGCCAAGTGGACGTCCATCCGCTCAGCTTCGGCATCGGCCGCGGCCAGATCGCGGCCAACATCCACCTGGCCGAGAGCGGCAAGGCCGTGCATGCCAAGGCCACCATCGATTTCCAGCGCGTGGACGTGGACAAGCTGCTGAACGCCACCGGCGTGGCGCGCGGCGCAGGCGCGATCGGCGGCCGGGCCGTCATCGACGGCACCGGGCATTCGCTCGCCGAGATCATGGCCGGCGGCAATGGCGAGTTGAAACTTTACATGGGGTCGGGCGGCAACGTCAGCGCCCTGCTGGTGGACCTCTCGGGGCTGCAATTCGGCAACGCCCTGCTCTCCTATCTCGGCATCCCCGATCGTGCCCGGATCCAGTGCCTGATCACCGATTTCGTGTTGCAGCAGGGCGTGGCCACATCGCGGCTTACCGTGCTCGACACCGACGAGTCACGAGTAGGCGCCACCGGCACGATCAACCTGCGGAACGAGGCGATCGGCCTCGTGCTGAAGACCGAGGCCAAGCACTTCAGCGTCGGCTCGCTGCCCGCGCCCATCAACGTTACCGGAACATTGGCGGCGCCTGGCGCGAGCCCGGACCTCGCCGCCGTCGCCGCGCGGGCTGGGGCGGCCGTGGGTCTGGGAATCTTGCTGACGCCGCTAGCCGCAATCCTGCCAACGATCGAGATGGGGACCGGGGAAGACGGCGCCTGCGCCGGGCTGTTGAAGAATGCGCAAACGCCGCCCCGGGTGCCAGCCCCAGCCTCCCGCCCGGTCAGCCGCAACCGACGCTGAAGCCGCGCCATGCCAGGCTGCGCCGGTTGAGTTCGGCAAGCCGATGCGGGTCGACGAGGACGGCCTCCGCCAGCGCCACCGCCGCCGCAAGCTGCCCGGGATGCAGGTTGCGGATGGCCGGTCGCGTGATCTGATGGTGCCACACCCCGCCCAGGGCGTTGTCAAGGAACACGCGCATGAAGCAGTGGTCCCGGTCGATCGGCCAAGCGTGAGCGGCGGCGAGGCCGGGCAGCACGACCCGCGTCAACGCAAGCCAGCGTTCCAGCAGCCGCTGATCCTCACCCTGGCCCTCGAGCCCGGCGCCCAGCTTGCGTTCGAGCGATTGCGCAGCGCCCACTTCCCCCCGGCTCGTAATCTCATTCCTGCGCATGTGACCCTGTTCCACCAACTTCCGGGCGCGGAAAACGCGGCCGTGCAGCAAACCCTCTCCACGTTATGCCAACGCCAGCTGGGCTTCCCCGTCCGGGTCGCCGGCCTACGCCCGCTCGGCCGCGGCGTGGCGTTTGCGCTCGAATCGGCCGAACTCGCCCGCCTCCGCGGCAGGCTGGCCGTGATCTGGGCCGACTGGCTCGCTCCGCAAGATCGGCAGGGCTACCGCCCCCACGTCACGGTCCAGAACAAGGCTGACCCGGCCGAGGCTCGCGCCTTGCTCCAGCGCCTGCAAACCGGCTTTGCCCCTTATGGCGTGCAGGCCGAGGGCCTCCTGCTCTGGCGCTATCACGGCGGACCCTGGGAGGCGGTCGCCCGCTTTCCGTTCCAGCCCTAATCGTCCGCCGGCGCCCCCGCCAGCACCCCGCCGTCGATGACGATGGTCTGGCCGGTCATGAACCGCCCCGCCGCCCCGGCCAGGAACACCGCCGCGCCGGCGATCTCGTCCGGCTCGCCGATCCGGCGCAGCGGCGTATCTCTCGTGCGGCGGCGCAGATTGTCGGCGTCGTCCCACAGCGCACGCGCGAAATCCGTCCGCACCAGGCCCGGGGCAATGCAGTTCGCCCGCACCCCGCGCGGCCCCCACTCGACCGCAAGGTTCCGCACCAGTTGCATGTCGGCCGCCTTCGAAATCCCATAGGCGCCCAAAGTCGTGGAGCCGCGCAGCCCGGCGATCGACGAGACCACGATCACCGCGCCCCCGCCCCGCTCGGCCATCCCCGGCAGCACCATGTTGCACAACCAGTGATTGCTGCGGATGTTCGACGCCATGATTCGGTCCCAGGCGTCGTCCGGGATGCCGATCGACGGACCGAAATGCGGGTTCACCGCCGCATTGCACACCACGGTGTCGATCCGACCCCAGGCTGCCAGCGTCCGGTCCACCAATCCCTCCAGCTCCTCCTTGCGCCCGATGTTGCAGGGCACCACCAGCGCCTCCCCGCCCCGGGCCCGGATGCCCGCCGCGACGGCCTCGCACGCCTCGGCCTTCCGGCTGCTGACCACGACGCGGGCGCCATGCTCGGCCATGCGCTCGGCAATCGCGCGTCCGATTCCCTTGCTGGAGCCGGTGATGACGGCCACCTGGCCGCTGAGGTCGAACAGCGAGGCCATCGTGTTTCCCTTGCTTGCGCGCCGCAACATCGGCCTTGCAACCCAGCTTGCCAAGATGCGGCCGTTCCGTCAGTCAGGCGCCATGAGCACGCTGCAAGCCATCCTGATCGCCATCCTGCAAGGCGCAACCGAGCTGTTCCCGATCAGCAGCTTGGGCCATGCCGTCGTCCTGCCCGCCCTCCTGAACTGGAGCTTGAACCAGCGCTCGCCGGAGTTCCTGCCCTTTCTCGTCCTGCTGCACACCGGCACCGCCGTGGCCCTACTCGCCTACTTCTGGCGGGACTGGCTCGGCCTCGGCCTCGGCCTCGTCGGCGTGGGTGGCCCCCAGCGAGCCGCCGAGGCACGGCGCATGGCCGTGCTGATCGTGGTCGCGACGGTCCCGGCCGTGATACTGGGCTTCGCACTCAACGCCTTCTTCCGCAGCCTATTCGCAAGCCCGGTGGTGGCGGCCGGGTTCCTCGCACTGAACGGCCTGGTCCTGCTGTTCGGCGAGCGCCTGCGCGGCGCGGCGCGCGGCCCATCCAAGCCGCTGACCGCGCTGACGATCCCGGACGCGCTCGCCATCGGCGTCTGGCAGTGCGGCGCCTTGTTCCCCGGTATCTCGCGCGCAGGCGCCACCATCGTCGGCGGCCTGCTGCGCGGGCTGGACCATGAGGGCGCCGCGCATTTCTCGTTCCTGATTGCGGCCCCGATCATCATTGGCGCCACCGTTCTCGAAGTGCCCCACCTCCTGCACGCCAGCGTGCCGCCGGGGGTGTTCCAGCAGGCCTTCATCGCCGCCGTCGCGGCCGGCCTCACCGCCTGGCTCGCGACGGCGTTCCTGATGCGCTACTTCCGCCGGCATGACGACTGGGCGCTCAACCCGTTCGCCTACTATTGCTTGGTGGCCGGCCTGGGCAGCGTTGCGTATCTGGCGTTCTATTGATGCCGCTTCCCCGCCGCCTGCTGCTGCTCGGCGCGGGCGCGCTGCTCGCCGCCGCCGACCGCATCCCCGTCGCCGCCACGCCGATCTCCCGCCTGGACACGCCCTGGTGGCGCGCGCGGCATCAGGAGAAGCTGGCGGAGTTGCAGCGCGGCCGGGTCGACCTGCTCTGGCTGGGCGACAGCATCACTCAAAATTGGGAGTTGCAGGGCCCGCCGGAGTGGCGCGACTTCGCCCCGGTCTGGCAACGCTTCTACGGCGACCGCAACGCCGTCAACCTCGGGTTCAAGGGGGACACCACCGCCCACCTGTTGTGGCGCATACAGAATGGCGAGCTGGACGGCATTCGCCCCAAGGCGGCGGTGGTGCTGATCGGCGCGAACAACATGGGCCGCGTGCGCTGGGATGCGCCGCAGACCGTGGCCGGTATCGCCGCCGTACTGGACGAATTGCAGCGCCGGTTGCCCGGCACCCGCATCCTGCTGCTGAGCGTGCTGCCCAGCATCCGCAGCAAATGGGTGACCCGCACGACAGGCGCCATCAATCAGGCGCTTGCGGCCCGCTATGTAGCCGGCGGCCCGGTGGCCTTCATGGACCTGAGCCGGCTGTTCCTGCGGGACGGCGAGGTGGATCGCGGCCAGTTCTTCGACGACCATCTCACGCCGCCCGACCCCCCGCTGCACCCGACGGCCCAGGCTCAGCTTCGGATCGCGGAAGCGATCGAGCCGGTGCTGTCGTCGTTTCTCGGCGACCGCAACCGGGCCCACCGCTGATCGCGGCAGTGCCGGCAGGGTCCGGCTCGTGCGGCGCGACACGATCGACCAGGCCGCGGAGCGCAGCCAGCATCGACTCTGCCTGGCCCGCGCACACGCGGATCGCCCGCATGCTGTCGAGGTGCGCCAAGACCGCCTCGCCATTCCATTGGCCCGCACGGTCGTAGCGCCGGATCAGCTCGCACAGGCTGTAGGCCGCCTTGCCCAGCGCCGGAAGGCCGCATAGCCCGGCCAAACTCGCCACCTCGCCCGCCCTGGCGTGAAGCCGCCTGGCCTGGGTTTGCTCATCGCCGAGTGTCTGGATTGCCGCAGGATTACGTCGATTGCAGACAGGTTGTCCTGTCGTGCTCCGGCCATCTGCGCCTCAGCGGCGGCAACGGCCTGCGCGGCGGTGAGGCCGCCCGGCTGTCGCAACAGCCGGCCGATGCCGCTGGCCCGCATCATCGTGCGACGGCCGCTTGCCGGGACTGCGCCGGCCTGGTCTCCCCCGCCATCCAGGACAGGCGTTCAAACAGCACGGCCGGGGTGATGGGCTTGACGACGACCGCGCTGACGCCGCTCTCGCGCGCCATGCGGATGCCGGCTTGGTCGGCGTGCCCCATGGCCAAGATCACCGGAGGCCAAGATCACCGGCGCGTCGCGAGACGAGAACCGCGATCGGCGGACCCAGCGCACGAACGCGTAGCCGTCCATGTCGCCCAGCTCGGTCCCGACAATCAGCAGGTCCGCCGGGACATGCACCAGTTGCTCGCGCGCCTCGGCCGCAGTCGAGCAACGCGCAGAGCGCCGCACGCCAAAACCGCGCAGGATATGGGCCATCATGTCCTGTTCGAGCCGGCTCGGTTCCACGTGCATAACGACGATGTTGCCGAAGAACAGCCGCTCAGCCGCAGCCGGGCCCATGCGGGCGATCGCCGTCAAGGCTCCGCTCCGAACAATGCCAACTCGCACTCGTCCGCCGGCAACATGCTCAACACCACCTCTGGCCGCGCCGTGATGTGATACTCGCCTTCCATCACCAACATCCTCCGTTCCGGCCTGGCCAGAACCGACACGGTCATGTGAGAGGGCCCAGCACGGCTTCGATCTCTGCCCCGCAACGTCTGGAGCGTAAACGGCTCACCACGTCCGGGCCGTGCTCGCCGGCTTCAATCGACAGCAACCCGGCTTCCAGTTCCGCGAGCTACTCATCGCACTCCTGGAAGAAGGTCTCCTTGCTGGCGATCATCGGGTCCATGCGGCTACGGAGCAATGATGGTTGGGATCGCCGCAAGCAGCTTGCGCGAGATCCTCAGGTTGGACAGCCTCGCTCTCTCCGTCACAGGTGCGGCGAGTATCGGGCGAATTGCTGAACCCAAGGTTAAGCTGGCGCGTAACCGGGATGGTGCTGCTGGAGGGGATTGAACTCTCGACCTCTCCCTTACCAAGGGAGTGCTCTACCACTGAGCTACAGCAGCGCCGGCGCGCAAACACCAGCGCCCTATAGGAGATGGGGCTGCTCGACGCAACCCTGTCGTGGATCGCCACGCTATTCTGCTACCCAAACCAGTAACGTTCGGGCAAGATCAGTCTTGTCCTTATCCGGTAAAGCCCGTGGCAACGGCAGACGTCCCGCCACGCTCAATCATCCCCTCATTCCGCCTATGCAAGCAACCCGCTGAATTGGCTGGCTTGTGAGACTGCTTTGGCGAAAGCCGCCATGAGTGGCGCCAGCCTGTGT
>JAABUK010001248.1_pt1 | contig 49307 bp, 44 predicted proteins | sample 5559141 | NCBI WGS metagenome assembly JAABUK01 (sample SAMN10711869, study PRJNA513367) | rock metagenome | isolation source: Antarctica rocks | place: Antarctica: Victoria Land, Pudding Butte nord | collected 2016-01-03 | reverse complement strand
TAAGAATATTATTAAGGTAAATAATATAAAATTTATTTAATAATCTTATTAAGAACTTATTAATATAAGCTTAAAAGGTTACTAATATATTTATAAGACTAAATAATATTATTAAATACTTATAATAATTATAATATATATAAAATATAATCTTCTACTTATCCCCTTTCTAAATCCTAATATAATAGTATATATCTTTAAGATTAAATCTTATAAAGATCTTAATCCCATTTAAATAGTTTAATATCTTACTAATCAAGGATAATAGATATTAATTCTTAATAGTTACCTTATTTGACTTATAATAATTAATATATAAGTATAAGCCTCTATCCTTCTTTAAAATAAAAAGGATAGGTAATTTTATAAGATTCTTTAAATACCTAATCTACCCCTTTATTAAGGCTTTATTTAGATAGTATCTTAACTTTACTAACTCTATATTTAATAGATTATATAATAGTTTATAAAGAGGATTATTAATTATATTAATAATATAATTACTCCCTTAATAAGATAGTAGATATTCTACTTTATTTATTAAGAATATATCTAAGAACTTATTAAACTTAGAGGGTAATATCTATAATTTAATTATACTTTTTATACTTTAATCTATTTTATCTACTACTCTTAAATTAATTTAAGTAGGTTCTAGATTTATAATATTAAAAATAAGAAATAAGTAAATAATAGATTATTTCTTTAAGAACTTTATAAACTACTAAGGTTTATTAATTTAAAATAATAACTTATTGATTCTAATTTATTATCTCCTTATATTTATATTAATTTTAATACTTATTAAATATTATATAAGTTTATTAATAATTAATAATAAACCTACTTTATTAATAGTATAAAAGGTATAAGTATATTAATAAGATAAACCTTAATTATTTATAATTTAATAAGTTATATTATATACTTTATAATAAAAAACTTATTTACTATTTATAAAACTTAAATATAATAATTTTATATTTTTAATATATTTTAGGCTTACTTTGATAGTATAAGCTTATAAAATAATATTTAATTAAGAATTATAATTTAGATATCCTTTATATTAAAGAGGATTACGCTTTAGTATTATCTTTACTTTATAATAATAAAGTATTAGAGGTTTAACCTCTACTCCTTTCTATATTTCCCCTATTAAGTTAAAGCTTTTAATAGAGTCTAGCCTTTTCCTTACTCTTTACTTATATATTAACTTTAACTATTTATAACCTTAAAGTTAAGATATTTTAAATTAAATTAAGATCTATCTTACTTAAATAATTTAAAGTAATTAATTATATAATAATCCTTCTTATTATAATTCTAATAAGTAATATTAGATAGATTATATAGCTTAGGCTTATTTTATCCTTACTTTATATTACGCCTACTTAATCCTTATCCCCTTAATATATATCCCCTTATAATATTATCTTTATTTATTTATAACTTCTTACCCCTATTATAATTTAATAACTCTTATAATATATTTTATTAGGCTTTCTTATTAAAGGTCTTTATTTTATTAATATTAATCTTAAGATATATTATTAATAATAGGAGTTTATCTCTTATATTAAAAAGGAATTTATAATTTATAAAAATAATTTAAAGCTCTTTAATAAATTTACTTTTAACTATTTTAGGAAGTTAAGCCTTTAAAGATATTAAGTATACTTTAAATTTATAAATTAATTATAAAGGCCTTTAATATATATTAATATATTACTAATATATACTTAATTCTTAATTTAAAGGATCTTTAATATAATTTAATAAGAAATTTATAAAGTTCTTTTATATTAAATAAGAATATAAATAAGTAGCTTAAAGTTACTTTAAGTTACTTTTAAGTATTAATATTATAAATAGGATATATAATATATTTATAAAGAAGTTAAATAGGATTTATAAAAAGGATATATTATAATATTATATTTAATCTTAATATTTATAAAACTTTTTTTATAATAATTAGGAATAAGAGTTAATTTTAATATACTTTAAATAAGAATAGTCTATTCCCTAAATTTATTATATATATACTTTTAATTAGTACTTCCTCCTTATATTAAAATCTATTTACCTATTTTAAGAATAATAATATCTACTTTAATATCTTATAATTATTAAACTTATAATAGTTCCTCCCGCTTATATATTACTTATATAAGATATTTAGTTAAAAGGGGAGTACTTTTTTTATTATCCCTTATATCTTTACTATTATTACTTTTAATATTATTATATCTAATAACTTTCCTAAGATTAATAATTCTACCTTATCTATCTAAGCGAATAGGATTATTATTAATAGTATTTAATAACCCGCTTTTAGCTTAATTATATAACTACGGCGTACTACTTATAACCTTATTAGAATAAGTTATATTAATTATAATTAATAATAAATTACTATCCTTTAATAGGTAGAAGAATTATAATTATTATAATTATTAATTATAAGAGGTATATAATAATATGATATTAATCTTATTTATAATAAGATAAATTCTTAAAGAATCTAAGAGGTTTCTTATAAAGGATCTTTATAAAATCCTAAGTAAAAGAAATATAAGCCTTATATATTATTTCCTTACATAGCCTTACTATATAAGTAAGACGTATACTAAAAGTATACTATAAGCTAGTTATAATATATATATAACGTAATTTATTAGCTATAATTAAAATAATTATAAGGTTAGGATTTAAAGTCTTTTAATATATAAATTATATATAATATACTAGTATACTATATATAGTAATAAAGTTAAGATTTAATATTACCTATTAGAATTAAATTACTAAAAATTAGTAGCTTAATAGTCTTAGTAATTCCTTATAATTAGTTTATAACTATACTAATATCTATATTAATAAGGAGTATTGAAAATATAATATATATTAGTTATAATATCTAACTAGTATGAATTAGACTTCTAATAGCTTAAGAGTTAAATTTTATTATTATTATTAAGGCTAGCTTCTCTAAAATATATATAACTCTTATTACTTTATTAAAACAGATTTAGGATGAAGATTAAGATAAAGATTAGGGGGCTTCCTAGGGGTATTCCGTAGGATCTAGAGGTAGAGTCTCCCCTATTAACAAGCGGGCGGGTACCTACTATTACCTGGGCCGGATACCCGCCCTGGTGCCCAGGCAGGCTTCAACTTCAAGGGTACTAATCCGCGCCGCCCCGGTCCGCGGCGTAGTCATATTTACGTATTTACAATTCATGCAGGGACATCCCGAGCCAGGGGGATCATTGCCAGTTCAGTACGAGACGGGCGACTCAAAGGTGGGTCCATGATATAACGGTTAGACCAGGTGGAGTGGCTCGCGGGTGACAGAAACGCCTGAGCAATCCTCCCACTTTTATTTTGTGGAATAAGTCTATCATTACCTTCATCATAAAGTAATAGTTGCGGTGTGGAAACAAATCATTTCTGCTATTTTCTACTTATCAAAACATCGTGTTAGGACCTTTCGTTGGAGCGTGAAAGATTTGCAGGTTTTGGGTGTGCATGCTAGGTAGATACGACTCTTTGCTGCAACGCGCTAATGTACTTAGGTACAGTATGTGCATCCGTCACTCGAGCCTCGAATGAGCGTAAAGCGCATCGATCTCAGCCTGATATAACGCCAGAGATTCCCGTCTCAAGATCGTGTTTTTCGCCGTCCGCGCCAAAGGTTTGGTTGCACTAGCGCACACCATCAGCTCCTTCCGTAATTTCACATACTCCGAACATAGCCCGTTTGCCTTGCTGATTTCCGGCCATAGGCGGTCCAATACCTTGCTCTGCTCAGCTTGAGAAAGGTTGGCTGATCCTGCTAGTTCGATGATCAAGCATGGGTGCAGCCGGCCTTCGCCTCCCACCACCACTGCCCGTATGTCTGGGTGATTGGTTATGTTAGCTTCGATATTTGCAGCTTGCAAGCTTTCTCCGTGGGAAAGGATGATCAAGTCATCGGTGCGACCGGCATAAGCCCACAGACCCTCTTTGGTGGGATGCCTCGTCCAGAGATCTTTCGTATGGAAACGATCAAGATCAGGGTAAAGGTAGAAGACCTGCTGCCATCGCTTGAGACTCTCGTCGCGGTAGAAAACCAGCTCATACAGATGATTCAACCAGTGTTCGAACCGTACACCCATAGCAGCCCGAAAGGTGTAATAGTTCCAGTACTCATCGTTGCGAACTTTTGTAAAATACCCACCAGCCTCGGTACTCCCTATCCCGGGATGCAGGCAGCAGCGGCCTGCTAGTCGATCACCTGTTGCTTTGTTGAGAGGAGCTCCTACGTAGTATAGATACTTTAGATCTTGTAAGCGCTTGAGCATAGTATCATCTCGGCACATATCCTCAATCAAGGAAGGTGGTAATTCTGCTCTGACGACATGACCGAATTCCAGGATTTGGTCCAGGATTTGAGCGGTAGGTTGGGGCCCTACAGGACCAATCACGAGTATTGTGTTCAGAAAAGTGGTGATCTGCAGCGCAAATGTTGTGCCAACAAAATAGAGGCGTAAGTGAGCGAGATCTACAACTTTTGGAGGAACCATGGATGAAACGTACATGAAGGGTCGGAATAGGAGTGTACCATCTGTTGCCGGCCCAGTGAGAATTGTTGGTCTCTTCGTGTGCATCAGGCATCAATTCTGCTGCATCCAAAGCAGTCATCATGTAATTAGTGTAGGGAACTGGTCGTGGAAGGCCTACTCGATTCAGTGGGATTCGTTGGCAGGAAGGTATGGGGATATGATACCTGTAGTGCCAGATGTATGGAAGATTATCCAGGGATCGTCTTTGGCCTGATTGAAAGATTTAGTATATTCGTAGATCGGAGCCTTGTCGTCCCGCAGCCATTCATCCAAATCCGGGACCGTGATATCCCGTATATGAGGACGTTCGGCCAATATTTCCCGAACTTTTGGCGCTGAGGGCGCTGCATGGAGATACGAATCACACTTTGTTAAGTCGAGTATATGTTGTTGGGCCTTAATGGTTGTAAATGGAGACGGCAGGACGATCTGTCAGACTTCTCAGTAAGATGAAGCTTTGGTAGACAATGGGTAAAGCACACTTGACGACCGACTTTGACTGTCGCAACGGTAAGAATGGGATATCTCAAGTCTTTGGGGCCGGCATAAGCAAATGTCTCGAAAGGATGTTTGCACCGGCCAAGTGTGGAGTCGAGCCACCAAGCGGCGTGGTTGATTGCGTTAGAAAACTGCGCATAACGAATGTCTCGAAAACCCTTCGACAAATCTTCGTCGTCCACAGGAACAGATACCCACACTTTTGCTGGATCATCCTTAGCAAATGAGTCTATGAGGCTGACGATCAACCTTTCCCCACGAGTTGCTGTTACGGTAGACATAGTCAGGATGACCATGAGTGGCAATGAAAGGCCTTGAGATACTCAGTCTCATATACACAAAGCATTCACCGCTCAAGAGTCATGCATTAGCGGACCATGCGTCATCCCGGACGTGGTACATGCATGAAGGTAGCCCAGGCATAGAGTGGGGGTGCGTCTGAGGCCAGTGGCCATATGTGTTTATGATACCACTTCCTCTCTAAATTTTAGGGCCTTTACCATGAAACACAGGTGTCATTTCGTAATCTTTATCAGTCATGGGTGAATTTGAAGTCCATTCGCGCTGCCGCCCCCGGCCCCTACCAGCCCCTGCCAGCCCCTGCGTCAAGCTCGACGATGAGTCTACCTCAACCCCGCCTCGCCTCGCCTGGCCTTAGACCTTCTGGCTACTTGGAGGGTAATTGGCGTGTTGCCCAACGGACCCATACGAGCGAATCCTATCTTCCAGTCCCGGTGGTACAAAGTTGCTTCCTCACTTGCTGTCTTGCTGAGCCAAGCCGGCTATACCTCCGAATCTCAATATCGAAATCTACCTTTCTTCTCATCCTTCATTGTGCCAGAATTTCGCAAGCCGCCCTTCTCAAGTGCGCGAAGTGCAAGAGGAAGTCCACGATGGAAAATTTTCATAACCGGTGACGGCACACCGATAGAATTCAGTTGTGACTGGGGATGCATAGATGAGGGTCAACCATGAACTATCAGGTTCCACTCGAACCTATTGCCCCTGAAGCAGGCAGTCAAGTTGATCCGCTGAATGCCAACATGCATTGATCATTAAGACGCATCTGAATCTCAAGGTGATAATATGAAAGGATCAGTTAAAGCTTCTCTCGGGCTTGTCTCAAGGTCCATGATGACTTCTTAACCAAATCCTTCCACTCTTGGGAAGCCACTAGCATGCAGTTATCTGATTTTCTGCTCCCATAAGTCTCATAGAATTTCTCGGTAGTCCTATACTCGTTGAGATACGCCACGAGCCATTCTGCAATAACCAAGGAACATTTCGAAGGCGTCTCGAAAGGCAGCAGATGAGCATTTTCGCCAAACACAGCCCTTTGAACTCGTCCTGTTTTAGAGCCCCCACTGCCTCCCACCCCTACGCCAGTAGTGAGGAATTTCTCCAACTGCTCGTTCCCGGTCGACAAATGGCTTTTACCTCCAAAGAGATAGAAGACATTGGGTCTGAGATGCGGAAGATTGCTCAGAGTAATGACACCTTCAGCACGGTGGGATAAAAGCTGACCCTCGATCTTAGGGTCAAGATCCGGAGACAGCAAGCGATCCATACTCTCACTTTGAGGCTCAAAATTTGGGCGGAGATACGACCATGACTCTTGATGTTTCGTGGTGGTCAGAGTTACTGAATCTTTCTGCACAGAGTTGTCTGCACTAGGGTAGGGGTATATTGCGGTTGGCACTTGGCGCAAACCGAATTGAAGATATCTGTCGAGTACCCTGCTGTCCCACGCTTGGAAAAACTTGTTGTTGCGGGACGCAGCTTCACTGGCCTCGCGCGATGGCCACAGGTCCTTGCGAGCAGTTGACATGAATGCCGAGTTCGTCCCTGAGGGATGTCTGTTCAGGATCGCGGGTTCGATGAACACTAATGCTGAGAACAATCGAGGATGGAACATGGACAGGTTGACTCTGGCGATCGGTTAGCTAATCGAGCATGGGACCGACGGGCAGCACGTGCAATTGAGTGCAGCCCATGCTGTGGGCGACCCCAATAATCGGACGAGGCATCTGATCCGCATAGCGATTTACCATGACGAGTAGATCTCTTGAATGGTCGAACCAAGAAGCTGCGCTGTTGTTATTCCTATTGAACTTTCGTCTTCTCTCAACGTGCATTCATACTGTCATCGCCCTGCCTGTGTTCGTTCAGCACACCGCTTGCGCCTTGCTGCGAGCTGTCTGCGGCCCATATACCTCGGATGCTAAACTTGTGGCTGCGCGAAAGACTTTCCATATCGTCCCAAAGAGGCTCGTAGCACTCCTGGGCATACACGTCAGCTTGTGCATATATTCAGAACTCAGGAGCGCTCACTTTGGGGAAGCCATTCGCATGTGCGGCAATGATGGTAATGGCGTTCTCGCTTGGCTCAGCCTTCTGTAATGGAACATACTGCTTGATAGCTAGCTGCAGAGGGTGAGGGCGCCGATCACGGGTCGCGTTTGGGTACTCTCGAACGTGTTGGCATGGGATGATGTGCTCGACTACTTTGAAGTGTTGGGAGGACATTTCGAGCTTGAACGTAGGGCGCGAATGAGATGAAGGAACAAAGCATGCCAGCAGAGATTGAAGTGGGTGGACCAAGTCTCAGCTACGAGTGTTCAGTACGTAGTAAAGTACTTTACTTGAGGCATCGGTAAGAAACAGTAAATTACAAGGTCGACGATGCCAAGCAGTAAGGCTGGACTACGCTAAACCCTGCCGATCCCTTGGGCTTTCCTTGGCGCCGAACCAGTAGTAGCATAAAGTAGTGAAGTATTTGGTGGGGCCCAGTACGGCGTATGAATTGCGCATCACGTTTCGGCATGCAAAGCACCTCGACGGCTGACCCCAAACAAATTCCCCTCACTGCTCCCTGCCCACCCTTCTCCCCCCGGTCAGATGTTACGTGACCTATAAGCATTGAGCATTGATGAGCTTGCCTTATTGAGCCCATCCGGCTCCAAGCCTCCTTGATTCCTTCGCGACCCCCGCGGCTGCAAGACATTCCCAGCTGCAGTGGTGAGATGGACTCAGCCCCGTACGACAGGATCAAGGTATGTACCTTACGAAATCCTACCATGAGACACGAAATGAGGGTCTGGTGGAATTCTGTCGAACAGCCGCTGTCTTTTCCTCTCCTAGGCTGCCCTAGCCTCTCTTTGTACGGTTTAGCTGTCCATGTCATTCCTTTTCCTCAATTACACCATGTCAGAATCAACGTCAACCTATCCTCCTGAATATTTAGAGCAATACAGTGGGCATAGGCTCCTTGCTGTCTCAATAGTTTTCATCATACTGGACATTCTTTTTGTTGCGCTCCGCCTCTATACACGGCGAACAACAAATGGCTCCAAATGGGGCTGGGACGACAATTGTCTCATGCCTGCCATAATCATGAATTTGGGCATGTGTAGTCTGGGCATCGGTGCGTATGCAGATAATTTTCCGGGACAAGGTGCTGAGTGACAGCAGTCATGGTCAAAATTGCAGGCGTGGGCTACCACATTGCTACGGTCTCGCCTGCAACGCTCATCCATTGGGCTAAATGTGTATACGTTCTTCCCTGGATATACCTCACAGCTGTTCTGTTGCCCAAAATGTCTATTCTATTTACCTATCTCCGCGTCTTCACAAACGGAAACCTCCGTCTCGCGACGTACGCTCTCATGGCCATCGTCTTTGCGACTTGGCTCGGTTATGGGTTAGGAAACACCTTTCAGTGTCATCCGATTGCCTTTGCCTGGGACAAGAAAATCCCTGGCGGGACCTGTTATAATGTCGTAGCTTTCTACAAAGCAGTCAATGGTCCATTGATTGCGACGGATGTTGTTATGATCGGCCTGCCAATCCCAATGGTGTGGCATCTCCAGACCACGCGGCTGAGGAAGGCTGGTCTGACTCTTGCCTTCATGGCTGGTGGCATGTGAGCATATCTTTTCTTCTCCCGTTCCTCCTTCTTTCCAGCCCAATCGCGCCCTGAACCAAGGCTTCAGCATTGCTAATTTACTCTCCTCATGGAAGAGGAACAATCATTTCATGCATACGTCTCGCCGCATTCGAGCTAACAGACGCCTACGTCGACAATACTTGTGAGTGTTATAGCGTCACTGGCACCGGCCATGTAGGCGAGCCTTCGAGTCTGACGAGCTTTATTTCTAGGGGCCTCGGTTTCCCTTGTTTCCTGGTCCATCGCCGAGCCCGGCATGTACCTCGTCGCCGCGTGCCTACCCACTCTACGTCCGCTCGTCTCTCACTTCGCTCCCCCCTGGCTCAAACTGCTAATGAGAGGTAAAAAGTCAACTTCTTCGGCGTCTACACCTTCAATCAGGCTTATGCATCCAAACGCGAAAGGGGGTTCTACGAAACTCGATGGCCGTCACGGGACAAGGGACTCTGGACGCCATGCAGAAAATTTGGGGTTGAAGAACAAGACGAAGACGCTAGGGTCTGAGATTAAGGTGAAGGCTGGAGGAGAACATTCTGGAGGAGTAGAGCCTCCGTCGAGTGGAGTTGGACTGACAACGAATGTTGCCGTCGAAGTGGAAGATGTGGACCTGGACTTGGACCTGGAGAGTGGTCAAAGACGTAAGGGGCAAACATTTTCTAAGACTATGTGAGGCGGGTATGTAGTACATTTCTCTCCGCCATTCGGAAAAGTACTGGAGAACTTCTAGCTAGGACTTTACCATTCTAGCAATAATCCTAGCGCCTTGATCAGCCGTTCTGCCATGTATCCGCCTCTCTAAGGCTCCTCGGCTTTACACGTACACTCCGAAACGTTATCATTTACCGCGAAAGATTGCATCCCGTACAACATAATCCCCATCAAGACCTCGACCTTCCGGCCTTTCCTGACCACCCTCAGAGCCATTCTCCTGCGCAAGAACTTTGACACCGTCCTCCGTGCGGCCAGCGACGAGGTTGTGCTTTCTCAAGACTCGCCCCTTCCAAATAAGCAACACCATGAACGAGGAAACGAGGACACAGAGAAGACCCATCGTACCGAAGGCCCTGTTCATGAAGCAGCACGAAGCGTTATTAGCCTCTAGCTCGGAAAACAGTTGGAAAGAGACTAGCGAGGTGCCTCGGGCCGGCTAAGGGCTACTAGCTTATTCCTAGGGCGGGCTAAGGGAGCGCCATGCGCCCTAAGCCCTAGGGCCGGCCCCTGGCAGCTACATTTTGTGCTATCTATCACGTAAGAAATCCCGATTTTACGACGCTAAGGAGGTCTCTCCTTAGAGACTTGGCGCCACGCCCCCTAAGTCCTAGGGGCGGGTTAGTCGCCTCAAATGTCTTTTATAATCGACGGCGACGTTTAGGAGGTCACCCCCGGAGTAACCCTTTACATCACAAACTTTTGATACCTGGAATTAGTCGGTTCAACTAAAAGTGTTAGGCGCGCGGTATAAGCGGAACCCTAGACTACTTATAGTATATAGCGCTATCGCTAAGGGTAACGGGTAATACAGGGGCCGGTACGTGGGGCGGTAGCGTATACGGCCTTACTTTAAGAGTAGTACCCGGTAGTACCCGCTTGAAGCGGGCCCGCCTAGGCTCCCAGGGCGCCTAGAGACGCCTGGCCCTAATACCCCCAAGACATCAAGGGCGGAAAGTTATGTGTCACTGCCAAGAAATCCGAGATTCGAGACTCTTTGATTTCTGGACAGCTGTCATACGCATGTGGCTACTATGAGCTCGGAGGATGCGGCGAGGTGCATGCGTGCAAAGCATCAACCCTCCTACACGATCCGCAGTAATCTCATAGAGCTTGTGCGCGCCTATCAAAACACAAAGGGTTGTGTTTTGATTCCGGGATTGTTTTTGAGCTGATGGCGACGCATATGGCACGGGTCCCTGTGTTGTTTCAATTATGTTGATAGGTACACTAACCGCCTATGCACGAAAGAAGGGTGTGACGGGATGATCTATCCATTGGTAGGATTCCATGCATCAGCACGTACATAATCTTGCGCTCTCTGCGCTAGCCTTCCATCATGATTGGCAGCCAAACCGGAGAAGCTACCATGTCAGCAAGGCTGGAGGTGGAAGCGAAGGAGCCAAACAAGAGTAGCTCTTGCTTGCCAGCATCTTGAAATTCGAGGCTAGGCTGGTCCGAAACAATGCATAGCTGCGCGCGTTCCTTACACACCGCCTATCGCCCGGCATTGTCCTTTATGTTCCTACCATGCTCTTTAGCGCCGCCCGTATCTAGATCGGAATCCTTTTCAAACGGCCCATCAGGCATCCGTTGCAACCACTGTACTCATCTTATCTCCGAAAGTCTGAGAGCTTTGCCGTACGACTGAGTCAAGCTTTGCGGCGAGAGTGATCTCATCGTACATAATGTCCCTAGAGTCCTGTGTCATTTGTTGCGAGCGCTGTGGTTAGGGGTGCTTTACTCAGCGGTGAAACTGGATCCTTTCTCGATATCCGTCACCTCCCCTGGTATCTCGCTTTTATATAAAGTTCGAAGCAGAGTAATATGTATGCTTAGCTATACTCTTCACTTAGCATCATGCATCCGCTGACTCGTAAAATCAGTCAAATTCGATCTTATGTGGACGAGAAAATCTCTCTGGATACCCGCGCATCGCCTTATTACATCATCGCACAATGCCTTCCGACACAAAACCAGTCCCATCTATTTTGGTGGCGCACGACAGGCTCCGCTCTTGCGATCCTGCTCGACAGAGCGGGTAATACTCTCGATAGCAGCGTTCGAGGTCTCTTATTCTACTACCTTTACATCATTCCCTACCTCGGCGAGGCGCCAAAAGCGACAGCGAGACGTCAGAATGAACCTACTTGGAAGAGTTTCATGACGGACGAATACACACCAGTGGAATTCAGCTGGAGCTGGGCGGATCGTCATCAGCCGCCTGTGATCCCGTTTTCTTTCGAGCCTATTGGACCACAGGCGGGAACCGAAGCAGACCCACTCAATGCTTATAGCGCGTTCGCTTTTATGAGTGTGCTCCGACACGTTTTGCCCTCCTTGGATATGAGATGGTTCGATCATTTCTCCGAAACTCTGCTGTCGTACAAAGACGTTCCTATGAAAAGTGAAGAGGGTCCAGGGGGAAACAGCTCGAGATTGTTGCTGGCCTTCGATTTACTTGAAGACCAAGTGACCCCTAAAGCATACTTCTTCCCCGGGTTCAAGGCCGCCGAGACGGGCAGAGAGAGAATAGATCTCATCTCAGACGCAATCGAAAGTCTACCGGATCACCATCCAAGCGCTTTCCCCGGCTTCTCCACTTATCATGAATTCATAAAAAAATCTCAGCTGGAGGTCGAAATGCTGGCAATTGATTGCGTCGTGCCAGCCGATGCCCGTCTTAAGCTCTATGTCCGCAATCGATCTACCTGCTCGAATTCAGTTCGGTACATGGTCATACTCGGCGATAGTGCGAACGAACCAGGTATTCGCAATGGGCTGGAAGAGCTAGAGATGCTGTGGACCATCTTGTTCGGTCTCGGTGGCGAGCTTGCGCCAGACCAGGAAATGGACCACAAGAACCATCGCACCGCAGGAATCTTGTACAACTTTGAATTACGGCCCGGGAAAAACAGGCTCGTGCCAAAGGTGTATATACCGGTTAGACACTATATGCAGAGCGACAGCAGGATCATGCAGAGATTAACCACCTACTTAAAAAGTCAGCATTGGGGCGCGATGACCGAGAAGTATACAAGTGCAATGGAGCGATTATTGTGAGTCTTTCCATCCAGAACTGAACAATGCGTACTTATCGTAGCTGATGTCGAGTAGTGGATCACAAAGCCTAGATCAGGAATGCGGCGCTCAAACATACCTGGGGGCGACACTTAAGAATGAAGGGCTCACTCTGATTTCATATCTTAATCCACAGATATATAGTAAGGCTCAAGTCGTCTAATGCTAGCTTCGGAGAAGTATGGATGGAGGGCTCCTCGTCTCTTATGATGGAGCCCATAGGGCATTGTGACAACAGTGACATGCGGAACGTGATCGACCTCAGGAAAGGAGTTCCACATTTAGCTAGAACAACTACTGACAATCAAGAGACATTCCATGATAGCGCTTCCTTCAATCCAAGGCTTTCGTGTACGTGGTCCGCGTGTGGCAATTCCCTCCCCATCAATTACGGAAGCCATCGAGCTCTTTATCACTAAAAAATTCGAGCTAGTTTAGCTAGGGATTAGTGTGAGGGGGAGGCTGTCGATTAGGGGAACTTAAGCAGTATTGGTACTATCGGCCCCCAAAATCTGCTCCTGTTCTCATCCTTTTGGACTCCGAACAACCATGTTAGAGACTTACGACCCGAGAAGGGCTAGATGAAGGGATTGATGAGGGCTACGGGGGAAGAGCATTGGGAAGGGTCAATGGGGACTCGAGTTTACAAAGGTTGCGAAGAGCAGATGGAGACTTGGTTTTGCATATTTTGCAAAGGCTTGATTTCAAAATTTCTAACGTCTTTTCTATCGAAAGAGCTTGGTCCATATCGTCTCTCAGAGGTCCAGCATTCGTTTTTGGGTTTGTAAAATCTCCTGCTGTACATGCCGACCACTTCCTCTTTTCCGCCTGCTCTTTCGATCGTGAGCGTCGGCGACCTCCCTGGCACCCATGGCTAAGGGACGGCAGGTGTACCCTTGGGGTGTGCGGTAGATGGGCACATCAATCAAGGTGGCTGTTTGCTGCTTACGCAATTGCGATGAAGCCTTCTTAGCCTGCACGCTTGCTCTTTCTCGCGTACGGGGTTACTACACAGAGCAGCCTTTCCTGACATATCACGACGAGTCCATCTTTGTCGCGAGCAAGGGCGACATCGAGGCGGTTCGGATTCCTCGTGTGGCCAGTGAGCGTTCCAGTCTTGACGGAATCCGACGTGCCGTTGTCTTCATCGTACTGCTCTTCGATCCCGTCATCCTCTTGATCCTTCCTCGGCTTCTCTCATTGAGCCGTCTTCGTATTCCTAGCCAGAACCAGATTTTTCGCGGCAACGAGATCGGCAATAACGACGCCAGACTCGCTGCTATATTCTTCGCTACCGCCCGTATATATGTAAGCGATTATTCATCGTTGTCATTATTATCCTCCGCTAATTGAGGCCCAGAATCTCTTCCCACACGATCGCGTTAACCCTTTATCCTCACTCTACCATTCAAGCCTAGAATCTTCCTTCTCATCACTTCCGCCGCCCCTAGGGGTAGCACCTGACTGCTACTTGATCCAATGCCCGTCCCATCGCTACCGGTCCCTTTATCCTCCTGCTACTGCTACTGCTGTTGCTGCTGTCTCCTTGCCTTCTTCCCTCCTAGAGTCTCGAACAGATTGGAAAAGAACTTTGGATGCGTGGAGCGATTTTTGGTTATAGGCTTAAGGATGTTGTCTTTTCGGATCGCGTTTCATAAAGCAGTCTTGGGCTCGTATCAATGGCTGCCTTGGCCTTGGCCGTGAAGTTCAGGTCGCTCTCCGAATCGATTCCGTCCAAGAGCTTCTGGAGCAGGCGTTTCTACCGATAGTACGTGAGGATCTTGGTGCGTGCAGGGTCAATACGACGCAAATGACGGCTATAGCTGCCACACGGAGTGTCTGCCATAGGGTATTGCAACGGTTGGAAGCTCGTCTCACTCGGAGCCTGATCAGAGCTATGTAAAGCGCCCAGCTCAGTAAAGACTTCTTTTGATCCCTGTTCGTCAAAGCCGTGGGAGGGTTGGAATGGAAGGTTTAATGCTTGGTACACTGTATCTGGCTCCAACTCAGCCGTGGTTACCTCATCTGTCCCGTCAATTGCTGCACGGTGTCCCCAAGAACAAGATCCTGGCTTAGGCAGTGGCGAAGTTGACCAGGGAGGTACCCTCCGTTTCTATCCCCAAATTTCCGCTCGTGACGTTGAGCACTATTATATATATTTAGACCCCTGCTTTTTGTCCTCCTGCTTTTCGTTGCGTCCTTTTCCCTTTCTTCGATGCCTGAGCACTACGCTGACCAGGACCGTAGATCCCGACTTATACACGGCAAATAACCCAACTTGATTGGTTTTATGGACGATACGTAGACCGGACCTAACCGCCTCGCCCATTGCCTCTGCGCCGCTCTCTTCGATAGACTTAGAGAAACCCAGTCGCTCAAGATGCCGTATCACGTTCTTGTAAGCCTCTGCATGCTGGGACCGTGACACTAATGTTAATCCGTTCGGCCTAGGCCCTAGCCGTTCCAGTTCGATGCCTTTGCCATAGTACCGAACGCTTCCGGGTATAACTCCTTCTAATCCTTCATCCGTTCCTTGTGAGCCCGTTCCTCGTGGCGATTTTCGCGTTGTGCTTTGTGGACATCTGTTCATTCATCAGATCCCCTCCTCTAAACGGCAGCGTCCACGATGCCATAAACCCTCGTCGTCGCTAGCTAATGGCCTTATCAAGCGACGACAGCAACAAGCAAGTCTATTGGATGCGTGATTGTGGTGTTGTTGCCAACTGAGATAGGAAGAAACCGGAAAATCGTCAGTCTGAGTCTCGGCGCATTCGGACAAACTCATGAAATCCTGAAAGCATGAAAAGGAGTCGATTGAACGCATGTAGAAAAGATTTTTGTAAATGTTGATCCTTCTGCATGGACTAGACGCCCGCACAAGGATACACCGATAAAGTATATATATACCTCCACACATGTTCAGCATTTGTAACAATATTAGCCTTGGCGTCACATCACACTGTCTCGTCGGTCGTGTTGTTGTAGGGCTGTCGTTGGTCAAGTCGCCATGCAGGCAAAATCCTCCATACTGTCACCTCCCACAGCATCGCCGTCGCCGCAGGAGATTCCAGAGACAAGCCGACCAATCTCGCCGTCATTCTCGCTTTCGTTCTCCAAGCTCCTCTCCATCTCAGTCTAATTCTGCTGCCCTCAGCTTCCCCAGTAGCTTCTCTGCCTGTGATTAGCGCAAATGTGGATCATCCATTGCATGGTCCATTGCCACCGGGCCGACGGCCACTCAGCAGATATCGAAAGCAACGACTTTCCCTCTTCAATCCGGCTTGGAAGTCCGTGGGGTCGACTCACAGTACTGCAATAGAGCGATCGTACTATTGACTGTCGCAAGGAACTTTTCAAACGTCTCACCCTGCATCATACGGAATGTAGGATTATGAATGGCGGCTTCAGGGTCGCGTCGGCGATAGCATCGACTGCCCTGAACTTGTTATGAAGGACCTCAAGCATCTCGCCCGATGTCTTGAAGGGGATACCGCCCGTAGTGAATGCAGGTTCAATGGTTTGTGAAGCAGTCGATTTACAATGGTCATAGATGTAGTCGATCTTTGTTTGCTTATTGGGGAAGTCAATTGCGCTCGCATCGAACTTCTTCTCTAGATGTAGTCGCCATGGTTCCCATTCCTTTGGATCACCATAGAAGCACAGCACATCGGGGTAATGTTCGTTGCTGGCCCTAGCGATGGCGAGCGTGGAGGTCAGAGTGATTCATGGAGCGAGCCATCTTGAACTTCGGTGGGCCTTGGCTCAGAGCTCTGCATGTGCTGCGAGTGTTTTTTTATATTTAGTACGGTACAAATCACGAAATTTGCGTAGACATGTGTTATCATTCTTGGGTTTCTGGAGCGATGGTCCAGTCTCCTTACGATCAGAGTCGTAATCATCAACTTTTTCAGAAATATACGCCATGATGTTGCAAAAATCAATATCTTGGAAATTCCATAGAAGCCAATCGATTGGTAGGTGAGTAGGCCAGTGGTAGGTCTGGCGGTTGGTACGCTCTCTAGATAGAAGAGACATCCGGTACCGAATAGGTTGTATATATATATATAAGCTGGCTTGCGATTTTCTTCATTGGTTCAATCGTTTGGTAAATATTAGTCCTTAATCCCAGCATTCCTGAGCACTTCAGATTTCTTAGTTGTCCGGATCTTTTCCACGAACAATGAATGCATCGGCCATGTCTCCTACCGTGAGCACCTGAAATTGCCAATTGAAAGCGAGAGGTCACGCATCTTCTGGCGCATCTCGTTATCCTTTCAAAACCCTGGATGATTCTTCAGCAGTCCATCGTGGAATTGTCGGCTCAGGGGTAGAGATCTCAATGTCTGCCTTGACTTCGGCCCGTGAAGTTCACCGCTGTTTCTGGATCGATCTCCTTTAACATTTTCTCCAACAGTCCTCGTGTGACCTGTGAGCGCTCGAGTCCTGACGACTACGTCGGTCCCATTGTCTTCTTCATCTTCGCCTTCGAACATGTCCATCGCTTGGTCCTCCCTCGACTATTCCTTTTGTGCGTTTCTTGCGCCCTTGGCCAGAACGGGATCTTTCACGGCGACCAGCTCGACAATGAAGACGTCGGATTCTCTGCCCTGGAATGAACCGACGGAGGAGACCTCAATGGCTGCCTCGGCCTCAGCGGTAAAGTTCTCCTCCGACTCGGGATCGATATCCTTCAACATTTTCTGGATCAAGCGCATCTGCCCATTGTAGTACGCGAGGATCTTGATGCGCGCAGGGTCAATCTTTTGCTGAAGCATCCTATCGATGACAGCAATGACAGCATGGGCATTGGCAAAATTGACCAGTGAGGTACCGTTCTTTTCTATGCGCGAGGTTCCATACTTGACGTTGATCACGAGATATTCGGAGCCTTGCCTGTTGTCCTCCTGCTTTCGTTGCTTCTTTTTCCCTTTCTTCGATGCCTGAGCGATACGCTGACCAGGACCGTAGATTCCGAATGACTTCGAAATTTCACGCATCTTCTGGCGCATCTCATTGTCTTTCCGAGCTTCTGGATGATCTTTCAGCAGTCCACCGTAGAATTGGTGGCTCGGGAACAGCGAGATAGCTGGGCACATTCGGTACTGCGTATCGAGAAGCAGACTAGGGAACCCTTTCTGGGCGAGCAAGGCAATTGGCGACACTCTGGCGTTCGCAAACATCTCATTGAACTGGCCGGCGGTGGCCTAAGGTTGGAGCTGGTTGGGATCACCGATCATGAACATGCCTTCCCATGTGGTGAAGCTTGTGAGCGGCACGCAAAGACTCGGCGTGGAGATTTGTCCGGCTTCGTCGCAGATCACGACCGTCGGCTTGAAGCTTGCTCCACTCTCCATCAGTTTCCCGCCAGCATTACTAGCCGTGGTGAAGAGAATGTTTGTCTCAGCGAGCACACGTGAGATCATCTTATCGCTGGCCGCCTCGAATTGCTCTCTCTGGACCAGAGGGAGCCTGCCATTCTGGTCGATGTAGTTCTTGACGCATGCCCGAAACTCCGCATACTCGTCGAAGTGGGCTTCGGATATTTCTCCGGCCGCGTATTGTCTCGCGAACTCGGTATGGCCTAACTCTTGCCGACGTTGCTCGTATTTGGCTGGGGCGGCCTCTCTGTCTGCACGGGCCATCTCCCAGATCCGATAGTCCAGCGTCATGCCCACGTCGACATCGGACTTTCGTAATTTGTAGTCCTGCTGGAATTCCGCGTAAACATCCTGGAAGATTCGTACTGCTCGATGCAGTGGTCCATCTCGGCCCCCAATTCTGCGAATTGGATTGCAATCTTTTCAAGAGCATTGCGCATCAGAGGATCATTTAAAGCCTCCTGGGCTGTATATCTATATTTATCGTTGGACTGAGCCCTAACAGAAGAAAGGGAATAAAAATCGCATATAGACAAGTAAGAAAAAAAGACAATTTCGTTATTGTAGGCGTTGTAGTTTACTTTACTGAGTATGGCTGCCTCATCTGCGCCGTCGGCTTCGAACCGATGACACTTGAGCAACTTTTGACCCTCATCTCCAAGAGCGTGATAGACCGTTCTAGCGTCCAAATCGACAGCGGTGTTAGCAGAGGCGACACATAGGACCGTGTGCCCGGTTCTGGCAGGAGCTATGATCATGTCACTGAGGGTCTTTGTCTTGCCAGCAACTGGTGGGCCATTGCGGGTCACGAGATTACTCCTCATCTTCTCTGGTGATCGAAGGGGTCCTCATCTGAGCTAGGTTGTCCGTCCAAGTCTTCTCGTACGCTACCATGTTGGCCTCCCACAAGACTTTGTTCTCTTGCGACTGCTTCCCCTTGGGACCGTAGCTAAGATCGCGGTACCTGACGTTTGTGTTGTGACTCGGATCCGAGATGAGCGCGAGACGGCTCTCACCTAGAAGTTCAGGCTCGAATTTCTCGTCCCAAAAGTTCGCAATGGCCTAGAGTTCTCTCTTCACCATAGTAGGGTTAGTCCTGACTGAGATACTTGCTCTCGGAAGTTCGTAACCTCGACGTAATTCGGTCTTCACGAAGGTGGTCGGCTCTGAATTGTTTTTCTTTGGCATGCTTACCAAGATCCAGAATTCGACGCCCGCCTCCTTGAGGAGTTCGTTTGGACGTGCCTCCACGCGTCCGTACCACAGCTGAGCTTTGTCCTTCTCTTCCCTGTAGCTGGAGGCCAGGGCAGGGTCATTATTGAAGTTCATCTTAATGACTGAGCCCTCTGGAGGAACGGTGTCCTTCTGGCCGTCTTTGTCCCGTGTCAGACGTACTTCGGTCCAATATGATTTCATCCAGAGCGGCTTGTTGGCTGCAATTCTCATGCCATCGACCTCGAAGATCGGCAGTCTCTGAAGGAAGACGCGATGAAGATCGCCTTCTATCCTGGCATGCAGACCCAGGCTGAAATCATGCTCACGAACGATCGATACGCCGTTATATATATATAGGAAAATAAAGAAAAACAAAACAGATAAACAAACAGCAATAAAATACCCCAGAAACAGAAACATCCTCGATCTATTCCCACGTCTTCTTTTTCGGTTGGCTCAGATACGTCACCTGACCTTCGACGGCTTGCTTGCCATAACGCTTATTCTTAGCTTGGCGGATGTACATGCCATTACCGATTTCCTGAATGGTTGGCATGTCAAGGTGGATGACAGGATCACCATTCTCATCTCGATATTGATGGAGTGGACGCAGGTGACTCATCACAGCGGACTGAAGCGGCAGGAGGCAACCTTCTCGAAGCTCATAGACTCTCAACCATCTGCCTTGGTTGGCCTTCGAGCAATGAGCTCCCTTTCCATCGTTCTTTTTATATTTATATTTATGTTCTCCAATTCTCATCTTCCACAACACCCACGAGGAAATATCGCCATTCTTCGGAGTAGCGCGTAGCTTGGTGGGAGATCACATCAAAGCACGAGATATAAGGATTATCTCTATCCTGCTGGGTTTTGCAGAGCTTTCGGATTTCTGTCGGGAGGGTGAGGTCCAGAAACGTCTCCTCGCTGGGATTAGCGGCTCTCCCCCATATCAGATCCTCAATCATCCACTTGCCGTCGATCATGACTCCAGGCTCGTATCCCACCGTAACGTGGCTGTAGTGGTCCATGTTTTCGTTCTCGTTGGTGTGAGTGCAATCTTTGTCGATACTGCATTTCAGCCCCAATTGAACTTCTCGGGCGTACGATCACGAAATGTCGAGAGTTTAATCTTGCCATTTCTGCACCTTCGATGATTCCGGTGTAGTGAAATTTTGGAAGGTGTTCCTTGATATCCAGCAACAATCTTGACTCTTATCTTCATCCCGAGCCGGTCCTTGCATGGATCGCGGATGATTGAGCCGCCTTTGTTGATTTCGATTGCACATTCAAGCGGTTTTTGGGCTCGATTCTCCCACCACCAGTGTTGGACTCCCCAGTATGCTGCTGGGCATTGTTGCCGATGTCCTGCATCTCGGCGTCCTTCCCAGTCACCGATGCTGCTAGAGCATCCTGCTGGGGTTTTGAAGCACCGCTTGTGCTCCAGTTCTGGCAAAATTTGAAGTTCTGCTTGATGTCCCTTGTTGAGCTGACATTGGGTTTGAGGTTTGAAAACCCTTACCAACAACTGCGGCCGCCAGAGGTTGATTGTAGAGCTCTGTAGAGAAAAGAAGAGCCTTTGCTTTCCCGAACAACGAAGCTTTTAGTTGTCCAAGAGGAAGATTAGATTAATGTATACAGCTTCCTTCCGAAGCATCTCGAGGAGGGAAGAAGCTAAATTGAAGCGGGTATATATATATGACTGTGTCGCGCTGAGAAGGCGCGCTCGTGGTGGGAACCTGGTTCAAAATACAACCAACCACGTCACAACATTGCAAAAGTTTGGAAAATTCTTGCAAAGCACAACCAAGAAGGGGGGCGAGCAGAGAGAGAAAGAGGTGAACATGTGGTTCCCGTAGATCGAGTTGACCATTGCATGGTAGTCCCAACCTCGAACGCATATAAATATATATGGAAATGTGTGTATGTGTCAAAAGAAATCCTATGGGAGAAGGGGGGAAGGTGCCCTATTTATGTTAGAGACCACGATCCCTCTGAAGGAGTGATCGAGGTGGCGGAGTGTGAAGTGTGTCGTTCCTGCTCTGTGGCACTTCGATGTTCACTGCGAGTGACGGCTAAACACCGATGAATACAACATTTCACTTGTCAAAGGAACGGAGTGTGAAGTGTACCATATTACCTTCAGCACTACAATGTTCGCCGCAAGATGAAGGTTAGATATTGATGAATGAGACATGCTACTTGACATGTTCAAGGAACGGGGTGGGAAGCGTTTCACACCACCACTAGCACTTCGTTGTTCTCCGCAAAATGAAGGTCAGGTCCAGATGCATGAATGATAGTACTTGACATGTTCAAGAGACGGAGTGTGAGTTGTGTCGTACCACCTCTAGCACTTCGTTGTTCTCCGCAAAGTGATGGTTCGCGAGGGAGTAGGTGACAACAGCATGCCAATGCCAAAGTGATGCATCCAGGGATAACGATTTGGAAATGAATGAGAGGAGAATGGCTCTGGAGAATTGCGAGAATTGGGATAGCATTTTGAAATGAAGAGCAGTAATGTACGCGAGCCCAGGGAGTAAGCCTGTGTTTTTGAAAACCTGGTGTTGTGAATCAAAGGGTTCTTCACATCACAAAGCACGCAAGTCTCGCTCGACAACTCACAGTTACCCCGTTCTGGTGGTCTGCGGTCTCGTCACTGTGTAAAGAGTTTAAAATGGCGCACGATGGAAGTAGAATCGCCCTACATAGACACCAACTTATTCATGAAACGGCTACCGTTTGGAAAGTCTCCGGCGACCAGAACACCATTTGGATGAAGGCGGAGACTAGAAAGATGTCATGATGTTTTTCGCCCTGCCAGTACGTGGGTATCAGATGACGGCCCGGCTGATTATGTGGCGCTTGCCGAAGCCCTCTGGAGGCGTACAAGCCTGATCCGCTGCTGGGAATGCTCTCAAATATTGCAATATACGGTTGCTGTGCGCTGGTGTATCATACCTTGTGAAGTTTGCTGCGGATTTGAGTGCAGCTTCAACCCCGTTAATAAGTCGCAGGATATAGTCGCTCTGTTGCAATAGAGTTAGTATGATCTCCGCAAATGAGATGATGCCAGGTCTAATTGGTAGATTTACACCGTTTACCTGACTTTGTAGCACTGAATACGTCTTCTATCTCTGCTACCACCTCACGTAGGTCATCTCTCAACATGTTCCAATCAAGTTATGGCTCGCCAGCGACGGGATATCCTTCCTCCATGTCCATGTACAGACGCCCGGAGTCTCATCCTATACGTTGGCCACAGTCTTACTTCCGTCTCGCTAAACATTGCATATCTCACTCTGTGACAACACTCTTGAATATGCTCCTCACATATCGCCCAGATCTGACATTGCATTGACAAACCCTCGTCCCAGAGGATTTGCTTGAAAGTGCCGCAAGCGTAAATCTCCTCTGCCCGGATTTGCCAGAGTCCTGAAAGGGGCGTGCGAAGGGAATGCCACTCGTAGACTGGCCTCAATTTGGCGTCGCTTCGAGAGAGCCGAGCGAAAGAGGGTGGCCGGTAGGGTGAGAACAGTAGTCACTTTTATGTTGTGATTCGTCCTTTGTCAAGATTGGAAAGAACACCACCTTTACTGTCCGACCCGTCTTACTGTAGGCAATCTGGCTTCGGCTGCTCTAGTGAAGCTGACGTGGTGGAAAGCCGCTCTCTTGACCACCTCAATGAGAACGCGCCTTGGTCAGAGGCCAACGGGATGAGAAGTCGAGGTAGTGAGAGGGTCGAATAGTGCTGAGATTGACTTGTGATTGCTGCGGCCAGTTCTAATACAGAGGTAGAGTCGATGCGGCCAAAAGGGTCTTCGATCGTTTGCGGTTCCGCCATAGGAGTCGGATTAGACCCAGGTTGCGTGGATATACTTCTTGGCTTTCTTTTTTTCTTTCTTAAGATGCTTGACTGTAGCTGGGTTTTCAATGCTTACAACGTCCGCATTGTTATCCTGCAGTATGTTGTGATCGTCCCTGGGTGTTGCGTCGCCCACGACGACATCTTGACAAGCATCCTCTGGGAGAGCCAGTGGAACATCTTGCTCCTTCTGTATGAGAGCTTCCTCGATATCCTCAGGCAGTTTTGGAGATCGAGTCTTGTGTACCTTTCGGGATGCCTGATCGTCATCCGTTGAAGGCATCGTAGCTGTGATTGCTTTCTGGACTTCATTTATCTCGTCAAGAGGAACATCCCCAGAATCATCATTGAGCTCCTTGACGATTCGCCCAGAAGCATTCGATGCCGCTGGCGTTCTTTCTTGGACCCGGTTCTCGACAACCTTCTTAGCAGAGGTAGACCCCGCTATCGGAATGGCTTCTACTGTGCCATGCGAAAGGTTGATAGGCCAGTAACCGACCTTGATGGTTTGCCCAGGAGTCTTCGAAGCTGCTGGCGTTATTCTTTGGATCGCTTCCTCGACAACTTTCTCGGTAGAGGGGGACCCCGGTGCTGCGGTCGTGACGTGCGAAGGTTTGCGAGGCCAGTAACCAACCTTTCCTAGGTCGCGTTGTATATTGAAGTCCTGGATCTTTCTATTGGCCTCTTCACTCTTGAGTCGTTGGCTGTAGACAAACATCTTCTCGGCCATGTCGCTAACCCCATCATTAACAAGGAATCTGTTGGCCACCTTAAGGCAGTAATCCAGATGAGTGCGGAGGGACTGTTCCCACGCTTGAAGTCCATCTGATTGACCCAGTTCTTGCTCAAAAAGATTCATATTCTCATAAAGCTGAGCGCTGTGGCGGTTCAGAGCATGAGCGCCCTGCTTATGGTTTTGCCAGCCAGATGGAAGGGATTCAACCCACGCTTCAAGTTCCTCCGTGAGACCTGATTCTTGCTGAAGGATGAAGCCCGTAAATGCATAGTATACTAACAGATCGTTATTCGAAAAATCGAGCTGCGTCTTCAAGTTCTGGACATGAACTTCGATTGCGTGAACGCTTGTGACAGACTCGAGTTTCTTTGCTTCTTCTGTCTCAGATTTCAATATCGAGTTTTCCGCCTTCAAGGTTTGAATTCGAACTTTCAGATGTCGAATGCGTGCGTCAGCCTTCAAAGCTTGGTCGTGATACCTTTGGTTGCGGGCTTTCAAGAGCTCAATCTCCTCCTCGTGTTTGATCCCTCCTTCGGCGAGAAGGTTTGCCTGAGATTTGATCGATGCCATGAGTCGAAAGTTTGACACTTCCAATTCTTCCGCTAGCTCCTCGGCCTTGATTCGTTTCCGCCGCTCACTGCGAAATCTCTGCTCGAGAACCTCCCGCTCTTCTCTGCTTGAACAATCAGCTTGATCAAGTGGGGGCTGAACATTCAAGGTTTGCTCTTGCAAGCATCGCGTTTTTGCTTCCGACTTCTCGAGACGGCCTCGTGCCTCATCGCGCTCTTGGGTGATGGCCCGAACAACGTCAGGGTGGACCCACTCGACTTCGAGCGGAGATTCTTCCCTAGACATGGTTTTGATGATTTTGATGGAAAATTCCTGCTGGCGGATACCGCCAGCGGATAGTTTTTGAAAGCCGGAGCTTTGAATGAGAACGCGAGCCTGAGCCCACCGTACAGATACGGATCCCTTAGTATGCTAAGGGGAAGGTCACCGTAAACGATTTCCTTCGGTGTGTTCTGAAGAGGGAACTGTATTTGGCACAAAAGTCTTATTTGGTGTGAGGCGGATTCACGCGCTAACGCGTGAGCCTTGGCGAAAACACATGCTAAGGTAAAGTAGATTCCCGTTGGCGAGCACCCTGTACAAAGGTAGAATATGCACACGCAGCCGACGTTCAAGTATACGACCTTGTCTACCAGCTTACAAGAGATGCCCCAGGAGACAGCAAGCCCGACTGTCGAGTAGCTGATGGCGTCGCGCTCCGATATGTTATAGAAGCTCACCAAGTCAAGCAGTTAGATAAGTCACAAGCGACGCAGCATACAAAGTGTTGGCAGGGCATGCTCCGACGTGCTGATTCAGTCGCCCTGATCACTGTTGGCATCAGCAACGAGAATGTTCAAGACTCTTGGAATGCTTTCCTAACCGGGTCCTTGAATGACCTCCAGTCCCTGGCATATCAATACGGCCACGCCATGTCTTATCGAGGAGCCGACGGAAACACTACTTATATTGCACCCGCATTGTCGTCACGATACTTCAAGACGAGCGAGGTGTGCCGAAAGTCACCGACATGATCGACAATTCCAGCCGAATCGAACTCCTTATGCAGCAAGACATTCATCTTTTGTGAGCCAACGCTCCCAACTTCAGACCTTTGATTATCGTGCTGGTGCAAGAGTATGCAATATGAAGAGCGGTGTTACTGACTGATGATGAATAGTAGTAGTCAACCGCCCCAACACCCGACGAGATGTGCCTTCCGGCGGCGCCAAAGCACATAACTGCTGAGCGAGCCACTTCAACATACCATAAAACCTTCCTCATTAGATCTTCCGGTTCAAAGCCTTCCATAACACTCTCCCGATGGGACATCTTGCTGGTGACGGCTGTATCTTCCTGCGACGAATGTGTGCATGCTATGCAAGTGAATAGCGCTTTGGCATGTTCCTCTTATCCAAGCCTGCTGGGGTCGATATGTTCAAGGTTAAGCGGATACGGAGAGAGTATGTGGGAAGAGGCAATTTGCATTCGATGGATTATCCACAAGCAGCACCGGCCCAGGTCTTCAAAGTAGGGCAAGGTACCGGAGAGAGCAGGAATTGGAGTCCAACAACCGCCATATGACGCTGCACTTTGGGTTTAATGAGACCATTGAACTCAGAAAGCCACAAGTTGATATCAGTTGTACGAGGGCCAACTGCGCCAAATCAACCCTACAGCCTTTGTTTTACCAGTACTGATTGACGCCGTCCAGGCATGAAGTATCGGTGGCCAGGCTGCTGTGAGCTACAAATCCGACTTCTTGCACGAGCGCATCTTTCTTGATCTTTTAGATATTCATGAGGATGAACGGAGGGGATGGGTGATGCTTGAACAGGCTTGGAGCGCGAAACGGAGCGCATGATACGATAACTCTGGAATGGGACCAACCAATACCAGACCACAAGCAATCCTTCAACCCGATCTCAAACAGCAAAATTATTCAAGCCAGCCAATCCCGAGATTGATCCTACTTTCCTTCCCTTCCCAACGTCCCTTGTCCTCCCCGGTCCTTCTTCCTCCTTGTGCAATGCAAATCATAATTACCCAATTGACAAGGACTCAAGCCCTGTTACCAACCATGCAGACCGCTGTCGCCTGCTTCGTGAGGTTTCTCCGTCAAGCCTCCTTCACGGCTCGGGGCGGCTGCGGCTAGAACTATCAAGCGCCTGCCCAATTGTCTTGGCGTCCAATGTCTGCATCTCTGTCCATATGGTTTGTCTCAACACCTAGGGCCTTCCCATCACGGAATCAGGCATGTAAGCTTTGCATTATTCCACTCAAGGAAGCAGTCGAGGTTGGATGATCCAGCATGGAGGGCCACCGTCCCTTCAGATGCGGAATTGTTTCAGATTGGTGAGATATTTACACTCGCAGTCTACTGAATGGAAACAATCGAAGTGGTCGCGTCCTATGTCGACCTATGTCGCAAACATAAAGTGGGATACTGGACAAGCGCCAAAGAGTCCAGAATATCGGTGTATGCGCCCCCACCCTCCTTGCTTTGTTTAGAAACAAGATGTCAATACGCCTGGGGTTTCTACAGAACAGCAAAGGTCGCTTTGGGAAACGGCTATCGTGGGAAAAACTTCTACAGGCTAGTGTCTGGACTTGCGGAGATCATGACAGGCTTCTATCATGCTTCACAGGACATCATGGGTGAGATCTTCTAAACGCTACAGCATTTTACCCTGTGTTATCCCAAATCAAATCTTAGAATTTTGCATTTGTTTGAAGGCGAGTAAGCGGCAGGGGAGCTCGCGTTGTATGACTAGCATACAGCCACAGAATTATCTTGCCCTGAATTCAACGAGAAAGATCTAGACACGCAGTACTACGTCACGGTCTTGTACGTCTATGCAGCCTCTGTACCAAAAATTTACCTTGGCTGCTTAGAGTTTCATTCTCTCTTCTTTAAGGTCATCCTTCAAGGACGACGATTGATGAAAAAAGGGGTCTCTGTAGTTTTTTTGTTGTGAAAGTCTCTGTAAACGTCAGTTGTCCAAAGTTTTGCTGACGACCGAGGCCGCCAGCGGGGCAGTGCAAAGGGCCGGAGCCCTTCAGGAGTTGTGTTTTGAAAATACTTGCTGACGACTAAGGTCGCCAGTGGATGATTAAATGAAAGAGCCGGAGCTCTCCATATGTTTTGTTTTTAGATTTCCTGCTGACGAGTACCGCCAGTGGTTTGATTGAAAGAGCCGGAGCCCTGTTTCAAGCTGACGCCGAAAGCGCCAGTGAAAATTTCCAAAGATTAAACCTCCGTAGAGATCTAAAAGAGCCGGAGCTCTCCAAAGGTTATGAAAATTCCTACTGACGACTATGGCCGCCAGAGGTTGATTCAAAAGAGCCGGAGCCCTGTTTCGCTGACGACACAAGCGCCAGTGAAAAATTCCAAAGATTGAACCTCCGAAGAGATTTGAAAGAGCCGGAGCTCTGTTTCGCTGACGACAAAAGCGCCAGTGAAAATGTCCAAAGATTGATACTCCGAAGAGATTTTGAAGGAGCCGGATCTATTTCATGCTGACTACAAGAAAGGCCAGTGAAACTCCGTAAAAGGGAAGTGACTGCTGACGAGTACCGCCAGTGTATAATTGAGAAGAGCCGGAGCCCTGTAAGTAAGGACATCAAGCTGACGGCTGAGGCCGCCAGCAGGTGTTCAAGACTATGTAAAAGAAGAAGAAGAGAAAAAGATGAGTGAACAATGAACACGAACTTATATCACGGCGCTAACACTCGCGCTAGAACCCACTGGAACTGTATGATGCCATACTCGGAGGTGAACACTCCGATTCACGGAGCATATTAATGACCGAGCCTGCGGGCGAGAGCCTCCAAGTTGAATGAACAGAACATGCGGAAGCTAGGGGCGGCTATTGCCATTTTGCACGACAATGGACCGTTACAAGCCCGACTTGAGCTCGACCGTCGTTCAAAATAGCACGTCTAAGTGTAAATTCTCGATGGGTATTGCCATACTGACGGCCAAGCGCCAGCTAGACTCCAACGTAACATTCTCGAAACCGAAGCTGATGTCAACTTGTTAGCGCTAAATATCTACTACAAGACTCCCACAGTCAATATCAAGTTGTTTTGTCACCCTCAGGGGCAATTTTGGAGCCTATCAAGTCAATGCAAAGAAAAGCCCCTGCTCAAAACCGTTGGAATGAGAGGACTTGCTCGTCCCTTTCCTGGTCCTACATACTAGACCTTGAACAAAGGATCACGCTATCGACTGTGAAATTTGGTGCCTGAGACACATCTTGAGGTGGTAAGTGTAGACTTGGGTCCTCTACTAGACGCTGACGATAATGTATTGGTCACGTCATGATTGATGAACTGAGGAAAGACACATTCTAAGCACGGAGCAGTCAAAGTCGTATGGAACATTGTATGGTTTGTGCGAGGGGGAGCAGATCCATTCCGAGCTGATTAAAATCTAACCGTCTCCGTTAACTTGTCCAACCCCGTGTGCTATTGCGCCCTCATCAGAGCTAGAAGCCCATTCCAACCATCCTCTGCCAAGCTTTCTCTTCTCCATTGGACTGCCGCATTCAGAGTTGCCAGTTCAGTCTCGATCAATAAACGTTTCTGCAGGACATGCGGCAAGGAACTCAAAAGGCCTATGTATACCCTCAAAATGTACCATCTCGTGCTCAGCCAGACCAAACGGTCGTCGAGCGTTTGTGGTGTTAGCCCGAGCGCTCGTTTCCATCACTCGGAAAGCGGAATCGGAATGTCGTCGGGTTTCCCTACAGAACAATAAGTTTCTACCTCGGAAGCGACCATTGTAAGCGAAATCCCCAAGAGCCAGGATCTGGAGCTGTGGCAAATGCTCGCTTGTGAAGGCCCACTGGACAAAACGGGCTAGACGAAAGTGCTCCGGCCGGATCCATCCTTCGTCGTACGTTGGAATCTCACCCTCAGCCATCCCTCTTGCAAAGAAACGAGGAATGTTTCGATCAAAGTTAGTTTCCGAACATCTGATGTGTAGGAGCTTAAAAGTGAAGGGTGTGAGCCCGTCGTTATCTCTTTGAAGCCACTCTTGGAACCCGAACGAAGAATCACAATACCCCAAGCAATCGAGGCTACAATCAAGCAGCGTCTGGAGTTGGTGTTCCGTGCGTAGAGGGCCAGACTGATGATGGCCGTTACCCAAGTACAGGTCGGTATACATATCATCACCCGAATGGTCTCTCGTATGGGTTCGTTCATGGTAGGCAAGGTTTCGCAATGTCGAATTGTGTTTCGCGGCGGCCTGCCAGTACCTCAGAGCGGGACACGCGGGACTGATCAAGAGGTGTAGGTCTTCAAGCCCTTGAAACGATTCAATGAATAGAATCACAGCCGAGCCTGTCCAATCGGCTTCTATATCATCATTAACCGTAAGCTCCAGGCTCGACAACATCAACGGGGTCTTGGCTGTGGCTACAGCGTGCAAGAACTTCAATGTATTAGCGCAATGGTGCAATTTCAAGGATTGTAATTGACCGCTGTTGAGAGTCGATGGTCTCTCAAGTACTGCGTCAGTGAGAGGTATTGATGTGAGGGATAGATAGCGGAGTGATTGGAACTCCTGGATGATATTGTCGGATCCCCTTGGCAGATCGACACTTGCAGAAACATTGGATTCTCGATCGAAGCCCCATATATCTTCTTTGGCCTCCTCCCAGTGGATATAATTGAGTTCGAGGTGCTGGATGATCTCCCTGTTTGATATTAGAAAGTCACGGACGGCTTTCACGTCGATGAGCCAGTCGATGCCGATCCAAGAAAAGCTATGCATATGTTCGAAGCTGGTAAAAACATATGGTTTCCTCTTGTGATGACAGCAGCAAGACGTGGTTAGGGACATTGTCTTGATTTCCCTTTGTCCTTCCACCAGACACGAGCCAGCACTGAGGACGCCGTCAGGTATGCATGTGGCCATCTGCCAATTGAAGCTCAGCAACGAGTCTTCCTCAAGCTGTTCAAACAGTCGCAAAACCTTATAAGTTGGCTCTTTGAGTCTCCGTTGAGACCCCATATGGTACGCGCATCGATCTTCCCACCAGAGATTATGAACAAGCGGCGCCCAGAATTGGATAGAATTGACGAGCTTCATGAAGCTCAGTGGCCTTGAGGCATGCAGATCCTTACGCATTCTGGCGCCCAAAGGCGGCGCAACAATGAACTTTTGCTCATCTGTCCAAAAGTTGAGGGTCTTGAACACTCGTCGCGAGACTTGTGGGTAGAAGAACCTACAGACGAGATTCCAGGCTTTCAAGTCGACGAAGTCGACTAGTTTCATGATATCTTCGGTGATTTCCGTAGGCAACTTGAGGATCGGGCATCCCTGCAGCACTGGCCGTGATGGAGCCATGAGAGATTGCTGGTACCGCGCAACGTGGGACCTGATGAGTTGAACCATCAGCTTGAAATTGTCTGTGGAGGGTATATCTCTCCTGGCGAGTTCAGTGCTCGCTATCCCTCGTGGAAGTGACATTGTGTTTGAGGTTTGAAATTCCTACTGACGACTATGGCCGCCAGAGGTGTACTTAAGAAGAGCCGGGGCTCTAAAGAAAGGAGGAATGAGCCTGAGCCCACTCGCTTTTCCGAAGAATAAGATACTCTTAGTGGTCTAAGAGCAAGGTCGCTGTAAGCAGTGTCCTTTGGTGTTATCTTAAGGAGCACAGAAGCTGAGTCGGAGTGAATGTTAATATCACCGGAAGCCACGCTAAATAAGCGCGCTAGTGGTGATTTTGATTTTGAGTGAAAATTCCTACAGACGACTGCGGCCGCCAGAGGTGTACTTTAGAAGAGCCGGGGCTCTGAAGAAAGGAGGAATGAGCCTAAGCCCACTCGCTTTCCCGAAGAATAAGGTAATCTTAGTAGTCTAAGAGCAAGGTCACTATAAACAATGTCCTTTGATTTATCTTGAGGAAGGAAGAAGCTGAGTCGAAGTGAAAATCGATATTTCAGCACTAAAAGACGCGCTAGTGGTGATTTTGATTTTGATTGTGAATTCCTACTGGCGGATACCGCCAGCGGATGATTTAGAAGAGCCGGAGCCCTGTAGATGAGAACACGAGCCTGAGCTCATGTACTATCAAATCCCTTAGTGTGCTAAGGGGAAGGTCACCGTAAACGATTTCTTAGAGAGGGAAGTGTTTTTGGCACGAAGATGTTATTTTAGTAGAAGGTGAAGCGCGCTAACGCGTAAGCCCGAGCGATAACACTTGTCAGCGTGTGCACGAGACACTGGAATCCTTGGCGTAGAAGACAGCGCTCCCATTGATCAATTATAGGAAAACTGCTTCGAGAGTTGTTCTGGTTTGTAGATGTAGTTACTTCCAGCATGCTGAAATACCAGACTACTTAAGTAGGCATGATAGGTACGAATGCCCGATAGCGTATTCAACAAGTACAAGGTGGGCAGGAGCATGGCGGTTGAGCACGTGTATACCATGATCCTTGTAGAGAGGAGCAAGGTTGAGCATGATGTCTCGAATGAGGAGGTAATCACGTTTGTGTTAGGTTCCTCAAGAGGTCGATACAAATGCCCGGATCCTCCTCATCGCCTATGTGCCCGAATCTCCCCAATCCACTAACGTCTTCATCGTCCTCATACCAGCGGGTATTGGACTGCGAACGGCGAAACCATCTAGACTATTCGACAACTCCGATAAACCCAAGACTGTACACTATGATCGTTCGGGTTTTGAAGGGCAAGCCACTTATGCTTACGTCGCTAGCTGCGGAAGATCTGTCCGTTGTGGTCGCTGCAGTGCTAGTCCTTGACTGGTTTGACGCGCTGATACTGGCATAGGTAGTTGCACCAGAAGAGGTAAGCAGGGCAAGGGAGTGGTCTAGGGCCGCGGAGGCAGCAGGATGTGGCTTCGAGCTCGAATTCATTGGGTTGCTAGAAGCGGTAACAGTCGCAGCGCTCACTGACGTGAGCCGCAGGTCTATGCTATCGTTCTTTTCTTTCGCGGGAATACCATATCTTCCCTAGCATCCTTGACCTCCAGTTTGTGCTCGGATCAATAGAGACACACGGCCCAGGGAACCAGACCTAATACGGGTGGATGCATGATCAAGAACGGATTGAGAAGAGCTGGGGTTCTCTGGGACAGGAGCAGTTCTAAGACTTTGTCAACAGTGGAGATATGGTGTCAGGGATTACAAGGACTCACCCCTGAACTTCGTTCTTGCCACGGAATAGCGTGCGAGATGATGGCAGAGCGCAGAATGACAATGCAATGCAGTGCATAACGGACACAACCTAGTAGATGCTAGATTGGGTGAACTGATTCTGTGATTACGAAAGAGTAAGAGAGGGTTTTCGCGGGTCCCCGTATTGCATACGCAGGGAAGAAGCAGAGCGAGCAGATGTATGAAGAGGCCAAATTGAATAGACGTGTTGTCTTACTCTTCTAAAGACTCACTCCGTATACAGTCAAATACTCACATCGACGCACCTGGGAGCGCCGTCATCAAGATACCTCTGGACTTGTACGCCTTGAGCAGAATGAGTCAGGCGAGTCCCCTCCAGACCAGCTTCTCTCAAGCAACAATTCGACTCCCAATTGACTGCAAGACTTCAACGGTTGCCACTGTTCAGTTCCTCCAAACCCAACTAGCCTTGCTCGGGTACGTACGGGTTTCGTCTCTGTTGGGAGACTGCAAGCCTCATGTATATCATTTGTCCTACCATCCCTACCTGCTCTGGGATCCAATGAACGCGACGCTATGATGGTTTGTCCAGAAGACGACTGGGCCTTGGCTAGAACCGGACGATCTGACTCGCTCAGGCTGTACATAAGGCGATTCGTAAGACGAATGCGTCGAGTCTCTCTGTCCGTTGTGCACTCATCTCAAGTATAGAGAAGACAATTTAGTAGCTTCCCATAGCAACGATAGATCAAATGTCAAGCCAGGCATATTGGTTCCAAGATGAAGATCAATTGATCCCGTGACCAGAACCACACTTCTTTGCTGCGGGGTCAGAGAAAGCCACCCCAAAACACCACAGAAATACATCAAGACCTCTCCTCCCCCGCCCTGACCTTATCCAAACCCCAACCCACCAACCCACCCCCAAGCACCCACCCCCAAACCAAAACACCACTCCCCAACCCATCCACCATGTCCCACCAAGGCTCAAGCAACAAAGGCTACGACGTCACCAGCTCCGGCACCAACGACGGAGGCAACAACTGGGACAGCCGGGACTACACGCCCAGCACAGGGGGCAACCAAGCCAACAATAACACCTATCATTACTCCAACAACGATGGTAAATTACCTCTCCCTTTCTTCAGAGTACAGGAAAGGGCAAGGCGTTGAGGTATGATGTAGGGAGCTATTACTACAGCAACGCGAACGGGTCGACGTATCATAATGATGGTGATGGGTATTCAAACTACACGGCTCCTGGTGGGAAGAAGTGAGCTGGTGATGGGCGTGGATGCGAATGGGATTGGCGCTGCCCGGAATAGGAAGCACGGCTCGATCGTATATGCAATCAGATCGTCTTGTGCAGTAATTAGATTGTGACTGTGCCATGAATGGAGCTCACCGAAGAATGATCTTTGCAAACCACAATAGTAGCGTTGCCCAGCCTGGGAAAATCTTACAGAGCGTACCAATACTTCAGCATGTTGCTTGCAGATTGGTATGTATACAGTAAACACAAGCACTACGAAGACAATATCGTTTCCACTTCAAACGCCTTACACTCGCTCAGGTCAGGATGTGTCAGGTACGAGATACACGGAATCAAGCTGCTGGCGCTGTTGCCTTTTGCTTGACATCCTTGTTGTAAACAGTCTTTGTCTCCTGCACATATCTGGCCATATCTGCCGCCGCGGCATCTTCGTAGGGCTGTGCACGTGTCAGTTGGGTGCCTTGAAATCAAAGTGTATCCTGCTAACCTTTCTCTCGCTTGCCGACAGACCCTTCCATTCCCTTCCGCATAGTCTGGCAGTCTCTTCAATTTTCAATCCTTTGAAATCTCCTGTCGCGTGCCGATCCTTGGAGAAATACGCAAAGGCGTTCCTTCTTCCTGTGACCTGCCTATGATCCTGGAGCTTATTGTTATAACCTTTGACTTTCTTTCGTCTGAGATTTGCCCGCGCACGGTTGGCTTCGTGGATGACCGTGGGTGTGTGTGATTCAATCCATTGGCGATAAGCTATAGCATTTGCTGCCTTGTTTTGATTGGCGATGTGATTATAATGCTATTATATGATGAGTGGTTTGGCCGGTTACGTGGGACTTAGATGGTACCTCAAGACGCTCTGGGCTCAAATTTTTAAACTGTGCAGCCGATTCCTTTATCGTCTGCCCAAAGGCTCCTCCGCCAGCGTGTGACTTCATCACCTCTGAGTTAAAGACGGTCCAAGCTGTCGAGGATGTTCCGTGAGGTGGCTTGAGAGCCAACACCTTCAGATCCTTGATGACCTTCTTATCCTTTGCCTCCTTCCTTTCCTCCTTCGTCAGGGCCTTGAGCTTCGACTTCGGCTTAGCTTTCGCCTTCTTTGCCGATGTAGGCTTGGGTTTGATTCTTGGCTTTGCTTTCGGCTTTGCTGTCGTCTTTGCCTTTGATCTGGTCTTGGGATCGGCCTTGGTTCCATCTTGAGGTATGGACTTGGGGGAGGTCTTCTTCACTGCAGGTTTCTTGGCCGCCTTTGTCTTTGAAGTTGTAGGGGCCTTTCTTGCAGCGGTGGTCGTTCTCCCAGTGTGAGCCTTGGGGCGTGATACGGGTTTGGTCGTCGCATATGCACGGCGGATGATTGATGTCAGGAAGCTATCGTCGGGCGCGTAATCAAATGATTTACGAGGTTCGAAGGTGTTGTAGAGAGCTACGCGTTGAGTGTTCAAGTAGCCAAGCCCCGTGCGACGACTTCCCAAGCATTGTAGGCTCAATTGAGGCAGCCGGACGACCGCGCGGCCGCTCTGGATGATCATGGCTGGTCCGGATTGCAGCGAGCTCGCCTCTTAGAGGTACGATTGGCGCAGTGTAGACGAGATATGGGAGGAGAGAAGACTTGACCAGCCACGCGACTTCCGCTGTGACCAGGAACCAAGATGGCGGGAAATGCTTGGGAAACACACTAGATTCAACACAGTAAGACGACTTTCCGCCCTATCAAGCTTGGCACGACTGCTCAACTTCAAGCCGTTGAACTTGAAGTTAGAGATAGCAGCGCCGTCACTTCTGAACGACCTTGCTTTCACTTTTTGTTCATGCGGTGGATGGTTTGTCCAGGTCGTGACTCAGAGGTAGCCAACCTTACTCGTAACGACTTCCACCTTTCCAATACTTCATAGAATCGCAGAAGTCAAACGAGAACATATTGAGCGCGGATCGCCAAAGAATATAATCTCAAGGCTTTACTGAAGTACTACTCACTGGTCAAGACGGGCCCATGCCTCGCCACGGGGATGTCCGCTCACCATCACCAGTAGGCAGCTCGCACTCCTCTGCAAAAAAACACAATCGAGATGGAGATCGCTACGACCGGAGCGGCAAGGTTGGACGACACCATCGAACTCGATCGAGAAGTCCTGATGTAGGCTGTTCTGTACAAGCTCGTAACGAAGCCTCTGCTGACACAGGAATTGCAGCGGCGATACAGGGATAGGGACCATCACCGCCGCGATCGCTCAAGAGACAGGTACAGAGACGATGAAGCTTATCGCTCGAGTCGAAGGGATCGGTCTCGGGATCGGCGAAGGTCTCGAGATCGTGATGCCGCGAAGGATTATCGGCGTAGAAGTCGTGAAAGGGATTCTAGAAGCTACAGGGATGACTCTCGAGAGCGAGCCCGAAGACGGAGAGACGGATCTGCTGACTCTAGGCGAAAAGGCAGACGGGATGATAGTAGAGAGAGGCCTTTAAAGACTAGCGGGAAAGAGGTATGTTCTCTGGGTTGTCAGATTCAAGGAACTATCTAACACCGGCTCAATCTATAAATGCCATCGCTGACTTTCATAGCAGGCAGCGCCCACTCCTACAAAGGCCGACGAAGCGAAAAAGGCCGAGAGGCTCGCAAAATTAGAAGCCTGGAAACAGAAGCAAGCTGCGGAGAAAGACCGCAAGCAGAAAGAGCTCGAGTCTTCAGGAGGTACTCGTAACCTGCTCGCGGAGATCGACAAGAAAGCGCAAGACTCCCCTGCTGTTCCTTCGCCTATGTCACCTGCTACGCCTGCAGAGACCACCGCCCCTGCATCGCCTGCTCCATATGCAGGCAAATTCGATCCCAAAGCTATCGCCAAGAAGGCAGCGGCTGCCTCGTCAGCTACGAATAAGCTGGGAACTGACATTGCCATGCCGAATATTGCCAAAACGTCCGCCACCAAGTCCACCTCAAATGGTTTGAAAGCTAACGGAATACCAGCGCTAGGAAATGGTACAGCCGGTAAGACAGTCCTTCTCACTTTCGATACTTCGCTAACTCTTCATAGCTTCTGCAGCACCTTTGAAAGCACGAGGCAATGTCAGTGGCTTCGGACTTGCTACCAAAGCAGCGAATGACTCAGACAAGCACAAGCCCGGCATTGATTTCGGTGAGGAAGAAGGTGGGCGGAAGAAATTGGAGAAACTGCCGACCCCTCCGCCAGAGGATGTCAACATGGATGAAACTACTGCTATGGCTAGCGATGATAAAGAAGACGACGATGACGATGAAGGCATGCAAGATGCGGGTACAGAAGAAGAGGCTGCCGCCGCAGCAAGGGCTGCAGCAGAGAAACGTGAGGAACGGCTTCAGACGCAGAATTTAGCCTACCAGGCCGGTGAAGAACCGGAAGCTCCTGACGCGAATGGCGATGTGGTTATGACGGAAGATCCAAGCGAATCCCGGCCTGAAGAAATTCCAGAAGAGGAAGCCGACCCACTAGATGCATTCATGTCTGGTCTCGGTAACTCCAAGACGTCAAAACTCACCAGTCTCAAGATCGCCAAGACTAAGGCTCAGCAGCCCGAAGCGATGTTCGGTGATGATGATGTTGCTTTGAGCACAGTGGCCGCAGATACCGAGGATATCCTAGCAATGGCAAGCAAGAAAAAGAAGAAAGACATACCGACAGTCAACCATGGCAAACTGAGGTATCAACCATTCAGGAAGAGTTTCTACCATGAGCCGTCAGAGCTCAGGGAGATGACCGAGGAAGAGGTAGCTGACCTGAGATTAGAGCTTGATGGCATCAAGATCAGAGGCATTGACGCTCCCAAGCCGGTCCAAAAATGGTCTCAATGTGGCCTTGGAGTGCAATCGCTAGAAGTCATCCAAAAGCTGGGATATGAGAAGCCATCGTCAATCCAGACGCAGGCTATCCCCTCGATCATGTCAGGCCGAGATGTCATTGGTGTCGCCAAGACTGGCTCCGGCAAGACGATAGCTTTTCTTCTTCCAATGTTCAGACATATCAAGGACCAGAGGCCGCTCGACAGTTTAGATGGGCCTGTCGGTCTGATCATGACGCCTACTCGAGAGCTTGCTACTCAGATACACAAAGAGTGCAAGCCATTCCTCAAAGCTTTGAATCTTAGGGCTGTGTGCGCCTACGGTGGTGCCCCAATCAAAGACCAAATTGCAGACCTCAAGCGTGGAGCAGAAATCATTGTTTGTACTCCTGGTCGAATGATTGATCTTCTAGCTGCCAATTCTGGTCGAGTGACGAATCTCCGTCGAGTCACGTACGTCGTTCTGGATGAAGCTGACAGGATGTTCGATATGGGTTTTGAGCCGCAGGTGATGAAGATTCTCGCAAACATCAGGCCTGATCGCCAGACTGTTCTCTTCTCGGCCACGTTTCCTCGACAGATGGAGTCGCTTGCCCGTAAAACATTGGCTAAACCCGTCGAAATTGTTGTTGGAGGACGCAGCGTCGTTGCCCCCGAGATCACTCAAATTGTCGAAGTTCGAACTGAGGAGACCAAGTTCATCCGCCTTCTAGAGCTGCTCGGGAATCTTTACGCAGAAGAGCAGAATGAAGATGATCGAGCTCTGATTTTTGTAGATCGACAGGAGTCGGCTGACAGCTTGCTGAAAGATCTGATGAGGAAAGGCTATCCCTGCCAGTCAATTCACGGTGGTAAAGATCAGATTGATCGCGACTCTACAATTGAAGACTTCAAAGCCGGGGTCATGCCTATCATGATCGCAACTTCTGTTGCTGCTCGTGGCTTGGACGTTAAACAGCTGAAGTTGGTAGTAAATTACGATGCGCCGAATCACCTCGAGGACTACGTACATCGTGCCGGTCGCACAGGCCGTGCAGGAAATACTGGAACTGCAGTGACCTTTATCACGCCTGACCAAGAGCGCTACTCCTTGGACATCGCCAAGGCATTGAGACAGAGTGGCCAAGAAGTCCCTGAGGAACTACAGAAGCTGGTAGATGCTTTCATCGACAAGGTCAAGACTGGGAAAGAGAAAGTAAGCGGCTCAGGCTTTGGTGGCAAGGGTCTCGAGCGTCTCGACCAGGAACGCGATGCTGCTCGTGCCAGAGAGCGCAAGTCCCATAAGACAGGGGATGAGCCTGATGAGGATGACAAGGAAGCTAAAGACAAAGAAGACAAGGGTGATGACATTATCGCCAAGGCCGCCTCCAGCGTACAGTCCGCTGCTGCTCCGCCTGCAACTCTGCTTGGGGTTCCAAAGGGTATCGATCTTGACGGCAAGATTACCGTTCACCGGACAGAGGCGCCGGTGTCGGGCTCGAAGAACCCTCTGGACAAGGTTTCACAAGCCGTCGCTGGCATTCATGATCGACTGAACAAGAACAGAGAACTGCGGACGGGGGTACCCATCGACAACAAGGGACCTGATGCGGGAGCTTTCCATGCCACTTTGGAGATCAATGACTTTCCCCGTAAGTATCATACTATTCCGTTTTCAATTGCCGAGCTAACACTGGAACAGAAAAAGCACGTTGGGCCGTTACAAACCGTACCAATGTTGCCAAGATCTTGGAGGCTACTGGGACATCTATCACTACCAAGGGAAGCTTTTATGCTACGGGCAAAGAGCCCCAAGCCGGAGAGAACCCGAAACTCTACATCCTGGTTGAGGGGGATACAGAGGTCGTGGTCACCAATGCAATGAGGGAGCTCATGCGGCTGCTAAAGGAGGGAACCATCGCTGCCGCAGAAACCGATTCCAGAGCGCCGGCTAGTGGTCGCTATAATGTAGTATAACAGGTCGCATACATGCAAGCTACAACCACATGTCTCCAATATCATTCCAGATATATCCTGGACTAGTTCAGTAAGGATTCAAACATAATCCCATACGCTCGTGACCCTCCTGTCCACGATGCCATATCTGCGTAGCGTAGCTCATTCATCATCCCAGTTCGTCGCTGGATGCAAGCTGTTTACTGGCAACATAACGTACACCAGCAGTCAAGCGATCCGCCGTTGTAATCATCAATTGTAATTGATAGCCTGACTCGTCTGATCCGTGTCTCTCCTCCTCCTCTCATCCTGACTGATATGCTCCAAGGTCCCAGTCCTCGTCTGTTTCTTCTGCTGTGCGAGATCCCTCTCCAGCTTTCCCTTTGGCTGGCTGGCTTTCGCAAAGCGCTCCTAGCAGCTCCGATTAGCCCTCATCTGTCTATCGATGGACGATACGCACCTCGGCTGCTCTGGCAGCCGCTCTCCTCGCATCGTTGGGTTCTCCGCCTGAGGCACCGCCTAATGTCTGGCCTGGGCCGCTGATTTTGGGAACGGATGCGCGTGGAGCTGTTTGGGATGGTGGGGCGGTACCGACGGTGTGACCGGGGTGGGAGAACGGATCGGAGGATTTGGATTCTTTGCCACATATGTTCCCCATTGCGTAGGAGATTGGAAATGGGGTTGCGAACACTGTGATGGGGATGATTGCTGTGCTATTTGGAGGGGGTCGGTTTGGAAAGCGCTGGACTCATGCTCTTGTCGCAGTTTTCATAGTCTGGCGGATAATAGGTAGATGAGAGCCAAAGAACTCATCGTAACGAGGTACAGAACAGCTGGACGTCCGTCAGTATTTAGGGACTCTGCTTTGTTATCTGGAATAGAAGAGTCGCGAGTCAAAGAGGACGATTAGTTCTCTAGGCCAAGCGTTCAGGGTAGATGCCCGCTAAAGTGGCCCGAGGTTCCGGGCATGCCCCGCCGTAACGCGGGGCTGCCTCAGACTCTGTCCTGCTGCACACAGTAGTTCAACAGTTTGCCCACGTCTTGAAGCAAGATGTTCAAGAAAAGGTATGTAAATGAGCAGCTATATATAACGTTCTAGCTGACCTAATGCAGCATCTCCCCAGGTGCAAAGTCCAAAGTCAAGTCCTCCGTCCAACGCGCCATACGGACAAAGATCGTCGAGACATATCCATTACTAGCACCACATATTGATGAGATTATACCCAAGAAGTCGCAGCTAGATCTGCTCAAGCTGTGAGAGCTCTACTCCACCTCTGAATGACATCATTCTCACATACTGCAGGCCCAACCGTGTCTCGCTCTATGCTCTCGATAACACTCCTCTCTTTTGGCAGCATATGGATGACCCTATAGTCCCTCATCTCCGAGTCGTACACCAATTCCCGCAATGCTTCTCGCGGATAGGCATTGATCGAGGAGCGATACGCTTCGTGCTGTCTGGCGCGACGCTGATGGCTCCTGGGCTTACATCTACTGGTGGAATTCTACCGGATGAGGACCGGCAGCTCAAGGAGGGCGATATAGCGGTCATTGAAGCTGAGGGAAAGTCGGAAGCGTGCCTTGTGGGGCAGCTGAGAATGGGGACAGAAGAGGTTAAGGAAAAGAAGAAGGGTGTGGTGATGGACACGGGACATTATCTAGGAGATGGATTGTGGAAATTGATCATTGATTGATACCCACCGATCTATCCATGATCCAACAATTGTGACCTAAGTAGGAAACATTCTGTGAGGTTGATATTGAGGCTTCTCAACCCCAGTAAGAGGAGCAACCAAAATGGGCTAGCGTTAGGGTTAGCCGCTCATGACGATGCTCTGCGATCAACTCAGTCTCCATTCAAGACACATCATGTACTGGCCTCTGGGCGCGCCTCGTGTATATGCGGCGAGCAGGCGAAAAAGAAAAACAGCAACTCCGGATAGCAATGAGAAAGAAGACGATGAGGACAAAACATCGATAAACATCCTTGGCCTACGAGTCGCTCGCCATGGCCATTTATTTGTCACAATTACAGATACTGAATTGACTGTCTGGCAAACATCTGTAAGTACTCGTACGCTAGCTTTGACTGTTCTGACTGATCAGTAGCCAGTAGTAGTCCTAGCATCAGTCACACGGTCTATACAATCCCTTAAGAACTACGGCGACAACGTTAGCATACTCTTGAGGCCAGATTCCTCTATAGCTGTCGTTCAGACCTCCCTCGGCTTCCTGGTTACCTATACCATCATCACAGACCCAACTGCTCGGGTGTACCAGCAGTTGCGCGAGAATGGGCACGCGCGGAAACAGAGCAACGCCGATAGGCTGGCAGCTGAGGAGGAGCGAAGAGGATATCCAGAGGTCAACATACGCTTTCGAATGGTCATCAAGGTCGATGCTGGGATTGGAAAGGTCTTGGCGCTGGATGACGAGCTGATAGTAGCGACTGAGAAGCCTCCAGCTGTACAATGTATACGGTGGTCGCCAGACAATAGTGGAAGTCAAACGAGCACAGAGCTACTGAGCCGAATGACTTGGATTCAAAAGACTTCTCGCGTGACAGATATGGTATACGACAGAGCTATGAGCCTTGCAGTATGGATGACTAATGAAGGAAGAGCGTACGCTGTGCAACGTGTATCTGGACAGCCCAAAGAGTCGAATGCACCTAAGCGACTATTTCGTGGCTACGGTTTTCACGCGCCAGAGAGGGAGGATGGTATGGCCACAAGAGCAGCGATCAACGCGAGGTTCTCATTACTGGCAATAGGTTGCGCCAACGCCGAAATACACGTATATACAGCAAGAGACTACGTAGGGAGCATACCCTTGTCACACAAGCTAGAGCCTCCAGTCTCGATTCTGTCAACAGGAAAGCTGAGCACGCTGAGCTATTCTCCGGACGGGTACTGTCTGTTTGCAGGGTACGATCAGGGTTGGGCAATATGGAGCGTCTACGGAAAGCTTCTGGCGAGCAGCTTCACCTCGATCCCCAAGATCTCAGAGGCCAATGGAGAAGGTTGGCTGCAGGGTGTACACGAGGCAGCTTGGCTACAATCTGGGCCGAATATACTGCTCACTCGTCATAACGACCATCGGCTGTGGCTGATGGAGATGGCGAAGAGTGCTGTTACTGGATGCTTCTGCGCAGCGAACATTTCCCGCACTGTCCTCCTAACTAATTCCAACCTCATGATCTTCCGAGGCTATGATTTGCCTGTTCAAACGACAATATCGGCTGATCCCTCTCTGTGGCATCATGTACAGATTCCCCCAACATATTTGGCAAACCAAGGCCCGGTCCGGTCTTCTGTAATATCTCCCGACGGTCGTTACGTAGCTATCGCCGGTAGACGTGGTCTTGCCCATTACAGCGTTACGAGTGGGCGTTGGAAGACGTTCGACGACATGCAGGCTGAGAATGCCTTCGTCGTTCGAGGTGGCATGTGCTGGTATCAGCATATTCTCATCACAGCTGTGGAGAGCGGTGATCATCATGAGGTCAGTCGCGTCTCGACGCTCGAGGTCTAGCTGATTGACTATAGCTGCGCATGTATTCGCGAGAACGGGGGCTTGACGACTCATCGCTTCTCTACGTCGAACAGCTTCCCTCGCCAGCTGTTACGATTGCGCTCACCGGGCAGGATTCTCTTCTGGTCTATACATATCAGAACATACTTTACCATTTTGTCATCGATGCGTCTAGCACTGCGGTGACTCTCGTCCAAGTTGGCCAGATAGCCCTGAACGGCATCGTTCGAGCGCCTGCTCGAGTACGGGCCGTCAGCTGGATCTTGCCAGACCATCAACTACGTAGGTCCTTGAACAGCTCCTCGACTACGCTGGCTGACCCACAGAAGGCGAGGGCGACCCGTCTCAAGACGTGGCACATGCGTCCGTGATCTTCCTGGTCGACGCGAAGCTTGTGCTCTTGCAGTCCTCCACTGACGGAGACAGAGGCTTGAAATATGACATGCGGGTCATTGCTAATAATGTCGAGTACTTCGATCTTATGCGGGATCATCTATCCCTGATGGGGAGCCCGGATAGTTCTCAGCCTCCATCTCCTTCACCCAGAGACGCTCTTGATGTCGCCAACGATGATCGTGGGCTGAGAGATTCGCTGTGGTACTTTGACGGGAAGAACGTTCAATGCTGGATGGACGTTGAAGATTTGATTGAATCTGCTTCGACATCCAACGATAGAGACTTGCCACCCACGGTGACTATAGAAACCGATTTCTACCCTACCTCAGTCGTCTTGAACAAGATGATACTTCTAGGCATAGATGCCGACCTGGTCCAGCGGCGTGATGTGCAATTTGCGTATTTCCAGTTCTCAATCAGGACCCAGCTCTTCCTACCCCCAATCCTTCACCGACAACTAGCGCATTTCGACGACTCGGCCGCTTCCTCTCTGGCCCATCGCTATCAGTCTCTCCCATACTTCTCACACGCCCTAGAGATCCTGCTACATACCGTACTCGACGACGAAGTAGACAAGCCACCAGACCCCGATCAAGCACTCTTGCCTTCCGTGCTTGCTCTCCTATCGTCCTTCCCGGACTACCTCGAAATCCTCGTCCAGTGCACCCGGAAGACAGAAGTACGCTCCTGGCGAACGCTCTTCGCGCATCTTCCACCGCCGCAGGAGCTCTTCGAACAGTCGCTGGAAAAGGGCATGCTGAAGACGGCCGGAGGCTACCTGCTCGTTCTCCACACCTTTGAGGAAACGGGGACGAGCTCGGAGCAGTGTGTGAGGCTCCTACAGAGGGCGAAAGCGGCGGACGACTGGGATCTTTGCAAGGAGCTGGCGAGGTTCCTGATGGCGTTGGATGAGAGTGGAGATATGCTCAGGGACGCGGTTCAGAGGATGGGTCTCGGGTCTTCGGCGGAGGAAAGTGAAAGCGTGCGCTTGAAGACGCCGACGCAGCGGACGGTTGATGGGGCGTTGGCGGTGCGGGGGGACTTTAATGGGAGAGTGAGTCCTGCGAGTAGTGGAGATCGGGATTCCACGAGCCCAACGGATGATGAGAAGGCGCAGGGTGATGGGGACTACTTTGCATAATGGGGAGTATAGCCTAGCGAAAGAATACTAATTCGATTCGATGATTGAAGTCGCTCTATGCATGCTACTGGTATCTCCATGCCAATGCACCCATGCCCATGCTCATACTGTCATCAGCAAACACATCCACTGCACCATTCCTCCATTCAACCCCCCTTTCATATCTCCCCACCATCCGCTCCCCACCCCTCCCTCTCCCTCACTAGCACATCCTCCTCCCTCACCCTCGCCGCATAGTAATCCCCCTCCCCCTCCATCCCCTCCCTTCGCAAATCATCCAGCGAAACCCACAGCCCATTCTCCCCCGTCACAGTCTGCAGATCGCGTATGCGTGGATGCCTGGCGTTGGATGCGGGCGTGGGTTGTGCGGCTGCGCCGGCGAGGAGGGCGGTGGTGTGTAGGGGACGCTGGGCGTTGAATGCGTCTATTCGGGCCTGGCGGGCGGGATCTTGGTGGTGGCGCTCGGAGGGGAGGGCGGAGGTGGTGGTGGTGAGGGTGAGGAGGAGGATGGTGAGGGGTGTTTGGGGGAACATTCTGCGGTTTTGGAACGAGGATAGCTGGTCGTCTTTATACGAAAGTGGAATATGATAGTGTCTCCGGTATAGAGTGGTAACGTTTACGGTTGTCTTTCTCCGAAACAACCCATTCACGGCTGTGCTGAAGATGCAGGGCAAGATTGGGTTTCGGAGGCCTAATATCTGGCCATTGATCCGTTTGCGGCGTCAGGAAGGCCTGGGTTCCTTTGTGAGAGGATAGAGATGCTGTGGTGGAGGACAATGAATACGGATGTTGTTCGTAGGATAGACCCCACAAGGCAAGCATACTGATCGCATCCTTGCGGCCGGCCGAATTAGGTCTCCGCGGCGTAGGTTCCTCACGAATTTTGGTGGTGTGGTAAGTGGCAGACAGCGAGGAGAAACACAGCCAGGTTGTCAGCCAATCGAAGGGCCATGTGCAGTGGCTCGGGGTGGCTTGCGTGGTAATAGTAATCTGCCTCGGCCGAGAGGAATTAGTGAGCCGACCTAGCTTAATACCGTTGTGGACGCGTCGGCTTAGTACGCTGCATGATGCGACTATCAATCACACACGGCGTTGATGCCTTCATCTGCGAAACACATTGATACAGAGCACTGTCCTTTCCGTTCCCTCAAAACAGGCTACCCTGGATGAATGGTGGATCAAATAGACATCCGTGAGCCTGCCTTTTTGCCTCGTCAATAGTTGATCTCAGGATGGAGGACTTTGCTAGTGAGACGGACAGTGACTATACGAGTTACTGGAGGGACTGGGTAGGTCCAGTCTCTCTTCATTCAAATTGAGTTATTTTCCTCTTTCACTATTTCTCGACCTCTCGGCCCTGTGATGTTGTATCTACCATGAAGATAAATACAGCCGCTGAAACATGGCCTAGCGGGGTTCACAGCAAATTCTAATAGAGCTTCAACACAATTTCAATCTATTTGGAACTGAGGACCATTTAATGAGACATCTCGAAGTATCGAAGACTGGCTGGTTTCTCAAGCATCGTGCCTTCCACCGGAGCTGCCTCGGAGACAGGACATCCTGGCAGAATCTTACAATGAAGGGAGCAGAAGTAGAGCTGCAACAGCTATTCTCCCAAAGCGTTGAATATGTATTTCGGCGGTGATTATTATGCGCTGAGTGATGCAGGATCCGTGGATTATTGGCATTGGGAGGTCTTACGCCCCAGCTGGCCTTTGATGCATCATTTGTGCTTTCATTCACCACCAGATCCAATATGTTATGCCAGAAACCCAAGTTGAACACCATAGAAAAGTACGTAAGCTGACGAGTATGCCCATAGTTCATCTCGTCTCGAGGCAACGAATACTTTTGCGAGATCGATGAAGACTACCTCACGGACCGCTTTAATCTGACAGGACTCAATGCCGATTTCCATTACTACCAATACGCACTTGAACTGATCACCGACGTTTTCGACCTGGATTGTGACGATGACATGAGGGAAAATATTGAGAGGTCTGCAAGGCATCTTTACGGCCTGGTGCACGCGCGGTACATCACTACCACAAGAGGCTTAGCTAAGATGGTATGGAAGAAGCCATACGGCCACTGCTGTCCCTCTGCTAATGTCGACAGCTTGAAAAATACAAGAAAGGAGACTTCGGTAAATGCCCTCGAGTCATGTGCCAATCACATCCTCTGCTTCCCACTGGGATGGCAGATAATCCTAATGTCCAGTCCGTGAAACTCTACTGCGGCAAGTGCGAGGACCTCTACAATCCCAAATCATCCCGCCATGCCAACATCGACGGCGCTTACTTCGGGACGTCATTTCAGAACATTCTCTTCCAGGTGTACCCGGTCTTGATCCCGGAGAAGACCGTTGAGCGATATCAGCCTAGGATTTTCGGCTTCAAGGTGCATGCAGCTGCTGCGTTAGAGAGATGGCAGTCAGCGAAGAGGGAAGAGATGCAGGGAAGGTTGAGGGAAATAGGGTTGGATAAGGCATTCAGAGAAGACCTCGACCTTAAAGAGGGCATGGAAGAGGATGACGACGATGTTGTGGGTATGGAGGGGGCAGACGAGGTGCAGGCAGAGTAAGAGTCTGGGGCAGTCATCGCTGGAGCTCTGCAATTGGGGGGTATCTAAGCATGCTTTGTGGCGTTATGGCTTGTAGATAATATCATGAGGTCTTCGAAAGCTATCAAAAGCTCTGAAACAGTCCTCGCTCTCGATTGCCATTCGGTGGCTGAAACAATCGATCATCGAAATGTATGGAGACGCTAATAGATTACGGCGCTATAGTGAATTTTATCATAGCCCGAGTATGAAAACCTCCGCACATTTGCTGCAAGCTTCGCAAACTTTTCTTTTCAACTTCTATACCTTCGTCAACAGCTTACAATGACCACACCTATAGCTGTGTGCTAGTATCCCAGAGTTTGTTTGCTTCTGTCGGAATCATTGCTGTACGCAAGCCTATCTCTGCATGCAGGATACCGACCCATCTTTGGACCACAGTCCAACTAGCTGATCATGCCTAGTAAGAATCCCCTCTCTACCGCCCACCTTCAAGCAGCTTCCAGAATGATGAGCAATGAATACACGAACAATCCAACTCCTATAATATCATGCAGGATCTTTAATACTCTAGAATTACTCTGACTCTTCTCACCACTGCGCTTTCTGCGTGCCTGCTTCCTCGTGGACATCAAGCTGACCTTGTGCAGGCAGGTGAACTTCAATTCTAGAGTTTCCATTGCCCGGATCACTTTAAAAGGTACGCGCTCTCCTTACACGACCCAGCTCTACGTCAAATCCTATGTGATGACCATATGACACGGAAAGGCATTCCTCAATCCGAATAATCAATGTCGATTCTGTCTCTACAAAGTTTCAGCCTTGTCTGACCAGGAACTCAAGCATACTGCCCGTTATCAAGCTATGGTGACTTTTGGCTAACGTTGCTGGTGCTCACAGGTATACTTCCCAGGCCTCGCTTCCTCCTGCTTTATCACACATGAAGAATTTTGAACGAACGGGCGGACAGACTGCGTACTCGTCTCCTTTCACCCAAAAGTGCTGGAGCGTACAACTTCAGCCGGTCCTAGGTAGACGATGTACTTGTTGAGAACTCGTCAGCTGATACATTACACCTGCCACCATCTCGGCGCTTCGCAAGATGTCTAGAGACCCTACTGATCAATTGGTTTAGTAGGTACATCAACCTTCTTTCCTTTAAGGCCTTATTTGAGCCTTGCAATTTGTCTGTTGAGATGATGAACACTATTCACACTGTTTGAACCGATACCGCCTTGTAACGAGGGCACCTCGGTGATGAACGTACAAACACTGAAAATTCTGATTTAATGAGGTATGCTCATTCAGATCCTACTCAGCTACTCTGCTGACGTGCTAAGCCTGATTCACAGACAAATTGCTCTTACAATTCTACGTACACCTAGACGTTGATGGAACCCTCGCTGACTTGTTGGCAATCAAGTCGTAGGTTTTGACTAACTTGCCGTATAACGACACTCAATCAGGTCAGTGGCTACATCTCTTCTGCTCTAACGCTACCTGATGAATCCAAATATTCGCTGTGTTCTTTCCGAGACACGTCATTGAAGAAACATATATTTCACCTTGGAGAACTGATACTTTTCTACTTCCAATCCCTTCAAATGGACCGTTAACGCTCACGGAAGGCTGATGATTCAAACCACAGGCACCGGAGCAGATGCCCAGCATCACTACCACTCGTTGGGGGAACGTATGTTGGACATTCAGCCTGTTCATAGTGTAACTAGATATCTCAATAGCTAGCAACCCACAATTCACATATTTCCTCCTCGAGATCTATCCCACACAACGCACACCCTCTCATCCCATATTCACATAATCATAATTCTTCTACCTCCACCCCCCAACCCTCCCCTCATCCCACCTCTCCAACGCCTCCCTCCGCCTCCAAACCCTCCCCCTCCCCTCCCTCCACCCCCTCA
>JAABUK010001246.1_pt1 | contig 49385 bp, 44 predicted proteins | sample 5559141 | NCBI WGS metagenome assembly JAABUK01 (sample SAMN10711869, study PRJNA513367) | rock metagenome | isolation source: Antarctica rocks | place: Antarctica: Victoria Land, Pudding Butte nord | collected 2016-01-03 | reverse complement strand
CCCTACTACTAAGGCGGGTTCTAAGGGCACCTACCCGCCCCGCCCCACCCCGTTCCGTAGCGTACCTAGGCTAGTATTAATAATAATTACTAAAACCTTTAGTAGATATCTATTATTATCTAGAGTACTTTAAAGTAGACTACCTTTAATAGATATACCTTTAAAGGCTACTATTTTATTACTACCTTAATAAAATTTATAGTTAGCGGCCCGCTTTATAAGCTATATATAAATATAAGTTATATTATAAGTCTTATAAATAGGAAGTTCCTATTAGAATAGTTCTTATACGCTTATATTTCTAAAATACCTACGCCTATAAAGGTTAGGAGTATTAGAGATAAAAAGTATAATACCTAGGAATATATTAGGCTATTAATATATATTCCTAGTAATAATAGTATTACTCTTATTAAAAGAGAGTTATATATTATTAATAATCTCTTAATAAAAGCCTTAATTAGGATTAATATTCTTAAACCTAAAGGTATAATTATTAATCTAGATAGAAATCTAATAATTATATAATTTTATTAAGATTTAGAAGTTCTTATTAAAGTCTCTAATAAAGGAGCTAGAATTAATAATATAATATTTAGTTAAGCTAGTATTATAATTACCCCGTATATTAATAAATAGGTTTAAATCTCTAGTCCTTATTATTACTTATTTAATTTCCTAGAGAACTAGGATTTAATCTTTAAATCTAATAGACTTAAGAATCTCTTAATCTATATATATATGATTAATTATAATATATCTTATATCTTTATTCGAAATAATATTAATCATGAGATTAAATTTCTATAGAATATAAGACTTAGCTAGGTTATTAAATATAAGGTAGCTAAGTATTTCCTTATAAAAGCCTTTTATAGTAACCTTATTACCTTACCCCTTAAAAGGATTAAGATAGTTAACTAGGTTAAAACTAACCTTTATTATCTAGTAGTAATAGCTATTATATTTATAATAGTAGTTCTAAGTATTACGGCCCTTGGTACTAATATTAAAACTACTTACCCTAATAGGATAACACTCTATAATACGCTAGAAATAAGGTTCCTATTAGGGATAGTTATAAATAAATACCCTAATCTATAGAAAGATACTAGAAATATAGTTAATATCCCGGAATCTTAGTAGATAGATATCCTACTATTTAAAAACTAGCCAGAAATCTATAAACCTAGCTAGGCTAGGATATATCCCCTAGGTAAGGTAGATAAAGAAGTTATTAATAATAGATTTAAAAAGTTATATAATTAAGGTAGAATAGACTAGACTATAAAGTCTATCCTATTTTTATTTTTATTTTTTATTATTTAGAAGGCTATTATAGATAGCTAGTATAAAGGCTATATTATAATAGATATTAAGGTATTAAATAAGATTATAATACTAGATACTTATCTTATATCCTTATAAGCTGAAATTTTAGCTCTTTTAAAAGGTATTACTTATATTAGTACTATTAATACTATTAATACTACTAATTTCTTTTATTAATAATCTATTAATAAAGACTATTATTATTACCTTATAATAGTAAGTTATAGAGGCTAAGAATTATTTAATATATTAATTATAAGATATTATAACTTCCTAGCCTATATATAATAAATAATTAATAGAATACTCTAGCCTTTCTAGTATTTCTACCGCGCTTATATTAATAATATAATTATATTTTTAAGCTTACTTAAAGAATATCTTAACTACTTAAATTAGGTATTTAAAGCCCTTAATAAAATAAATATTTACCTATTATTTAAGAAGTTATTTCTAGGTTTCCTATTAATTTATTTACTAGGATAAAAGGTAGATATATTAAGATTAAAAATAATAAAAGAGAAGCTAGCTATTATTATTATTATTAATTTATAATTCCTAATTAACTTAATTACCTTAAAATAATATCTTAATCTAACTAGGTATTTATATTAGTATATTACGTTTTATATTACTATTATAAAATCCTTTTAATTATGGAAGACTAATCTTGATAAGTTTATACGCGAGATATATTAAGAATTACCTAGATAATAGGATCTATCTTCTACCTTAGTAATATATATAAAAAATTAGCCTATAGAATGTATTTAGGTAAACTTATATTAAGTAAACTTAATATATTCTACTAGCTTTAAAAGATATTCTTAAGTTTAATAATTCTATATTATTTTAATAAAATACTCTAACTATTTATAAACCTTAATAGTAGTAAGGAATTTAGATTTAAGGTATATATTTATTAAATTAGTAGTTTAATAAAGGCTTTTATAAACTATCCTAGCTAGAAGTTATAATTACTAATCCTTTTCCTTAGTTACCTATTTATTAATACTAAAATATAATACTAGCTAATTAAATTAGAGATTACTAGTATTATTTAAATAATAAAAAAGATTAAATATATAATTAAGATAGTTATATAAATAATTATTATATATATTAACTATTTAATTATAGTATTAATTACCTATTAAATTAGCTTAAATACTATCTTAATAAAAAAATTAAACCTCTATCTTATTTAAGCCTCTAAATATCTCTAGTGATTTTAACTAGATATTTATTATAAACCTAGTAAGTTTAATATTATTCTAGATATCCTTTCTAGGCTAGTAACCTGTAAATATCGCCTATTTAATATTAATAACTTATTTAAGGTAATACTAGTAAAGGCTTTCTTAATTAATTTAATAGAAATAAATCCTAATTTTAAGTAATATTTAATTAAGGGCCTTATTAAGGAGCTATATTAGGTATACCTAGTATTAATAGTAAAGGATAATAAAGTATTAAATAATAATATTACTAAGCTTCTATATTACCTAATTAATAAATTACTATATTTTAATAATAATAAAATAGGTCTCTATTTATATATCTTAATAACTTTATTAAAAAAGGAAGTCTTTTAACTTACTTATAATAAGATAGGATATTTAGGTTATACCTAGATCTATAAATAGCTAATTAAGGGACTTTATATTCATAATATATTAATAAAACTTTATAAATTTATCTAGTATTATCCTTACTACTAATTAAATTAGATTCTATAATATTATCTTTATAAGTCTTTATAATTAATTCTAATACTTATATAGCTGTTTTATACTCTTATTATTAACTTTATTCTTATCTTATTACTTTTAATTAACGGCCTTAATTATATTATATTAATTATTAATAAATTCTCTAAGGTAATTACTTTAATACCTAGTAAAAGTATATAGTTTAGAAAAGATTAGGTAGAAAAGCTAACTAGCTATCTTATCCTATTAAATTAGGATATATTAAGGGCTATTATCTTAAATAGGGATTATAAATTTATAGGTTAAGTTTAAAAATAGATTTTTTTTTCTTTAAAAGTTAATCTTCTCTTTTTAACTACCTAATATTTATAAGTTAATAGTATATTTAAATATATAAATTAGATAACTAAAACTACTTTATATTATTATATTATTACTTTAAATAAATCTAAGTAATAGTTAATTATTATTAGTAGAATATTAGCTTTACTTAATAATTCTATAAAATATCGTTCTACTTACCTAGTACCTATCTTATAGCTTTAAGACTTAGGAATTATTAGACTTATTATATATTAAGGATCTTAATAGTTAGGATCTAAATAGCCTACTTATTAAAGGCTTTTATAATTAGGTCCTTATTAATAATAATAAAGTCTTAGCCTTATTAGCTAGTCCTATTACTTAATTAGCTAATATAAATAAATATTAGCTTATATATATAAATACTAAAGATACTATTACTTTTATTATAATAAAGATAAAAGATTATTATAACTCCTACTACGCTTTAATATACTTTAAGGTTAGGAATATAATATATTTATAACTCTACTAGGATTATAATATACTAGTTATTTAATCTAGAAAGATTAGCTAGTAGTTAGTTAAATTATTTTAAGTAATTAAATATATTAAATAATTAACTTATAAACTCGCCCTTCCTAGTAATATATAGATATATAATATTATTTCTATTACTTATTTAGAGCCTATTATTAACCTAGCTAATAACCCCTACTAATAATACTATCCTATATTACTAGTAGTAATTAAAGGCTAGGATAATAAATAGGAAATTAATAAGCTAGTTCATAAGTAATAGATCTATTATAGCTATAAATAATTAATTTAGTATTTAGTTAGATAGAAGAATAGTAGTCTTAAAGGAGACTACTAGATATTTAAGAGAGAGTTAATAAGGAATACTACGAATATAGTTAAAGAATTCAATAATATATATAGTAATAAGGTAATAATTATATAAAGGACCTTGTTTTATCTTATATTTTCCTACCTTATTATCTAGGTTTGCCTTCAGGTAAAAACTTAGGCTTGTAGCTAGGTTTACTATTAGGGCTTACTATAGCTTTTATAGCGTATATTTACTACAGCTATTAGGATAATAGTATTATTTGTTTACCAGTATCTATTATAATCTACGCTATAGAAGCCTTCCGTAGGAGGCTTTATAAGCTTACCTGCATTAGGCCTAGCGCCCTACTACTTAGTAAGGCTATCTACCTTAGTAGTAATATATCCTTTTACTATATTATTAATTACTATATAATACTTAATAAGGATAAGGATTTATAAGGTAAGTATATTTTATATTAATTATTTATAATAGTACTACTAGACTTCTAACTTATAAATACCCTTATATTATAAAATAAATATAAAGAGTATATTTTAAATAATTACTTATATATTTTATAATAAGATTTTCCTTTACTTCTAATACTAGTTAGTTAATAAATATTATATATTAAATAGTACGCCCTCTACCTAATTAATATTTAATTAGAGTATACCTTTACTCTTAAGTCTATTAAGGACCTTACCTAATGTAACCTTCTTATTCCTACTATTAATTTTAACAGGTTTAATAATATTTCTAATATATTATTATATAAGGAAATATTATATTATATAACTCCTAATAAAGTAGAACTCTCTTAAAATAAGTTTAATCCTAACTAATATAATATTATTAATTATAATTATAATTATAATTAATATTAATAAGGATAGTAAGGATAATAAGTATAATACTCCTAGTATCCTATTCTTTCTTAATAGTACTAAGAGTACTAGTAAGATAGTAATATAAAATACTATTATATAAAAGCTACGCTCTAAGTAAAGGATTACTTTAATAGTAGTATCTTCTAATATTATATTAATACTCCTTTAGGATAGTTATACTACGGACTTATAATTTAAAAAACTTCTAAATTCTAATACTACCTCCTTATATAATATTAAGAAAGGGATAAACCTTATAAAGCTTATTAAAAGAGCTTATATTATCTTTTAAGATAAGTTACTTATATAGAATAGGTATAATATAAAAGCTGTTAATTAATATCTTTAAGATATTTATAATAATAAGGGAGTGTAATCTAAGAGTAAGGTAGTCTACTTTTATAGTAATTTCTAATAAATATTACTAGTAGTAATAGGAGGATTAACTAGATAAGTTATTAATATATATATTTAAAAGGCTAAGTTTTAGCTAAATATTATTTAACTAGATCTAATTATTAATAAATAACTTAATAATCCTAACTTAACTAATAATATATATATTAATATAAGGTAGTTTATAAATAATCTTCTTATTATTAGTAATAATAGTAGTATTAAAAAGAGTACTACTATTAATAAAGATATTATACTCTAGAAATATAGGTATATTCTTAAAAATATAATTAATAAATTAATTCAAAAGGTATATAATAGTTTAAATAATATTAATTATTATCTTCTAAGATAATATTTTTTTAAATAAGCTATCCTTACTATTACTAATAAAGATATAGCCGCTATTAATAGTAAGATTTTAACGAGTATACCTAGTAACCTTATAATTTATTAAAGTTATTATTATACTACTTTTAAAGAAGATAATAAGTTATTTCCTACTAAGTATTTTAACGCGTTTTATAAGGCCTCTCTACTATCCTATAAGCTTTATATTAACTTAGGCGTATTAGTTATATTATTAAAGAACCTTACTCTATTATACCTTTATAATAGGACCTAATTAATAATAATATAATATTATAAGTATATCTTTAAGGAGGAGATAATAGGCGGGACTTATAATAGTAATATAGTATTATTATTTAAGACGCTATTATAATCTAAAGAAAATAATAAATAAATCCTTATCCTATTTATATATAAGTAATATCTAGTTAAACTAGTATTTATTATAATAATTAATAAATCTTAAGGATAACTAATAAAGTTCGTAGGTATTAACTTATAACTACAGCCTACTTTTAATTATAATTAGCTTTATTTAACTCTATTAAGGATAATAGGTAAGGATAACCTCTATATTATTAGACCTAATAATTCTAAGTATACTACTAGATAGTTAATAAAGAATATTATATACAAGTAAATACTATTAAGTAGTTAATAGATAAGGTAATTAACTCTTAAGATATATAATAATAATCTAATTAAGACTATTTAAATATAAAATTAGGCTAATCTACTACCTAAACTATTAAATTATATAAGTAGATTATTAAATAGTAAATATAAATTAATTTATTATAAATCTAATTATAAATCTAAGCTATATATATTATAAAACTAGATTATACTACTAATTATCTCCTAATTTACCTACAGGTAAACTTTAGGGTAATAGATCCTAAAGAATATTAAATATTAAGATACTATTTATATTAATACTACTAATATACTTATAATTATAATATAAGTCATCCTATTATAAAAGATATATATAAATCTAAGGAATATAAGGAATCTAGAATAATAGTAATTAGTTAGGTAGTATAGAAGTTATTATATAAAATATAATAAATGATATCCTTTTAATTAATTATAACTTAAATATTATAATTCTATTACTCTTAATAACTTAATAATTATACTACTTAATTAAGACTTAATCTAATAGGTTAATTTATATAATTATAAGGGCTTAGTTACTATATAAATAGTTTTAATTAGTCTATTAATTACTATATTATATAGTAAATCTAATCTAAAATTATATTTTTATCTATATTTATAACTATATAACTACTATATTTAATAATAGTCTTATTAGGTATATAACTTCGTATAAGTATAATAAAATAATTATTAAATAGACTATTCTAATTAGTTTATTACTTATAATATTATATAATAAATCTAGCCTAAAACAATATCTTATAGCGATTCTACAAGTACTAGGTAGTATAAGGGGGATTTATATTAGTAAAAATCTAGATTTTTATAGGTATTCTCTAGTTTTAATATATATTTATATTACTAATTATAATTATTAATTATAAGTTATTATTAATAACCTAGCTATAATAAGGAAGGACTTAAGTATATATAAAATTATTAAATATATTAACCTTAATAAAACCTTAATATATAAGGTATAAAAGGTAATTATTAATTATAAATATAAGTAAAATACTTTACCTCTTTAATTATTTTAAATTCTATATCTAATATAATATTCTATTAAGAGGTATATATTTATAATATTTATTACTTAAGATCTTACTATTAATATATAAAAAAAGAGGTAGCTAATAAAGCCTTTTATTAATATACTTATATATAATACTTTTATTAAAGAAGATAAGTTAATTAACTTATTAGCTAGTTATAGTACTAGGCTATAAGTTTTAATATTATCCCGCTTTTTAATAAGAATACTAAAAATTATTATATTCCCCTCTATATCTTATATATTAATTATAGCTCCTATTACTCTTAGATCTTATACGCGGCTTTAATGAAAGTATCTTACCCCTTTTATAAGAGGTTATATTATTAGGTAATATATAGTAGGCTAGAGATATAAGGTAATCTTAAAGGCTGAAATTATCTTAAAATTAATAATTTAATATACTATAAAGAACTTTATAACTTAACCTTAATAGAAGGATTAGCTTAGAATTAGCTAGTTATAACTCCTAGAGGTATATACGGAGTGTAAACTCCTGTAATTAATTAGGAGTAAATTAAAGATATACTATTTAGACCTTAAGAAAGAGCTAGGAGTTAAAATTAATAAATATATTATATAGTAATAACTTAAAGAGTATAGAATTATAAATTAACTTATAATAAAGCGCCTACTTCTCTAGAAGATATATATAATAGTAGCTAAATTAGTATAAGACCTAGAGATATTAGCGTATTATAAAGTAGTTATTAATAGTCTAGTTAAATAAGTACTTAATTAAGCTAGGCTTAAGTAAAAAGAGGAAGTAAGTATTCCGCTATATTAATTAGAAATAGGATAAGGGAATAATATAGCTATTTAAGAAGGATAAGGCTAAGTTAGTAATAATATAAGTAGCCTTCTATAGTATTAAGTAAAGTAATACAATACGTATAGTATATAATCTAAAGGTAAAGGTAAATAGATATATACTAGTATTATATATTAATATTCTAGAGGACTAAATCCTTATAATCTACTATCCTAGTATATAGTTTATATAGGATAATACTTATATATATATTATATAAGTTATAAGGGAGTAATTTTAGGAGTATAATATATAGCTTATTAATTAGCTATCCTACTTACTAGACCTAAATCCTATTAAATACCTCTAGTAATTACTTAAGGAAAAGTACTATAAGCTTAAACTAGATATAATAAGCCGTAGTAGTAATAATAAGAAGAGGCTAGAGAAGTTATATAAGATATTAGAAGTAGCCTAGTACCTTATTAATAATAATATACTATAGTTATTAATAGATAGTATAGAAAGGAGGATTAACGCTATTATAAAGGCGGAGGGATAGTATACTAAGTACTAGAGTTAATTAATTAGAAAACGGCTTAGTAGGATTATAAAATATTATGTTTTCTATTATCTATATAATTTTAGGCTTTATAATCGACTGATTAATAGTATAGTAAACTATAGAGAAAAGTGTCTTTTTTTAGTAGGATAGCGCGGGGTATCTTAGGTATAAAGACTTATAAGCGGGACTATAAGTATATAAATTATAAATTTCTAAGGTCTTAATTATATTATTAAGTTGTCTTTTTTATATTCTTCTTAAATTAGCCTAATTATTATAAATATTATTAAATTATTAACTTATTAATAATAACCTTAAACTTATTATATAAGAATTAAGTTATCTTATTTAAGTAAGTTACTAGGCGCTAGTTTAAGTAAATAAGAAGCTCCTCTTATAATAAATTATTAATAAGATAGTTATATCCTAGCTAAGATATTATAAATAGTATATAAATTATATCTTACTTCTAGCTTTACTTTATATATTTAAGTATCTTTATATTAACCTTATAAGTAGTTTAAATATAATTATTATTATATTTAAACTTAAACTTATATCTAATATATTTCCTAACTATTAATATAATAGGTAGAGGTATAATTATAGTATAATAATAACGTAGTAATAGTAATAAAATAGTAGGCTAGGTCTAAAATATTAAAAATAAGATATATAGAACTATTTATAAGATTTATTAAGAGGTCTATAAATTATAAATATAATTATATATTATTAAGGCCTTATTACCTATTTTTAATAGGAGAGGTTCTATAATATATAACCTACTAGCGTCTAGGATAACGCCTTTATAAACTACTATAAATATTAGTCTTTTATCTTCTACTTACTTCCTATTAACTATATTATATCTGTAGCTTATAAGGATTAAGAGGTATATATAATAGAAGCTTATAGTATATTTTACCGCGGTAAATTTATATATACCGCCGCCGTACCTATATACTATATAATTAGAAAGGGACGCTTGCGGAGATATATTATAGGACTAGATTTAAAATATTATTAACTACGAGGCTAACTCCGTAGCTATATATAACTTACGCTAGATAAAGAGTTATTAATATATAATAATATACTACGCCCTAATAAAATTACGCACTTATTTCGCGCTATAAGGCGAGAAGTATATACTTATAAATGATATAAGAGAAAAAGCCGACGTTAGGCTGCAGCCGATATTTAGGTGGGAACCCCTAGGAGCTTTAGCGACTAGGGGTGGCGCCGATTATACTTTATTTGCTCTCCTTATGCTTGGGGGAGTGGGGAGGAAGGGGGAATTAGGCTGGAATGTGTGTATGATTGATTAGTTGGGGGTTCTTGTCTGTCTGGGAATGAATGGCGTTGCCGTGGGAAAGGGAGAGAGGCTTGTCTGAATTGAATTCTACTGTTGGAGGTACTTGTGAGAAAAGGGTAGGTTTTGTGGTGTGATGCAGGGATGAACTCGAAGACGCTCTTGTGTTAGGGTTTACCTGTCGATTTTATGATGTTGGAAGTCTTGTTCGGCTGGGGGAAAGTTGCTTATGGGGTTTTGATGGAGGAGAGTGGGTGGTTGGGGTTAGGTAGTTGAGGTGGATTTAGCTGGTCTCATCTGTCGAATGAGATTTATTTATGGGTTACAAGGTTTTTCGGTGTAATGAATGGAATCAAGCCGCGAGAGCTATATTTTTGAACGATGAGGACTTTCCAGCCTATCTGTGACATTCCTCTCACTTGTAGGGTCCAAACGAAGTCTGGAGGTGTGGGGTGCGACAGAAGCTGGCCTGTATGTGTCTGCGAAAAGGTTCTGTCTATAACTAGATTTGGCCCAGAGAGACTGAGAAGTGGAAAGCTCCAGCTGAACCAAGGTGCAGGTTTGCCTTGATGATGAAGGTGGCGTGGGCTTTGATCGAGTCAGTATTCTATCGGAGGACTATTGACGATATGGAGAGTGCACAAAGTGAGTAACGGAGAATAATGTACCAAGGTGTTGGTGACGGATGGGACAAATAGTAAGCGATCACCATTATATTGCTGACATGTATTCCTGGGCGACGGAGAAGCACACGATTGCCAGAGATCCATACAGAGAACTGTCGAAGGACATGGACGTCTTATAAAAGGATCAGGCTGGCGACGAGACGTTGATGTATATAGTCGATTCTAAGATGAGATGAGCACGATCGTTTGCTTCCTTGGGTCGCTGCGAATCCGATACATATTGAGACTTAGCATGTGAGTGACATTGTTCCGTGCTTGCATGCATACTGCTATGACATGTTTACAGCACTTCAGGCTAGAGTGAATGCCCGAGCACCTGATCCGAGCATCTCCTAAGTAGGAGAACGAAGAAATGAGCCCCCACACCAGAAGAGTGAATGTTGGAAATCTTCCAGAAGCCGGCTACACCTCACCGCTCATTTAAATACAAGCCGCTCCGGGGTTGCACCAACAACCAGCAACCTTGACAAACCTCTAGTACTCAGTCACCACCAAGGTAATCGTCCGCAACATCGTCCTATCTCACTGAGCCCTAACTTGCTAATAGTATAGCAACCGTCTCAAGTCATCCGCGGAGCTCGCCCCCACTCGTCCAGTCAAGATCAGACATGCCCGGCAATCCGGTCTCAGACGAAGGTGACCCCAAACTCATATACCTCGATGACTACCCCAGCCTCCCAGCCGATGCGCCTCTCGGCTGCCCTCACATTGTGGATCTTAGCTCTCTCTCTGAGGACTTCCCACAGGAAGAAATGAGCATTCCAGACCTCGTTGTTACCGTACTCTTCAAATACAAGCCGGTGACTCTACGCGCCTTTCTCGACCTCGAGCGTCCGGAAGTGCATTTCGTGAATCACCCCCCCTATCCCTCGACGTTCGACTTCTGCATTCAGAGGACAGGAAGAATTGTGAAGGTAAGTTTGCCGCTTTGACCAGTATATTATGCCATTGACAGTATACAGATTGGATTCCTGAACCAAAGAGAACAAGGGGGTTGGGATGAGCTGTACAAGTACCGCATCGACGCAGATGCGACGGGAATATGGACTCCGGTCTACTGGCAGGGGGCTGATGGATATATTGAGAAAGATGCTAAAGTGTGTCTGGAGGGAGCTCCAGGGTTTGCATGCGCTATATCGAATCGGGAGGTCTGGGGGCAAGACCACCCTGACATTGAGATCGAATGGTCCTCTGGCTTGCTGCAGGGGAGAAACATCTGATCGGGATTCAGAGCCACTGAAGCTCGAACAAAGGTGGCTCTTAGGAAGAATTGGTCGAGGTACGAGAAACGCTCGTTTCGACGAGCACCTAATCTTTAGTGGCCGACTTTCATTCGACTAGGTATCCCAATAGGCAGTCCGAAAAATACAATCCTTAAAACATTGGACATCATAATTGTCTAAGGCATCGAACCGGTGTCAGAAGTCCCCTGGCAAAAGTCTTCGTAACCTAGTCAATGATTCCTAGGGGATCGAAGCTATCCCATACCCTGGCAAGGCCCTAGTTTCAGGGGTTTTTGCCATGGCCTAGCCGAGGCGAGTGCCCAAGTTGCCGAGACATGTGATACCAATTCCCATCGTGTCTGTTATCCTGGGCATATTACCCTCCCTGCTGCAGTCTTTTCTAATAGCAAGTCCGTCACACTTGTGCGTACAATCCAATCCTTACACGAGCAGTAGCAATCTGTGGGACTAAGGATCCCGTAACAACGATCCGGCCGCACCTAGTGGAATCCGATATGAATAATTTAAACGTCAGGGAAAGAAGCCCACACCACGTCCTTGGTTTCAATGCACAGCTCGTGGATGCCAAACACCAGTACGAACGAAAATACCTAAAGTCAGGAGAACAGGGACATGATCGGACTAGCGGTATAATGCACAAGTAGATCTGATCTCTGATATAATGAGCGCGTAGGAGAAGGTCACCAAACTCTGCAAGCGCAATCTGCGAAAGGCGTTCTCGTACCATAATCGTCATCTGGACGACAGGTCAAGTTGCAAAGAGCGTATAGGCCACTTGGCGTATCTGGCGCTCCCCTCAGCATATACTTGAGTTGACTCTGTAGGCATAGGCCCGCCTTTCAAAGCACTTACCAGGAATTGGATGCAGTGGGCAAGGCGAGCCCACCACGGAGCTGTGTATCTCAAATTTTAGCTCGGCGGGCAGTGCGAGGAGGGGGAACGTATCGAGAGCGATGTGAGGTACGGTATGAGAGTCGCTCAGGAATAGCATGGTCCTTCCTCCGTTAAATACTTGACAACCTGACAAGAATCGAGGTGCCAAGTAATGAATCGTCATCAACAGCCTTGGCATCGTCACCGCCGAACCTGGGTATCAAGGGTTGTGGCATCAATGTCGGGACTATCACAAGATTTATACCGCGTACTCCAGGTACTGGGAACTCTCTTCACGAAGCGACTCAGTCTATGGCCAGAGAATACAATCAGACTATAGTAAGTCAGCCTCGAGTTGCGCCGGCAATACAAGAAAGCAGCTGAAGGGTCAAGACGCAGGACAGATCTACATGAATTTCCAATGTGTATGACGCTCGTAGCAGTGTAATCCAAAGAAAGCCTTCCTCCCAAGGGTGTGCAACCCGTTGTCCAATTATCCACCGTAAAGAATCAGAAGTAACAGACAAGAAAACAGCATTACGGCAGATCGTGCAATCAATGAAAGTACTACTCAATCCTTTTTTACATCCTCTGCATTCCCGCTGCTGCTCTCGTCTGCGCTAACCGTTCTTGTAACACCTTCAAGGCCCTTGATATCCAGCCCGTCCTCGGCGATAGCTTTCTGCTGCGCTTCAGTAAGGTCATCGGTGTCGATCGTTATCTTTGGCCCAGTAAACCATTTCCGAGCATCGACGAAGTAGTAAATTAGCGCTCCGGCCCAGATTGCGCTGTTGATGACGACAGTGTAGTTCATGGTGGAAGCTATAGAGGATTGTTAGTCTAGCCGCGAAGCAGGAGGGGCGAGAAAAAGATGACGCTATGATGATCAGGAAGGCACACTTACGTGTTGGGTTTGGGCCGCCGACGGGAAACATTGACAGGAGTATACCGAAAACTAGGAAGACAATAGCTGACCACGCGATTGGGATCGAAAAACGATCGCCGGTATAGAAAGGCCCTGGCTTGAACTTCCTTTGCCCCCACACGACTCTTGCAAAGATGGGTACACCCCATGCGAGATTGTTGCCTGCAACTGCAAGCGAAAACAATGCCTGTGCTGCTGCAGGCGCGATCAAGCACAAAAGACCCAGGATCGCAGCAAAAAGCACACATCCCCAAATTGTACGGAGTGGGATGTAGCCGAAGCGTTGAGAGATAGGGCGAAAGAATTTCGAGAACGGAAGAGCGCCGTCTCGTGAGAATGCCCACGTTTGACGGCTAGCTGCCACAAGGATAGAAAGACCCATGAGGAATTGTACGATGAAAAGCAGCGACATGAGACCCAAGGTGCCGTTCTTGCCAACAGCGTCATAGTATATCTGGGCCATGGGCTGACCGAACTTTGTACCTGTGACTGAGCTGAGATCGGGATTGATAGTGGCGGCAAGGACAATAACGATGATGAAGCCAAAGAACCAGCAGGAACCAATGGACGCAAGGATTCCGAATGGCTGCGGAGCAAGTTAGCAATCGCTTTACTATTGCATCTGATATGGCATCGGACGTACGACCGCTTTTGTTGCATTGGCTGCTTCCTCGCTTATGTGTACGCACGAATCAAATGACCCAATTGTCCAAATCGGGCTTAGCCAGGCTAACATAAAAGCCCACCCGGTTGGCCATGTCGTGGTGTTCTCTGCTTGAGCGAAAATGTAATGGCCGTTATTCCGCTTGTGCCGAGCTCCGATAGGTAGTGCAATGATGGTAGCAAAAATGAGGATGAAGTTCATGATCACGAAAACGGTCTGCAATTTTCCCATAATCTTGGACATTAGAGAGGCCAGGACTCCATGGCATAGAACGCAGGCGAGGAAGACGCCGTATATAGCTCCATTGGACGGAGTCCAATTCCCATCGCGGGCAACAACGATGACTGAGAGGAACATGAGAGCAAAGCCATCTGCCAAGCATTATTATAATGGCGGCGACTGGGGAACGAAAAAACCCTCGAATCCTCACAGTCTATCGAACAAAGACCACCCACAAGACCGATGGTATTACTGTAGCCAACTAGGAAGCAAAGAGGGTTGCGTGTCTTCGCCGATGCAAAATAGTGTGTCCACCAGTACAACCCTCCCGAAGTTGGCATGGACGACCCTAGATCAGCCTGGAAAGAGTCAACATGGGTCTGTAGGGACGAATTGCCGTTCAAGCCACACCATAGCTAAGCCTACGACGAATATCAGGCCAGAAGCCAAGAACCAGCCCTGTGACCAATCAACTCGATGCTTAATTGTGTTTACCATTGCTTGGTCTCACGAACCCAAACCATTCCTACAGGGCCAGCAGGGATGGAATACGCTAGAGTCGAGGCTATCGATGGTAAGAGGCCCATGATACTGAAAGCAATGCCGAAGACCTCAATCATGGTGAAATTGCGTCGCAATTCTTGTTTGTATCCTAGCTTGGCTGATACGCTTGTAAGACACACATTTTCCTCGGCTGATGAGCTACCACTCACCCAGGTCTGCTGCATCGTCCTCGCTGGCAAGGTTGTAGTTGGGTGCTGAAACGATCGAAGCATTGCGCTCCGCATCTCGGGAGGCCATACTCAGCCCTGATAGTTCTGGAAACAGAGTGCGAGGGATACAACGAAGAACAGGAGACAATTGGAGGTCAAAGGGAAAACATGCGGCCTGGACCTACGTCTCTTTTGAGAAACCGGTTCACAATCCCACGTGGCGATTGCAGAACCGTCGACGCGGGGGTGCATGGAGATAGAGCCAGCCATTGCTGAAGGAGACTGATGTAGGAAAAGATAAGAAGGTGATAAGATGCTGCATGAGCTGCATTAGAGCTGGCTAGAGCTATTACTTACCCCGCAATCGTCGGCCTGCTCACATGGTTAGCGAGACATAGACCGTCTTGCAGTAATAGTCTATCAGTCGTTAGGGCTGACTTGGAATCCAGATCGCAATTGATGTTGATACATAGAGCATCGGTAAGCCAAAATCATCTTTTGCGGGGGCCGCTCGAGCCGGAATGTGCTGTAAGGCGCTAGACCAAGTGAGATTAGCTCCACGCTCGCATAACCTTCCCTCGTTCCCAGCATTTCGTTCGAGGCGACGGAGGCGTACAGTACCACTGTACGCATTTGACATTCATCATGCAGCGCCGAATGGTCTATCTCATGCTCCTCGATAAAACTTCCACAAGACTGACGAACATTAGCTCTCGAAAGAGGACGAGGGGGCCGTAGGAAAGGATGAGCTGGAAGTCCGCCGTGAGGATCAAGACAAAATCAACAAGTTCAGCAGGCTGCACCAGCGTGAGATGACTTTGGAAGATGAGCTGAAAGTCAAGGCTGTACGTAGAAGGTATATGATCTATCACCAAGAGTATGTGAATTGACGTGTGTTACAGAAGGATAGGGAGGACCTCGAAGAACTTTCCAACGAGCTGGAGCTGGCCGACGAGGAAGATCAAATACCGTGTGTTATAAGATCCTCGTTGTTCTTGAATCCCAACCGATGATGACAACGCAGATACAACATTGGTGACACGTTCATATCATTACCATTGCCGGAGGTGCAGGAAATGCTCGCTTCGTCCACAAAGAACATCGAACATTCTGTGTCGGAAGTGGAAGGAAAGTTAAGCACAATCCGAGAAGATATGGAGCAACTGAAGGTTCAACTATATGCAAGATTTGGGAAGAGTATCAATCTAGAGACTTAGAGAAAGACAGCTACCTTATGCACTACAATCGATAAAAGACTCTAACCCTTTGGGCACGTCCTGCTGCGCGGCTTTCATTCCGCCCATGATGGCCCTTGGGCGTTGGAAATTTTGTCTTTTCCGATACAAGCCGTTCTTTGCTGCCGTCAGAACCGTCTACTCCACCAACTTGGGCTCCGACTACCGGTCCCACACGATTAACAAGATGGCTCTCACGCCCATGGCTTCACCGTCCTTTTCCACGAGGTCGGTCGTGCTACGACGCCGTTCTAGACACCTGAGATTGTGGTTGAAAGCTTCAATGCACCCCGCCGGAAGTTATGAGTTGCTCCAAATGCGGTACAGGGCCCAGATGTCCCAAAAAAACCACCCGACTATCTCCAAGTACTCGCGTACAGGAGCAGGGCTCGGGCGTGGTGTCATCAGAATTGGGGGAGGATGCTGAGTCTGCCGCAAATACGGAGACCTGCCATAGCAGGAGGGAAAATGCCATTGAAGACAGCTTTCCCACGAAAGCTCGGTCCAAACCCACTGCGATAGCACCAAGGGAAGGGGGCCACCGATTCGATACTGAAGAGAAGGGCAAGAATGGCCAGCAGCCAGGGGCGCAGAAGACGATGGTATCGTTTAGCAATGGAGACCCAGATAATCCCTATAATTGGTCGGTGAGAAAGAAAACCTTCATCTTGATAGCTGGTATCATATCGGTCATCAACAGCACGTTGGGCTCCTCCCTCCCGAGCGGAGCAATAAACTATATCAGCAAAGACTTCCATGTTACCAACGAGCAACAACTCGTCCTTCCAATCTCATTGTTCTTGGTTGGATACGTCCTCGGCCCTATATTCTTTGGCCCACTCAGTGAAACATACGGAAGAAGGGACATCATGATATCCAGTTTTGTGGTTTTCACGCTGTTCACCATGGCCTGTGCCCTCGCACCGAATTGGCCTGCCTTGCTTGTATTCCGATTCATCTGTGGTGTCAACGCTTCCAGTGCTATTGCCGTTGTTGGTGGACTATATGCAGACGTGTTTGGGGATCCTGTCATCAGAGGGCGTGCAATGGCCATTTTCATGGTTGTAAGTGAAACATCGGACAGCGATAGACCAATGGCACGCTAACGTGGTTCAGGCTACGACAGCCGGCCCTCAATTAGCCCCCATAATATCGGGATTTGTGTCTGTTGTGACCTGGCGCTGGACTTTCTGGGTTGGCTTGATATTCGCTGGAGCCTCACTCATCCTGCTGCTCTTTCTACCAGAAACTTACGGACCCACGATTCTCAAAACACGAGCCAAACGCATGCGCAAAGAATCCGGTAATGTGAACATCTTCGCACCCATCGAGCGGGAGAAGAAAGGAGCCAAGCAGATGATTAGCGTGACCCTGATGCGTCCACTACATATGATCGCCTTCGAAGCTATCGTCCTTTTTACCTGCATCTACCTTTCCATTGCCTATGCGATCTTCTACCTCTTTTTCGAAGCGTACCCGCTTATATTCCAGGGTATATACAAAATGAATACAGGCGTGTCTGGGCTTGCGTTCCTTCCCATTCTGGTTGGGGCAGTCATTGCTCTTGGTATCTTCCTGTATTACGATAGCGTTCTTCAGCGTGCTAAGAAAGCCAACAAACACTGGGCTTCGATCGAGGAATACCGCCGTCTGCCGCTGGCCTGCCTTGGTGGTCCTCTCTACGTTATATCACTGTTTTGGCTGGGGTGGGGTGCCAATGCCGATATACACTGGATCGTGCCCATGCTAGCCGGTCTACCTTTCGGCGTTGGCTTTATGCTCATCTTCATGGCCTTACTCAACTACATCACAGATGCTTATGAGGTCTACGCTGCGAGTGCAATGTCTGCTACCAGCATCTGCCGTTCCATCTTCGGAGCCATACTTCCATTGGCAGCGAGCCCCATGTATCGCACGCTGGGGATATCATGGGCGAGCAGTCTGCTTGGGTTTTTGAGTCTAGCGATGTGTGGTATCCCTTTTGCATTTATCAAGTATGGGGACCGAATACGAGCGAATAGCAGGTTCTGCAACGAATTGAAGGAAAGAAAAGAGAATGTAGCTCGGGAGAAAGAGGAGGCGGCAGGTGAAGAACGGGCCATGATTTGAGTCGGTGTCTGAAGTTTTGCATTGCGTGGAAATAGAATTTGCATCGTACAATGGTGCAAGAAGTTGCGAATTTAGACATAGCTAATGATCAATCCATATAATGCAAGGATGACGACTGCCTCGAGGAAAGGTCGAAAAGTAGGTTTCTTACATGCAATCAGGTTCAAGGTTTGGGCGCTTGCATCTCACACGCAGACAAAACATCACCTGTAACGTGCGTATGGAGTAAACGACGAAAAGCTAGAGGTCCGGATCTATCGTTCCCAGCTCCCCGCGCTGTGCTTAACTCTGTGACTTACGCCAGCTCTCTCATTGATCAGCATGTTGGTGCATCGTACTGAAACGGGCACCGCCTGTACTGGGATGCTGATCCCAAAGCCCAAGATGCAACTGGGCGCAGTCAAGACCAACATGAGCGTTCCTGCTGCCTGCAGCTGCCTTCTGCTACTGACATAGTTGGCCCTCCCTTTTCGAAGCTCTTTCATTATCACACGTTCGATTGACCTAAAAGCTTGCCTTGACCCACTGCTGAAGAATTCCTACAACACCATCTCCGCAAACACCGTCAACATGTCCGATTCTGGAGAATACCAGCTTGTCACTACATCCAGCCATCACAAGATCTTCGATGACTACGAGGAGGTCAATTCTGGCCATGCCTATGATCCGGACACTACGCTCCAAGCAGCTTTCCGCCGCCAATACCCTGGGCTGGCATTGACAGTTGCCGGCGTCGGCAATGGTGACCTCTCCGCATCTCTCTTAACAAGGCACTAAGCTGACTCCTCTATTTTAGTCTCCCTGCTCCAGTTCGCTGCTGCCGGCAATGCCACCGCCGAACTCGACATCGTCAACGAGTCCGTCCAACGCTACCGCTACTTCTATCGAGGCAACTCACGCCGCGGCATCCCTGATCAGCTCGTCGAAGGACGGACTTTCGCTAAATACAACTACAAATGGGGTACCGAGTACTTCATCGTCTACGTCGTCTCAATGGGATATCAGCAGCTACAATATATCCTGAAAGAGCCGGCTGAAGGCGAGACGGTTATGTCTGGCAATGGTGCGACGGATAAGCTGATAGCTACCATTGGCGTTTGGCAGAAGCCGGATGATAAGTACGTGTACGTGTACGATGGGTTCTGGCAGATGAGCAGGCCATTGTATGATGAGATTCAAAAGGCCAATTGGGATGATGTGATCTTGAATGAGGATATGAAGAAGACGATTACGGGGTTGATGCATAAGTTCTTCGACAGCGAGGATATCTATAAGGACCTGGGTGTGCCTTGGAAACGCGGGGTACGCACGATATTGAGATCATATTTCCCATTTCCCATCGGCTTACATTTGCGCAGGTCATATTCCACGGCCCTGCTGGAAACGGAAAAACCATCTCTATCAAAGCGTTGATGCACTCGCTTTTCAAGATAAGCGGCGACTCGATTCCCAGTTTGTATGTCAAGTCGGCGCCCAGGACTTGGGACATTCGTAATATCTTCCAGCAGGCGCGGTATATGGCGCCCTGTCTGCTCATCTTCGAGGATATTGATACGATTGTTACGCCAGGGAGTCGGAGCTACTTCTTTAATGAAGTGGACGGTTTGGGTATGATTTGTGCCTATTTCATTGCATAGCATGGATACTGACAGGATCACGCAGAGAACAATGACGGTATCTTCATGGTTGCGTCAACCAATCATCTCGACCAATTGGATCCTGGCCTTTCTTCACGTCCTAGTCGATTCGACCGCAAATATCTGTTTCCCCTTCCATCGGCGGAGGAGCGAGTGCTCTACTGTGATTATTGGCGCACCAAGCTCGCATCCAAGCCCTCAATCAAGTTTCCCAAGAAACTCTGCGTCGCCATTGCAGGCATCACACAAGACTTCAGCTTTGCATACCTCAAAGAAGCTTTCGTGGCCACTCTCCTCGCCATCGCTGGCCATCGGTCTGAAGACGAGATCCGAGGTGGTGGCGACGATGAAGGCGGCGATCTGGACGACTATGAATTGTGGAGGGAGATGAAGGAGCAGGTCAAGCTGCTACGCGATGATATGGATACACGTTCTGAGCGGTCACGATATGGCTTGGATCGTGTGGAGGATCTTTCCTGGAAAGAGCTCGAAAATAGTAAAGAGGCCATTGTGACATCTACCGCCCCACCCATCTCACAATTACCATTTCGGAAGAAGGAGGATGGATATGGCGTGACGAGCAAACAACAGAATCCACGCCTTGCCGGAACGGTGGTTGATAGTGACGCTCGATATGCGCCACTAATGACAAACGACGGGAAATTCTTGAACAGCAGATTCGGTGGGGTCGGTAGTGCGGAACTGCTCTGAACATTCATCTGATGGCTTTGTACTTACCAGCTGCGGTCTACATATCAGGTCTTTCATTAATTGTGGCGCTGCAGGATGTCTTCGATCCGCTTGTTGTACACATTGGAGAGTAGAAGCATATGAAAGTGGTCATTTACGTACAAAAAGCCTGGTCTGAGTTGTATTGTCACCGAACAGAAAGGGCTTGTGTGAGGGTTTTACGAATCCAAATACTAACATGAGAGATGTTGTGAAGGCGTAACGTACGCTAATATCTTCTAGAGACGGGAGCTTTGGACTACGCTCTTAGATGCAATGCGAGCAATTTTTGGCGACGGTTGCCATGAGAAGGTATCCGGAGCGGAAGTGGTAAGGCTGCTTTGGTGGTGTTTACCTAGGTAAAGACTAAGATCTTTTTCGTCGTCCACTCGTTCGTGCATCCCTTCCAATGGTGAGGATTTCATGAGGGAACACATACCAGCCTATTTTCGATCCCAATTGGCAAGCTCGGTGAATTGGTATAGGTCAGGCTGAGGATTGATATCATTGGGTCTTGGAAAACGGACCTTGGAGTTCGCTAAACCGAAACAGACAGTCCGGTCAATAGATTCACGCCTTACTTTATTAGGACACGGTGAGCTCTCAGCCTCGTCCTCAATGGCTGGGTATAAGAGTGCTCGAAAACCCTAGGATATCGAAACTCCTCCATCTGCGTCGTTCTATGTTCCCCTTCCTTCGATACAGTGACAATGGGCGACCTGGACGAATTCTTTTCTCCTGAAGCGCTGCGACTGCTTGACGGATTCAGCCATGCCCACAGTCCAATTCTCCAGCCAATTGACAGGTTGGGGGGCGATGAGGGTGTCAACAGTGATCCCAGGTTCACAAAAACCACAAATCAGAAATCCGATAGCCATGCTTGTGACATACCAGGAGACATGACCTTAGATTTCACTGACCGAAAATACAAGCGCAAGCGCGCAACCTTCGATGACGCTGGCCGTGCAAAAGTGACAGGCGTACGTAAGAAAGGCGCGTGCATGAGATGTCGGCTTTTGAAGATCCCGGTAAGTATCAAGCTGTCGGTTGCTGCCAGGAGGCTGATCATGTTCATGCAAGTGCTCTGGGGGATGGCCGTGCCAGACTTGCATTCGCAGTCAAGCCTCTTGCCATGGGCGTGAGCCTAAACATTCGTGGATGGCCTGTATCCCTTTCTCCTTCAAGCAAGTGGACATATTCACACTAGGTAATCTGTCCCTTTGCCGATGTCTCTGGGTCGCTAGCATGCTGACTTCTCAAGACTTCCCATGTACCCAAGACAAGTACAATGCCATCATCTCCACCTCTGACTTTATCCTCGTTGGTGATGCTGAGCGTACCTTCAAGCCTGGATTTCTTTGGGATCTTGGCGCCGTATCTTCGGATTGTGCGAAGTGGATCTGCGAGGAGCACGTGAGTCCTGCCTCAACTAGTCGCGTCTGCATGTTGTCGTCCCTCAAAGCCGCAGACTTACTGTCTAAATTCGTGGATCCTGGCCTTAGCAAAGCACTACGAGTCGTGGTTGAAACTTCCTCGATTCTCCACAATTGAGGTGATGACGCAACTTTTTCTCGTTACAGCTCTTCAGATCTCTGGAGCATTCGGTCTTTTGCAGGCAGTCAGGCTCTGCGTAACCTTGAAGCCGTCCTGATGAACAACAGACTAGCGAAATCATCTAAAGACGTGCTGAAGGCAGTCTTCCTAGTCTTACTAGGGACCGTCATTGCAGTAGGATACACCGGTTCAGTGGGCCAAAAAGACGAGGTGAGCTCATGTCTAATAAGTATATAGTTGTAGCTGACAGCGAACGAGCAGGGAGAGCTACCTCGCTCAACAGTCGAGGTGTTTATCGAGGCCCGGGAGCAGCTCCTTCGCGTCCTTGCTCATCACATGATCCTAATCGCGGAAAGGGTCGGCCTCTTGAGCGACGACAATGCCAAAGATGGTCTCCTCAAGAGGGCTCATCGTCAGTGGAGTGAAAAGGCAGTGTTCGAGTGGAAAATCTATCCGGCCCTAGCAAGTCCGTCTTTGCTTACTTGCGATGGCTACTCTCCGATAGGCGATGTTGCTCCTGATCAGTTCCACTCAACGCTGGACCATCTACCTATAGGTTACTCGACCTCATCCGGTGAAGATTATACCGACTCCGGAGCCCAAGGGGATTCTCACCCTGAAGCGTTCCTCATACATGGAAATGAGGCATCCAGCAACCTGCATCAATCAACGTCGGTCTTTGATAGCACGACTCGCCGCGTTCCAGGTACGCACTGTCCCAACGAGCTCTGGAAATTCGTGGCCGAGAATAAAACCCAAGAAGAAGTCGTGGAGGATCGATTCAGCATGGAAGCATTCTATCACCTGTCAGAAGGGAATGAGATAGTAGTAGTCGGTAATTGTTCCTGCGATCATCCACCAGCTGCTAATATCCCCGAGGCCAGTGCAGGTCATGAATACTTGCCCGATCAAGGTCTTACCCTCTCCCACAGCGAACTCTTCAACAACTTGGGAAAAGAGGCCGAGTCAAATGCCCCTTGGCAGTCAACCCTTTCAGGAGCCTCTAATGAGACCCTAGAGTATGGTAAGTCTGTATCAGAACGAACAAAACCTCGGACGATCTGGCTTATGAGACTGTCTATAGGGGAGGCCACCCTCGATAAATTCGACGGATTGAATGCGTTCCTCTATGAAGCGCCAGGCCCACCAAGTAGCTATCGTCAAGCTCCAACATGCTCGACGATTCAATCCCAGGATATGACCTGGCCGACGCTCTATCTTGACGACGATTGGACCTTTTTGAATGCTTCACATGACAAAACAGACAACCATTACCAGCCACCATCGCAAAATTTCATTGGCGACCCTGGTGGTATGCCACAGTCAACATTTGGAGGCGACACCAGCTTCTACGACGGCTGCTTAATTTCTCCCCAAGGCGAGACTAGCAAGCCAAGACGGACAGAGTACGATCTTGCTCAGGCCAAGATCTCTCTTGAGCCACCAAATCCTACGAACAGCAGCCAGACTTTTCAGAATCTCGAATGGGCAGATCCAACATTCACCATGGACATGAGCGCAGCTATTGATAACGATGGAGCCTCACCCTCCGATTTTCCCAACTTTGTTTCTTCCTTACCACCAGCTGTTTCTGCAGCACCCCTAAAACCTCCTACGACGGAAAAGTCCAACGACTTGAAAAAGGTTGCTGAAGATCGTTGGAAGGTTAGTTGCATTAGGCTCTGACTTTCGGAGACGACGGTATGTCTGCCATTCACTAATATTCGCTAGCCACTCATAGTAAACAGTGCTACTATTGTGGCGGTGAAGATTGTACCCGACCACATTCACCTTTTCCCAGAAGTTCGCTTTTAGATCTTCCCGATAATAAAGCGGTCAAATGGCTGCAAGATCCTAGACGTCGACGATTTTGTAAAAGACTGGAAAATCTTTCTAAAGCCGAATGCAAAGATCATCTGGACAGATGGAGACGTCAATATGCAGATGTTAACTCGGCTAAGCGCAGACGTCCGAAGCTGCTTGTCTGACTGCTGTATAGAAAAGTTCCCTTCATGGGGAATCGAAGACGGGACATTCACATAAGAGCAGGTGGATAGCTATCAAAGGCATTACACAGCCAGCTCTCCGAGCACAAAAGGCTGGTATACATGAGGAGCCCAAAGCGCCATGGTTGTCTGAATATCTAATCTTCGTGAGACTTTGAAGAAGAGCGGACGGATGAAAGGGAGATTATCTGGATATCTGTAGACATATTCGCTAGCATAGGTCTCTTACCAAGCGACCATACGAGGGTCTGATATCTCATCGTTACAGCTAGTCACCCTTTGTTGTAGCAAAAAGGAAACTCGCTACGTCATCCCGTTGCCAAGACATCTTTAACCTTGGACAAACGCGTGTGTTTTGAGCTTTGCTGTCGCTGTTTGCAAGCACACGACAACTTAGGAATCCATCAGGACGCTTTCAGACAGCTTTGAAGCTGTAAGCCTTAGCCATAGGTAAGCCTCTCAAGCTCTGCATCACTTCGATATTGTCTTGCGCGTCCTCAATTCTCCTACTCTCCTGTGTCAAAACAAAGTGTTCATGTCTCACGTCACTGCTTCCTTCCCTGGCACGCTTCTTTTCCGCAAACACTTCCTAGCGAAGCTCCATGTTTTCTGGCAACGCACGCTCACTGACAATCTAAGCAAGCTCCAACATGGTTCTTCCCTCATTCACGTCAACAGCTCCGTCTGTACACTTCACCTACCCACCAGCCTCTCTCTTTAACTTCTCGCCCTCTTCAAACCCCGCCGCGCTGAGCCCGCCAGTTTCCGATCATTCATTCGCGCGTCCTTTCGACATCAATCCAGAGCTTTACGGCAATGCCCTCAATGCTGCTGTGCCCATCACCATTGCAATTATCTATGGGACAGCAGTGACTTACGTGAATCGCCTCAACAAGGAGAGGGAATACAAGCCATGGCCTTTCAGCAAATCGCTTGTCTTCTACTTTCTAGTTGTCGCCCACAATGCTTTCCTTGCCGCCTACTCTGCATGGACTTTCCTTGGGATGCTGAGCGCCATCAGGGGGTCATGGCCAGGCTGGGATGGACAACACGGACTTGCTGGTGTTGCTGATGCGCTCTGCAAGATGAACGGACCGCGCGGACTTGGAAGCGCTGCTACCTACAACGCCCGCTCGACTGGTTGGAGCTATACGGATAAGGCGATCAAAATGATTGGAGGTCGTCCGGACTCTACTGATGTAGGCAGGATATGGAATGAAGGTCTTGCCTTTTACGGATGGCTCTTCTACATTTCGAAGTTTTACGAAGTCGTGGATATCGCTATCGTCCTTGCGAAAGGCAAGAGAAGCTCGGATCTGCAGACTTTCCATCACGCTGGGGCAATGATGTGCCTATGGGCGGGTATTCGGTACATGTCTCCACCAATTTGGATGTTCGTGTTCATCAACTCTGGCGTACACACAGTGATGGTAAGTCACTGCCTTCAAAAAGAGAGGGTGAAAGCATTCACTGACGCCATCTAGTACGCTTATTATCTCCTCTCGGCGCTTACGGTTCAAGTGCCACAGTATATGAAGAGGGTATTGACAGGCCTTCAAATCGCCCAAATCATCTTCGGTACCTCGTATGCGCTGGCTCACCTGTTCGTGGCCTACGACATCCCAATTGAAATGCCATACCTCTACGTCCATAATCTTTCCACGGCTCTTCTTAGTACTGCGTCTACCGTCTCTTCTGCTGTCAGCAGTGCTTTTGCAAGCGCAACGGCATCAGCAGGTCTAACACACTGGCTCAAGAAGGTTGCTCTGCGCGCCGCTGGAGAAGAGGGCCTCGCGGAGAACGTACGGAACAGCCAAGGCGAAACTTTCGGCATTGATGCTGTTCGTGCAGCGGATGTTGAGAAGGCGCATGAAGAGATCAGATACAGGATGGGCACCCAAAGAGTCCACTGCCTTGACACCTCCGGGGAGGTCTTTGCTATCCTGTTGAACGCCATCTATCTCGTCCCTCTTGCAGTCCTTTTCTTCAGGTTCTTCTATAAGAGCTACGTGAGCCGCGCTCATTCCGAACCCCCGAAGCCGACCAAACAAGAGAACATTAAGGAATCCTCCAAAACCGCCGAAAAAAAGGTCGAACAGGAAATCAAAGACGCTATGGCCAACACGCAAGGTGGAACGACTGAGCCTCCTCCTGAGCTCAAGGAAAAGCTGGAGAATGCCAAGAAGACCGCCTCAGACATGGGTGACAAAGTCACAAGCCAAGCTAAAGATTTAGGCGCACACGCCCAGAGCACGGCCAATGATCTAGGCAACAAGGCCAAGGACGCAGCTGGCGATATACCCGGAAAGGTCCAGAAGGGCGCTCAAGACTTGGGCAACAAAGTAAAAGACGCTGCTGGCGACTTGCCTGCGAAAGCTCAAAAAGGCGCCCAAGATCTCGGTAACAAAGCGAAAGATGCTGCGGGAGATCTCCCAGCGAAGGCTCAGAAAGGAGCTCAGGATCTAGGTAACAAGGCCAAAGAGGCCTCTGGTGGCATCCCAGCGAAGGCGCAGGAGATGGGCGCTCAGGCAAGGAAGGTAGGGAAGGACGCTAAGCAAAGCGTCCAAGATGATTTACAGGCTCTACAAGAAAAGATGAGGAAGATGGGCGGAGAGGGTCAGAAGCCTAAAGGCGGCAAAGAGAACGGCGAACCCAATAGTGGCTCCAGCAATCGAGACCGGAGCCCCGAGAAAGCTTCGAAGCCAAGAGAAAAGAGTCCAGAGAAGAAGGCCTTGATTCACGGCGAGAACAGCTCAGCCAAAGCTCCAACACCACGGGAGAAGAGTCCAGCCAAGGCCCCAACGCCAAGAGAGAAGAGTCCGGTAAAACCCTCCAAGCCAGCCGAAGAGCCGAAGAAAGAGCCAGAGTCGAAGGAGTCTGACCCGAAGAAGGAGCCGGAGTCAAAGGAGCCCCAGCCGAAGACGGAGCCAGAGGAAAAGAAATCCTCACCCGACCTAGGTGCGTCAGGATACGAAATGGTCCCCGACGAGCCCAAGACTGAGGAGGAGAGGAAAGCGGAGGAGGAAATGCAGCCTAATCAGAGCTAGGAGATAACATTCACTTGTCGACCTAATATTCAGGAGCTTGATGCTTTATATTCTTGTGCTCTACTGCGAATTAATTGCGAAATCAAGGCGCACAGGCGTTTTGCTACAGACTACGGATTTTCATTGGTTCGAGGCAGATATTCCCCCAGATAGCAAGCAGGTAGTTTAGTTTAGCAAGCGACTCCTTACGAGGTGCTTCGAGGTAATGGAAAAGCTTGCGCGATTGCTTGCAGTGCCTTGTCCGTGGTTTATATCCGTACCCCTATCGTATCTGGGTAAAGTGACAGTTTGTCGATGAGAACCTCTGATACAGATTCCTATGCTAAGCGCTATCTCTTCCCTGCTAATCGCGAATCGACATGCCCTCGGGACAGGACAGGGGATATGCGTTGTGAGAATGGAGGAGATTCTCTTTTAGAAGGAAGTGATGTGGGATGTTCTCATAAGTTGGAATTTGAGAGGGAGATGGGCTTAGGGATATCAGCGGTAGGTGTGTTGCCGGATTGAAAGGTACAGCGCGAGAGAGCTTGAGAAAGCACGGGGGATATGGTTTTGTATATCTGGCTTCTTGTTATCCGTTCAAGGGGACTATCGTGCTCACAACTCCAGCAGCTGTGGTGAATAGAAGAGAGCGCCGTCTGTACATGTTCATGAGTATCATCGTGCTCACATGCCCAAGCTGTAGTGAATAAACCGCCATTCGTACATATCCACAAGCATCATCGTGCTCACACGCCCAGCATTATCGTGCTCAAAACGCCATGTTGGTATCCCCCTCCCCTCCCATCCCATCCCATCCCACACACCCAAGCAAAACGCCCTGATCCCCTCTACCTCACCAAAACCCACGCAGTCCCCTCCCCCCACTCATCGCACAACCACCTCCGCCCCCTTACCCCCAGCGGGCCTCTCCCTCCTCCACCTGCGCACAAAACCCGTAATCCCCCCCGCCTTCATCCTCTTCCTCCTCTCGGCATTGATCCGCCTCACCTCATCTTCGTCCATAGCTCCCGGCACCCTCCCCCCTTCAACCGACGCCGGCCTCGAGGCTAAAAACCCTTCTTCTCGCCCGCGTCGATACACATAATCCCTCCCCCTCTCCGTCTCCTGCGACGCAGATACAGGCGCATGCGGCGCATTCCCATCCAGATACTCCGGCGGCATCGTCTGTCTGCGTTCAGCTCTCGCGTCGTATTCATAGACCGGTGAGGGTGCGTGTTCCGTATACAGCGGCGGTCCCCCCACTTCTCCAGCCGCGGGCACATAGCCATGAATATCGCAGCCGCCGCCGCGCCAGTCGGATTGTTGGCAGAAGCAGGGTGTGGATTGGAGGTGGGCTATTCGTGCTGCGTTTTCGCGCTCGAGGGCGGAGAAGGCGGTTGTGCGGTTTGAGCGGCGGGTTTTGCGTTTTTGGTTTTGCGTTTTGATGGCGTCGTAGGAGAGAATGCCGGCGGCGACGAGGAGGGATGCCATTGTTTGGGTTTGAGGGGTGAGGGGGTCTGGTTGGTGGTTGGGAGTGGGTTATGAGAATGTGCTGTGGTGCGTTGAAAGGTACGGGGATTGGAGAGTAGGTCTTTCCATAAATACTTGGTCCATGACAGTCGTATTATGATTACGGCTCGAGATGCGTATTCGGAACGGCGGAGCACAGGCAGTGGAGGATGCCAAGAATGATAGGGCTGGTGGCACCTACTCAGCCCCGTTGATCTGTCAACACTCCTCGAGGGTCGAATGAAAAGATTGCTGAGTAGGGGCAATACGAAGCAGTCAGTGTGATCTTAACAAGCAATTCCAGCAGGTGATGAGTGTGGATGTCGGAGAACTGATCGTTCTTTTCTTGTCCCAATTTTCACGAGGACCCCCTTAATGGCTCGTCTTCTTGCTCACTCACGCATCCATCGTCCGTCGCTGTCCCTTCCTCGTGTAGATATCTCCTTTTCAAGCGCGGGGCTCTGTATTGTTGTATCTGAATGAGATCTTGGTGGCTGGATCGCCGTTCATGATCGATAATTCAGGATGCACTCTGGTGCTGGAAGAAGTGTCATATCCTTGGGTATCTAGTTCTACAGTCCATCCAGACATGCCTCTTACAACTCAAGGTGTTCGCCCACAGAAATACCCATCCTAAACCCTTGGTTTACTTCCCAGCGGCACTGGCGGGGGAACCGCCTTTCTCGCAGCAGGCGGTGGTGGAGCCTTCTTGAACGCTGCAGTATTTGATACCGGACTCTGCGTATTGTCTCTCATCAAGATAGGCGGGTCCTCCCTCACAGGCGACTGTCCGCCATGGCCAGCGCTGGGTTCATCAGCCCACGGACTCGACTCATGACTCGGCAAAGCTTGTGCCGGGCTCTGCGGAGCATTGGCATTACCGCCTGCGTAGCCATTGGCCTTATTTGCAACATCATATTTCTTGTTCATCGCCCCCGCCCATTTACCTCCAGCCGCAACTTGCTCGCCATGTCTCTCTCTGAAATTGTTTGCCGTGCTGGCCGTAGCTCGTGCGTCTGATAGCGAGATTGAAGATGGGTCTTTGTGGAAATTAGAAGCTGTACGGAGAGCGTCCTGCTTTTGTTGCATGGTAGTACCGCTTGAGGGCGATTGGGAGGAGGGTGGAGAAGAGGTGGTGGAGAGCTTAGAGAAACGAGAGCCAAGGCCAGATAAAGAAGGGGGTTGCGTTGTCACGGGCGAAGAACCGCCAGTAGATTGAGAAGCCCATGGGTTTGGTGGTTGAGATTCTGTACCTGGGCTTTGAGATTTGCTGCCAATGCCGAACCCAGGGACAGAGACGCCTGCTTTTCCCAGTCTTGTCAACGCGCCTACATTGAAATCTCCGTTGTGTGCGGCGGGTGGTTGGATAGCTGCTGTGTACGTAGGTGGTGGACTTGGTGCATGGGCGTCCGGATGCGAGTTCTGTCTGGGTGGCAGTCGTGGAGGAAGTGATGGCTTTGGCTTCGCAGCCGAAGTAGGTGTCTGCTGTCCAGTTTCCTGTTCAAGTCGTCTTACGGGTGGCTTCGGTAGAGTCCTTGTATTTATACTCGTAGTATTCGCCCTATACGGCACAGGGGGAGGAGCAGGTTTCCTTGCGGCTTCCTGTCCTTTTTGCTCTTCTGACGGTATCTCTTCGGCACTCGATGAGGCTTCAAATCTGCTTCGGCCTGGCGTGATAGAGTCTGGTACTGCTGCCTGGCCATAGTAATTGACATTCTTGGGTGGTGGGCCAAAGGCGTCAGGATCTTTCAGAGAGGCGAGGGGCCGCGATTGGTGTTCTGCTGCTACGACATGAGAGTCCTTGGTTTTGCCCTTGCCTATCCAGCCAGCCTATCGAAATAAGACCGTTAGCAGTGGTATATTGGTCTGGGGTGGGGAAGAAGATAGATCGCATCTGCATACAGCTTGATTGATGCCCTTGTTGTCTCCTCGCCACGACTCCTTGCCGCCGTCTTTACCAGAAGGATGCCAGCCTCCCTTGACTAAGCTCTTGGCCTTGTCCATTGCTGATCGAGCACTGTGAGGGTGTCGTGCTTTGATGGGTGAAGCTTAAGGTTGCTGTAGGTCGTAGGAGCGATTTATAGCTACAATTTAACTTCATATCGTAAACACCTTACCACCTAGCAGGGGCGACGATTACAGGGGCAACGACGGTAGGGCTGCAGACCAGAGCATAGTAAAACAGATCATTTAGACGTCTATCAGGAGTTAAGTGGCTATAATCTGACTGTACGTCGTCGCCAGCAAGGAGGGGCAACAGGCCGAAGCAAAATACCAAGGATCACGTGTACAGGACAATCTATGGCTGCAATTCTGACGTCTACCAAGACATATATGCTTTGGTATAGACCCATAGCCCTCCGATCATGGAGTCTTCTGCGATCTACAACCCACTAGCGTCTCGCTAACCGCTTTGCAAGCTGATGTACCAGTATCTCATTTGAAGGAGAGTGTCAAGGTTCATGAGAGAATAGAATCAATTCTCAGGTACATAGATTCAAATCGCTATGATAAACGCAACCGCTGCAATGGATATCTTTCCAACGCCATCAATATGCTTATCAGGACCGTTATACCCAACTATACAAGATGATGTGGTTGTACAGTTGAGGTATCACTATCATGCGGTGATTGTAATGAATGCATCGACGATACAGTCGAAACCTGCCGGGACCGATTATCCCCACCCCACCGTGACGTGTCAATCGAAAAACCCGAGACGTCCGACATACGCTCGGGTAGGTAGGATTCAAAGGGGCCGTTGAGGTGAGATTCATCATGGGGAGATGTCGAGTGGGAGACTACTCGTGCTGCTTGTGAAGGGACAGGTTTCCTCGCTACCATTCCCTGTTGTTTGGGTGGCGAGGGCCACTCCAGAGAGGGCGAACTCGAGCGGGTTTGGACCCGGCCGTAGGTATCTGGATCTTGTATTGCATCGCTCGAGGCATAGGTTGATCGATCTGGTTCTTCATGTTGTCCAGTGTGGTGGACTTGAGCCGCTGCCTGCGGCGGCGACCGATCAGCTAGGTTCCTAGTCCCTATTCGTGAAAGAGGCGCGAAATGGGATCTTGCCGCCGCTGATTCAGATGGACGAGGCGATGCGTATGGAGGAGGCGGATCGAATATGCTATTCGCGGACCCACGATTCGAAACTCTTGTTCCAGGTCGCCCTGCCCCAGTGGTCGACGGATTAGATCTTAATCTGGTATCAGAAGTTCGGGCGTGCGGCTGCACAACGGATGGTTGCGATCGACGCATTTCAAGGGCTCGCGCAACGCTGAACCTGAACTGTGGGCTGGTTTCAGATTCCGGTGTTCTGGAGACTTTGGGGGTCTTAGGGGTCGTCGGCGAGAGCTCGAAGTTAAACAGACCAAGCGAGTCTCGTGTGTGAGCCGATGAAGGTTCTTGTAGGCTTCGGCGCGGGGAACGCTGTCCAGCGGGTGTCCTCAGGGGACGAGCTGGAGCTGGTCCTTTGTATGACGGCTGCCGCTCAATTATGGGCTCCCGCAACTTTTGTATCATTGGTTCCCGTGAATGAGAATTGCGCTGACTGGCATGTCTTTGCTCTTGCAATCTCCGCCTTCGACCGAGAAACCAGAACACTAGTATGGGTATCAATATGGCGAGAAATGCGATTGGTATGACGATGGCTGCCGCAAGTTTGCTCGGAGCAAGTCCATGTGATGCAGCTGGTGTGTGTGTTGGTGCTGTGGTTTCCGTGACGGTAGCGGTGGTAGGAGCGAATGTTTGGGTGGGTAGAGAGAGTACTGGTGACGCTGTGGGTAAAGGCGCCGTTTCTGTGATCAGGCCTCCTAGGCCATCGGTTTCTGGCGAAGTGGACAGTTGTGAGGGAAACGCCGTTGGCAAAAAATGATTACCGCCTTGGCCTCCCACTGCTGTGATGTCGGGCAGCAAGCTTTTGTTCGGTGCTTGAATATTCGTCATGTCCGAGGGAGCGGAGTCGATCTCTGCTGCGCGATTCTTGATCGCCATGGTCGTTGTGTAGGATATGGTATTATTAAAGAGAGGTCGCTGACAGTATGTCCGCTCTCATCGATGGCAGAGGAGACTATCGCTCAAAGGACAAAGCAAAGACAAGAACAAGTAGCAAGACGGGTCATGGAATCAATGGGCGGTGGCCATTGCTTTGTGACAGCATGAAGAAGACAAGGCTGGAAGCGCAGAAAGACGGATGAACAGGCTGTAGCAGATACTGTAACAAAAAGGAATCATCTGGTCAATGTGAAACAAGAGATGCCATTGACGCAGAGTAGACGGTAGAAGCGGGCTCTGCCATTCGAAGTTCCTGTCCCTTGTAATTCTCCGGAGCAGAGGATTGGGCGCAAAGGGCATGGGAAGCATATGAACAACGCGCAGGGCGCAGTCTCCTGTTGGATGGAAAGAAGTGTGCCTCTTCATCTTGGACCCCAGTAGAATAGTATTCTCCCACACAGACGAGACAAGGGAGGGGCGCTGATCTCTCGCAGACCGTCCTACCGTTGGACTCCGCAACGGATGTGAAACATGAAACTCGTCATGCTATGCCCGTGTGGGTACATGCATGGGATGAGGCGAGGGAGGCAGTCGAAGGGGACCCTTGCCCAACCCCAAGCCGAGACCTTAGCGTGACCGGCTAATCCTTTCGCGGGAAGGCTTAGCCGGCCCAGTTGCGCAGCCACATGTTTGTATTTACCGCAGCAATCAAGCATTGCAGATGGCAATTTGGTAACGATGGATGATGGAGTCGCCGAGCAAGAATGTGAAAACCCATCGTGCCATCCCCACACCCACGTATACATTCATATCCGCGGCCGTACGTCCCAACAATCGCCACCATGGGAAGAATTGCAATCAGCTTAGGAAGATATTAATCTTCTAGGCTTCCCAAGTCTACGGAAACAACATTATTTTGATCGAATGTTGAGATCTAGAGCTGGCATCGATATTAGGCGAGCGTTTTAGTCGTTGAGTTGCCTGCCGCTTCCTCTAGAGGTTTCACGGCTCCTTTCATGTTGGATAGATCAGCAATTGGGGCAAGGTCAGACGTTCTGATTTGCATTCAACGACTGGGCATATGTTCAATAATTTCAGCAGGCTTCAACACTTGTGTTGACATGTCCTAGCTTTATTCGGATTGAAAAGCTTACATTCAACCCAAGCATTCCTCCACTGCCTGGGCTTGTAGCCACCGCCTTGTTGCGACCTGTCCAACCATCGGCATGTGTAGTCACTCGTCATGAGAGCATAGCATCTCTGGCGGTTGAATGCAAAGACCTGCTACCCTTCCGAATGATCACTGTTCGTGAGCGCTGCTCCTCCTCTTCGGTTGTTGGAGGCTTTCAGAACACGCTGCTTGGCAAGATGGTCCTGGGGATGAAACGTAACTTCACCTTCCAAATCTGTGGCGCAACCTGGGCCCCTTCTTTCAATCACTCTGGAGCTGCTTGCTCCAAGATGTAGCTCTAGTGCGCTGCTCACCCTGGCCACCAAGGTCGCAAAGTCTGGAAAAAGTGGGATCCTACCATCAGCATAAAAATCATATTCGTCCCAAAGTTCGGCATCCGAGTCGAGAACCAAGGTCACGCTGCTGAAGCCGGTCAGTTGGCTGATGGCGTGGAACATAGGTGACTCAAGCAGTAACGTCAATTTTGGTGAGCAGGATTCGAGTTCGATGATGCAGGAATCGCGCAGTTTGCCGGTACCGGTGAAGAACGAGATGGGTGCCGCAGTCCTTTCGAGCAGTCTATTGTCGTGCTCTTCAAGAGCGATATGACGTTCGGAAAGCCAATCATCGTCGTCAATGTGCACGTCGAAGGCGATAGTGATATGTGAGAGGTGATCCACAAATGGAATGTCGCTGCGTTCGTGCTGAAAAATGGGAGAGGTGCAGCCCTCGTAGAATCTAAAATGGACTTGGGCATACAAAACAGCCAAAGCTTCTTGGCGAATTGATCTCGAGGATTCGAGAATCGCAAGATCGCCAGTCCATTTCTTTAGAGCCCTGCCCGGGCTCCTCCATTCCCTTTCACAGAGGAAAACGTGCTTTCTCCCATCTTGAGCTAGGATGAGGCTATAAATATCGTCTCGGAGCTCACGGGGAAGGGTGGCTAGAGTCCCGAAAGGCGAAAGGACGGCGGACATTGGGTTATCAGGATCTGGTGTTTCGCTGATGGGACAGGTCTGTTGTTTCCCTTCTGCGCAGTGGCTTGTTTGTTTGTAGCCAGCTTCGAGAGAGCGATTGTGAGATGTTTTGAAGTCGCCGTGATCGTGTTTGATGAATTTGCAGTGTTGATGAAGTGAGAGTCACTAAGATTGAGTCAAGAGCAGTGTGAAGCGTGACGTGAGTGTTGAATTTGAAAGTGAAGTCTAATCCGAGCACGTCCGGCTATTATATTTTAATCACGCAGCACTGGTGAAGCTATCCTCTTCTGGCGGAAGATCTCAATCCTGTAAATACGACAGCGCTACCGCTCGAAGAATGGAAAGACGATTGTGTACATCAAGGGTTAGCAATATCAAAAAATACTGGCACAGTCTTCTAGTGTCTGGCCTCAAATGGCTTACAAGGTAATTACCCCCCAAAGCATTGATCAACAATCAGCACCTATTCACATGTTCATAGACTCGATATCAACAATGTTAGAGCTTCCTACATCAGGCCCGTCGACGATTCCAACTCCCAAGGATGCACCGGGCTCCATGTTCTCCTTGTCCTCGGCCGCTAGCATGGCTTTCGCAGCCTCCGCTGCTATCTTGATGGGACTGTCTCCACTGACCGCGGCAATTCGGGCGAGAGTGATGGCTTCTGTGACAGGGTCAAACGCTCCTTCGACAGCCACCGTCTCGTCATCGATAAAGCCTTCATCTCCGCTATCGGGCTCTTCATCAGAGGATAAATTATGGTGAGAGCTGTCGGAGTCCGCAGGCTCATAGTCGAGGCATTCTGAAAGATCGAGATAGCGCGCCTCGCCCTTGGGGTTTAGACAGTGACAATTGCCGTCGGTCCCATTATCTGCCTCAACCTCCAATTGACAGTTAATACATCTCCAGATCCCATCGGTGGTGTCGGAAACAATGAAATCCTCATCTCCGTCAGAGACGCAGCCAAAACGTTTTCCCCCCTCCTTTCCCGTACCGCAACCTCCGGATATCTCTTGACAGCTAGGACAGAATCCGTCCACCAGCTGCCAATCACAATCCATACAGCGATGCAGATCATAGCCATTGGGACAAACGCCGTCCACGATACTGCAACTACATTCTTCGCAGCGCCAGCTGGTTTCACCAAAGAAGATCCCGCCGACCTCTTCTTCAAAATTCGAGGCCATACTCACATCGTCACTGGCCAACGTGAATCCTGCTTCCGACGAAGAAGGGCTCCTCAGTTCGGATGATTTCGCCTTCGCCTCTGGAGTCTCTCTCGGCATTCCATAGGGCTCTCCGTACTCATCTAGCTCCGTGGCGGCCTCTGACGACAGAGAATCTTCTGACTGGGAGGACCCGACATGCTCTGGCTCTGGTTCAGGAGTGTCAAACATGGCGGACTCCTTCTTCGCCAAGATCGCAACATTCTCGTCGTTGAGATTCTGGTATATGGATCATACGAAGAGATGAAAGCGGGATTTTCTATCGACAGCGATAGCTTTTAAGTCCCACAAAGAATCCCCACCGACAGATGGCTTCCTGGCATAACAAGCAATAACAACATTCTCGTCAGACGTAGAGGGATCACAGCCCAGTGAGGAATAGGCGGCGTCGATCGCCTTCCAAAGGGGCATGTCCGTAGAGGGTATTCCTATCACAGCGTCGGTAATAACGCTGCCGACGAAAGCTGGTGGTAGCTCAGAAGTCCAATTGATCGATACGATGTTTCGACGCGTGTCGACGCGTGCGCACAGAAAGGCTAGAGTCGGCTAAATGTCGGTAATCAGACGAACGAACGTGACGACAACCTCTCTTCTCCTACCCGAAGGCTGAAGCCATCTTTGATCGCCTGGTCCTGTCTCGGATGTGTTGGGATGTCCGCCCATTGGCTATTGCAGCCTGTCAGCTTCCGGCGAGGAAGAGACGATGGCAAACAATCCACCGGCAAACGTCAATTCCTCGCAAGCAGAATCATTCGTCTATTGCACCACTTCCAACAGACGTGCAATCCGCAAAGCTCAGTCCCTTGCTTCTTGCCAATGTTATTAGCTTTGAGCTTGTTTCCCGTATGTACGCGACTGCTTTCACGACCATGTGTCCCTAATGTTGCCTGTTTGATGCTATCAGCAGGTTTTCTTGTTTGTTGTGACGTGCACCCCATGAGGCCGAGGTTGTGTTTTCATACTCAAGCCTTGTTTAGCCTCCTGATATCTACTGTGTTTCAGCAGCTGCCCGGCATGAGGATCGACTTCCTGCATACTGGAGCTTCAGGAAGTGAAGGTTGATGTGCTCGTTGGAGCCCATACCGATACAATGGAGCTTCACGCCTTATTACAACTCTGGCTATCAGTCGTGGCGATGTCCAAGAATATTGGAGTTCATAGACCACCCGATGATTTTCTGAAGCCTCAAGCATTCAGACATTGTCCGGAAGTTCACACCTCCACGTACGAAGCTAGCGTCATTGTCCATGATACTAGTCCTTACTTTCTGCGCTCCTTCTTAAGGCTAAGCGGCTTTTAGGAGTAGCAGATGTGTGTCCGGGATGTTGCGTGGTAATCTTCTGTAACGAGACGGCGCCGACGGCAAGATTCCGAAGCAATCTGATGCCCACGCAGCAATCCGAAGTTGCCTTCAATGTAGGCCAATCACGGGGAGACACAAAAATATCAGGCAACAGGCCAGCTTGCTCAAGTTAATGAGCAATCCTTACGAAAGCTGATAAATCGATCGCGGTCTCTGCCGTCCTTGTGCACATGGTATCTGGCGAAGAACCACCTTGAGGCTCGAATGACGCCAACTTCCTGACAATAGATTCCGTCTTAGTAGGAACACATCAGATCGCTCATCAGTGGAAATGGGCATACAAATCCTCTATCCTGGGGAAGACGCTGGAGGTAGCAAAGAGCTCAACTTTGAGTGAGTTCTGTACACCTTCACGATCACAGCGAAGCTCTTCCCCTGCAACGGTAGCTGCTAACACTCATACGCATAGTATTGTCGCCATACATGGTCTAGAGGGCGACCCGATCAACACATGGACCTACCCAGACTCAGAACCCAAGACTTGCTGGCTGCGGGACCTCCTGCCCAAGCAAATCCAGAATGGCCGGATCATGACGTTTTGATACGACGCCGACGCTGCCTTTAGCAGGACAACATCAGATATCGATGATCATGGTAGTAGTCTTCTCGCCCACCTCATCGATCAAAGGGAGGCAAATGACGTTTGTGTCCAGACTTGGTTGCGCGTATCCTACGGTTACTCACAAAGTTTCTAGGAGAAGCAGAGGCCAATCATCTTCATAGCCCACTCTCTTGGCGGCATTATCCTTAAGAAGGTCAGTCTTGACATCATCTTGGCAGGAGACCTCAGCATCGAATACTTCATTGTCGGAGCGGCAAGTCGGGTGTTGAGGCTAGACTTTTGATATACCATACACCTGAGAGTGATCTTGCAAGCACTCCGTGTTATTTTCCCGCCACATTCTAGTCTATCTGCTCCTTGATGAATAGCCGCCTCCAAGGATTTTGGCATCGAACGACGAAATTTACTAACAAAGCGTAGGCTTTAGTGCAGTCCCTCATCGAACCTCGCTATGAGTCAATACACAAGCTCACGGTTGGAATCTTCTTCATGGGGACGCCTCATCAAGGAAGCAACGTGCCAGAATTTGCAAAAATACTTGCCAACGTGGCCAAAAAGCTTCTACTCCATCAAAATCCGAAAGCCACTGCAGATGCTCTCCAAAGCAATTCTTCATTCCTCCAGCAATTATCGAAGGACTTCCGAAACCAGATGTCCAACTACATGATTGTCAGCTGCTACGAGCAAATGCCAGTAATACCTCTCCATCGCCAAGTAAGCCTCTTGCTCGTGGAACGTTTTGAGGTCGATGCACAGCATTCTGACGAGTGTTTGGTGGTCAAGATCGTTGAGAAGTATTCTGCACTTCTTCATGTTGGCAACGAGGAGCAGATACCCGTGCATGCCGATCACCAAGGGATGTGCAAATTTAAAGATGAAAAGGATGAGACATACAAACAGATCTACATGCGCATGAGAAGAATGATGCAAGCATATGAGGAGCGTCCGCGAAGTCTTCAATGTACGTAATTTTCGATGCTCTGAAGTAGCACGAGAAACCCAGACCAATCGCAGATTACATGATGATTGTTGTGTAGTCCAAACCAGTGAGGGCACCAACGTCCACTATAGCATTCCCTACCACGTCAGTCCAGGCTTCATTGGTCGAGATGACATCCTTCGCCAGATGAGTACGGTCTGCTTGCCAAGAGGACCGCAGCATTCCCAGTCCTTTCAAAAGCGGTACGTCCTATTCGGGCTTGGCGGATCGGGAAAGACGCAAGTCTGCCTGAAGTTTGCACAGGATCATCGAGAACGGTAGGATCCCCCAACTCTGGATAGAACAATGTTGCACTGGTTTGGTCAATGTGCTTCCTATGACCTTATACTTCACATTTATGTTTGGATGAAGAGCCGTTGCTGATCATTCAAGGTTCTGGGGGATTTTCTACCTCGATGCGAGTACAGACAACAACGCAGATTCCGGTTTTCTTGACATAGCCGACTGCTGTGACTTGAAAGCATGTGATTCACAACGCACAAGACGTTGGCTTTCAAATCAGAAGCACCCCTGGCTTCTCATCTTGGATAATGCGGACGATCCCGCAATGAATATACCCAAGTATTTCCCTGGGGGAACTAGGGGTACAATTTTGATAACAACGAGAAACCCTGATCTCAAAAAGCTTGCGACTGTTGGGTCGAACGAGCTTGGTTGCATGGATCTTGAAGACGCCGCATCATTGCTCTTGAAAGCGAGCGAACTCGACCATCCGCCAAGTGACGCATCGAAAGCATTAGCCAAAGAGATTGCCGAGACCTTGGGCTGTCTAGCTTTGGCTATTGTCCACGCTGCAGCGCTGGTGAGGCAGCGAATCTGCCGACTCGAGGAATATACCGAAATATTCAGTAAGCATCGCCAACGACTTCTCTCAAATATTTCTGGCCGTTTAGCCCGCGCTGAGTGTGATGTTTACGCAACCTGGAACGTATCTCGGGAGGCAATTCAGAGCATAGGGAATACAAGCTCAGCCATAGCGCTGGAACTCCTCAATGTTTTCGCATGCTTCCAGTTTGGAGGGATTTCCGAACAAATCTTCCACTCTGCCTGGAACAGGAGGCTTGTTCATGCAAATGAACCTGACCATCGTCAGGATCGGAGTCAACACCTGTTTAATAAAGTGCTTGGTAGGTTGCGCTTGTACGATGGGCTTCCCACCCAATCCTGGAATCCACTAGCGTTCAGAGAGGCGATCCACTTACTCTACTCATTTTCCTTGATCTCATACGCCAAAGCCGAGAGTGGGATTCTATTGCATCCTTTAATTAATGCCTGGGCTCGGGATCATTTAGACAAAAAAGCATTTGTCCAGTGGTCAACAAGATCTTTGATACTGCTGGATGCATCCATTGGTAGAACCGATTTCCAAAGAGAGTTATCACGTCAAAAGGCAATGGCTGGCTCACGTAGATGCATGTACTCAGAAAAGTGGGGACCTCGAAACACTCGATGACGATGACCTACGAGCTCGACTTACAGCCGACTTTTCATGTTGCCGAATGTATCAGGGTCACGGGCAGATCCATAAAGCCTATGACCTTGCATTTCGAGGCGTGAAACTAGCCGTCATGCGATGGGGCTACCTGAATTTTTTCACGTTGTACAGTATGAGAGTGCTTGCAGACCAATTTCAAGCTATGGGTGAACTAGAGAGGGCTTTGGAAACTTACGCGAACATCACGAAATATGTGCTGAGAATGCCTCATCAAGAATTTCCCAGGGAGATTCTGGACCTGGAGCTGCTGGAGCAAGAAGCGAAATGCCATTATGCACGTGGCCGTTTTGAGGTAGCTATCAGGCGCCAGGAGCCGGTAGTAAAGCACAGAATTGAAATGGACGGGAAGGAAAATCACCAAACAATTGTCTCTATGGCATTGCTCGTCAACATGTACCGAGCCGTTGACCGCGAGGAAGATGGTATCAAGTTGGGGAAAGATGTATTCTCCTACTCTAAAACGCTGCGTGGTGATGATGACATTGGTACACATCTCTCGGCTCATGGACTAGCAACAGATTACAAGAAAATTGGCAGAACCTCTCAGAGCCTTGAGATGCTTACGTGGCAGAGCGATACGTACCTTAGCTCTACCAGTCCAACAAATACAGAAAGGCTCGATGTTCTGCACACCCTCGTCCGAGACTTTTATGATATCGGGCACAAGGAAAAGGCCAGAGCGCTGGCAGCCATTCTGGCCACCTCCAGTGAGGAGATATTAGGCCGAGAACACCCACAGACACAGAAGCGCATTCGAATGGTTGATTGGTTCGCCTTTTGGGCTCAGGTCAACGCAGAAGCAGCCGTGAATGATGAGCCAATATTATCAGAATTTCTTGATAGGCTTGCGATAATGAGCTCGGAGATTATCCGGCCAATTGAACTAAAGGCAGACGAGATTGTACAGCAAGAAATAAATCGTAGGCGCGAAGACTTGAAGAGACGTGGATCGAAGGGGCAGGTCGATCCTGAAGTCCGGGTATCAGTCCTGGAGTGGATGAAAGTCCGAGAATCAAGCTCTCTGGTCTGGGAAGCTTTCGTGGAGCCAGAACCCCAGGTAGAGCCCACAATGTATATCCTTGACGGCGAGAAGAGCATGGAAGACGAAGTTCGTGAAGCTCTGGGCCCCGGGAAGTACGCGGAACTCGAACGCGAGGTGATGGCGGATCCCCGCTTTCAAAATTGGAACGCAGAGCCGAAGGAAGACGAGGAAGCTGAGGAAATTGCCTTCATATCTCGTGAGAAGATCTCGCAATGGCTGGCAGACTAAGGCTGGTAATCCTCATTCGTTGGGTTGCTGCGCGTCTACTTCCATACGACGTCATCTTGACAACCAGCGTTAGATCTGAGAAAACGCCAGCGATTGCTGACTCCTGAATTCATCCTTTTCTGTCCAGGCTGCGGCTGGGGCCAATCGTTTGTTCGTATTGAGGTGCAAAGGTGCGAATGCTCCGCTCGATGAGGGTTCTTGACAATACAGACGGCGCTCAGGGTACCAGGCGCACGGCCAAGGGTCACCAACCCAGGCTTACACGTATGTAAATCTCCCCACTTCTACCAATTCTCCTAACCTCGAGCTTCATGGCTCTATTTCATCCAAAGCACTGTTTTCTTGCTTTCGACCAAAGGTGTCGCCGTGATTTTCCGAATGTGTGCATGTGAAAGTGTCTCCAAAGATCGTCCCTCGACTCGAGCGCTTCAGTGCAGGCCGCAACGGGACAAGCAAAGCTGACAGGAGACTCCACCACTCGTACGTTGTACCTGAACACCGAAGGCTGACCTTTGTTCTGTATCGAAATCTTCTCCGAACATCCTCGGAATTCAGAGGCAAGTAGGTCTTGCGAAGTCTCGGTGCTTCTTTCAACAAACATTTGCATGAAATCCATAAACGCCGATATGTCTTTCGCGCTGCTCATTGCTCCAAGGCTCACCCGTACAACGCCTGTTGGCTTCCCTTCCATTTCATCGACCTCATTACCGCAGCGCAAACCTTCCTTGAAGTTTTCCAGCATCTGTGTTGGTGAGACCTCAAGAGAAGAAGCAACACCTCCAGGATTGCATAGCCCTCCTGTCCGTATTTGGATGTTGTTCAAGATAGCGAGTCGCTCAAAATCTGATTTACCTATCCACTCCCCTTTGCTATTCCGGACGTTGAAAGCTATCGTAGCACCTTGAGTCCTGCTGTCGCCGTATCGAGAATTTTGACTCTCGTATATTTGGCAAACTAACACGCCGTTGGCATGTGACAGTTTCGATAGCTGTGCGTACAGAGTTTTTGCGAGCCGGCAAGTATGTAACGACACGTTTGCCATTGACCCAAAAAGCTTTAGGTGCATTCTCAAGGCTACTTTCAGCGCAATAATACTGTGGAAGGCCGGCGTCCCGTCTTCCAACATCTCATGTGAAGATGTGGTTTTCCTGGCGTACCATCCGCATTTGTCTGTTCCCCCAAACTGGCCGTTGATGACCATGTCAACAGTGCCACCACCAAAATAGCGTCTTCTGCTCAGAACGTGCCCAGCATCCTTCCGAACGATCAATGCACCAAGGTCCGGAAATCCGAAGATCTTATAGAAACTCAAGGCCGTGAAATCAGGGGCGTTCTGATGGTCGCTAAGGTCCAGGGGCGCAGTGGCAACCAAAGCAGCGGCGTCCAGAAGACTGTATGTTTCGCGATTGCCAGGACCCGCTGAAGACCTAATGCGGCCCGGCCAACTCAACGATAGCCGACGTCCGTTCATGTTGCTTTGCGCCGGATATGCGAATAGTCCCACGCCGTCACTATCTTCCGACTGCTGCAAGGTTGCGTGGCATGCGTGGTCTCGATTGGAGAGCCAGCGCTCGACTTCGTCATCAGACTCAAAGCATCTTGACCCACGTCCCACGACCTCTCTGATTCCAACTAGAGAGGTATGAGCATCCCCATGATAGCCGTACCAAAAGCCGCCTTCTTTCCGGCTGTAGTCGAACATGCAGTCCATCACCAGCTTGATCGCTGCTGTAGCATTGGCAACGAAGATCATGTCGAAATGCTCGGGGTCTGCTTGGAAGAACTTAAGCGTCTGGATTCGAGTGGATTCTATTCGGTCCGTCGAGAGCATTGAGGAGGGCGAGTGCGAGTGTGGGTTGCCAAACAGGTTTGAAGTCATTTCTTTTTCGAATCCTTTGACCAGAGACTTTGGGTAAAGGGTGGTTCCTGCATGGTCAAGATATGTTGTTTCTGTCACATATCAGAATCACTCAGCCATAGCGCTGGATCAGGTGGCTCACTTTTGAGAAGAGGGTACTCCTTGTTCCTGATACATGCCACCGATTCAGGGTAAGGGGAAGCGTCTTCCACGTGTGACTCCATCTCGGTGTGTTTGCTGTTTGCACTGCAATGAACATCCATCTTAAAGTCTGCGCGTGTGCTCAAACTCGTCGCCGACACGTGCTTTTATGTTATCAATGTAGTTATTAGCTGAGAGTTTAATTTGATTTTCTCACACTGCAGGCATGATTCTCATCTCAGCAAGCAGGATGTGTAATCGGGAGTCGTACAAGATACGGGCGTTGCATTCCCATGATATCTACGGACGCATAATCAGATCTATCACCAATACGGCAATATATCGAGAGCAACTTCGCTTCGCAACAGGCGAGGACACTAGAACCCAGAAACATCAACTTGGGCGGAACCTTAATAAGCGCTATCGTTCTTGGGCACATCGTCAGCTCCAATTGGAGCACAACAAGGACCTTCCCTCACCTGATACCTACTTCAAGGTGTCCATAGGATCAGTCTTGCACTCTCGGCTTGGTGTAGGATCAGGTGTAGGATTAAAGCAGAGCCTTAGCCTGATATTATTAAAGTCACGCTAACTTCAATCAGGAACGATAAGCGAGATGATCCTCCTAAGGGTTCTACTGCTCGCGGGCTGGATAAGGAAAGTCCTACCAAAATCGTATGTACCATCATCAGACTATTATCATGCCTCTCTCATTGCATACATCAATATGAATACGGTTACCCCTGGCGAGAAGACATACGATCTGACTAAGTATTCTAATCATTCTATGTGGCGTTCTCCGTGGCTTGGCAAGGACGGATTCTTATTTTTGTCCGGAGCCCGCATGGATCACCGAGACCCCGGGCAAAGATAGTTGATATAGAACAGGGCAAGCGCACGCCTCTTTCTTCGACCTCAACTCGCCAGCTGTCAACGAGCAAGCCCATAAGCCTACTGTAGGTTGTTGTATCCAGATGCGGACTAGTCGCTGACCGGAGAGCTTTTTTGCTGCAGCAATCTTACATAATCACACATGATATTGATTTGACTTTACTATTATTATCAAAGCTCGTCCCATACTACAGATCTTGTATTCTTCTGAGCCTGGCTGTAAAGACATCCGCAATACCTGATCGTGCACTCTTCACTTGTTGACTGCTCAAGATGAAGCAATCCAGCGACTCTAATTCGGACGTCGAGCGAGACGCCATCGACGAAACTCATCTGACCAACAATGATGTTCAAAGTCTTGTATGGCAAAAGGTACAGGTTGAATTAAGAAGTTGGAAGAGCGATCTCCGACCAAAGTCGATTCTTTCGAACATTGACGGATATGCCCAGGCTGGTACGAAATCCTCGTCTTAGGATATACACAGACATACTAACCTCTATCAGGGCAGCTCACGGCGCTGATGGGCCCGTCAGGAAGCGGCAAAACCACATTGTTGAACGTTCTCGCCCATAGGGACGCGGCAGCAAACATTGAGGTTCTAGGCAACATCAAAGTCAACGGATCGACCGTCTCGAGAAAGACATTCCAGAGTATCAGCTCTTATGTCGAGCAGGAAGATGCACTCATTGGGTCACTGACCGTCCGCGAGACACTGGACTTCGCCGCACGGTTATCCTTGCCAACGTAAGGCCGGATCGACTTTCGTGGAAGTAAAGCATCATTCTGACCTGGGACAGTACGGTAAAAAGCGACGAGCGGAAACGTCGCGTGCATCAACTCCTTTCTTCCTTCGGTCTACAACACCAGGCCGATAGTATTGTCGGCACGCCAATCCGGAAAGGCATCTCCGGCGGTCAGAAGCGCCGCCTTTCCATTGCCAGTCAATTGATCACCGCTCCGAAGATTCTTTTCTTGGATGAGCCGACCAGCGGACTGGATTCCACAGCGAGCTTTGAGGTAATCAAATACCTAAAGTCAATGGTTAGGAAGCATAAGGTAGGGAGCTTCGATCATGCGGCAACGCGTTGCACTTCTATTGTCCGCTGATCCGAAGACCAGTTGATTGTTATCGCGAGCATTCATCAGCCCTCAACAGCAACATTCGATCTATTCGATAATCTTCTACTCCTCTCAGCGGGCCAGACATGTTACAATGGAGATTTGCATTCAATCAAATCGTACTTTGAGAGTCGCGGCACTCCTATGCCACTCTACATAAATCCTGCGGAATTCCTACTCGACGCTACCAGTGCAGACTTCTCCCACGACAAAGCCGAGTCTCAAGCTCGTCTCGACAAACTGCACTCTGACTGGCGGACTTCCTCGAGGCAAAACGAGATCGAAGCCTTCGTCAGTCAGCCATCTGGAGAGAAAGGGGAACACTTCGCAGGGACGGGCTCCCGCAGTACCTTCTTCACCATCATCCTCGCACTCCTCCATCGATCCTTCATCAAAAGCTACCGTGACGTGGTCGCTTACGGTATCCGCTTCGCCATGTACATCGGCCTAGCAATCATGATGGGAACAGTATGGCTCCGCCTCCCCACAACCCAATCCTCCATCGGACCCTTCACCAACGCCATCTTCTTCGGCTCGGCCTTCATGTCCTTCATGGCCGTCGCCTACGTCCCTTCCTTCCTCGAAGATCGCGCGACATTCGTGAAAGAGCGCGCCAACGGCCTCTATGGCGCTAGCGCCTTCATGATCTCTAATTTTCTGATCGGACTGCCGTATCTGTTTCTTATTTCTCTAGTGTTTTCACTCATCACCTATTTCCTGAATAACTTCCGACCGACGGCGTCGGCGTTCTTCACCTGGGTCATGTGGCTCTTCCTCGATCTGCTGGCTGGCGAATCCCTCGTCGTGCTCATGTCTTCGATCTTTCCGAATTTCGTCATTGCGTTGGCGCTTACGGCTTTTGCGAATGGGCTCTGGATGAGTGTGGGGGGCTTTCTTGTTTCACCGGATATTCTGAATCCGTTTTGGAAATATGTGTTTCATTATATCGACTATGTAAGTCACACCTCCTACATTTCACTTTATGAAACCTGCACTGACTCCCCAAAAGCAATCTTATGTCTTCCGAGGCATGATGGTCAACGAGTTCGGCTACCGCACCTATGATTGCGGTGATGGCTGCAATTGTATGTATCAGACCGAGTTGGCAGCGCAGTGTAAGATCGATGGTAAGGGTGTGTTGGCACAGTATGGCTATAAGACTGGTAATACGGGGAAGTGGGTTGGTATCATGTTGGCGATTATACTTGTATATCGGATTTTTGGATGGGCTGTGACGTGGTTTAGGAGAACGTAATTGGAAGTGATTTAATGCGTATATAGAGAGCCGTCGGGTGTTTTTCTAGCGTGGACTTTTCGGGGGGTACAAAGATGGTATAATCTTTAGGCTCCTGGCCCATTTCCAGCTGATGCTCCGATTGCAGCCTATTGGTGTCATTGCCTCAACATTCTGCCGGGGTTGCGAATGGTGGGCTCATGATCAGGGTTCCGAGCGAGAAGTCTCGGAAAGGAGCCAAGAGCCACGCAAGGGATGGGATGGGATGCTCGTAATCTTTAAACATACATCTTCTACGCAAGGGCATCTCTCATCATCTTACATTCGGGCCGGACCCAGATATGAATACGTAATGGTCTATTTTGAGACTTATCATTCGATCCAAAGCGTGTTTTAGTTGCTGTTATATGAACAGAGGACTAATATTCGCATTGGCTTCTTAGGCTGATCAGTAGCACCTACGAATCTCCATTAGCTGGCTTCAATCTTTCCTTGGGGTGCGGCGTCTCCGAAGTCTGCCTACACCGGTAGGATAGGGTACTGAAGATAGCAGTATCTGTGAAGTACGATTGGCTAAAAGATTGACCTCTGTCGGTGGGTTCAAGTGAAGATCTGGAGCGGAGCCCTGAAGATGAGCATTCGAAGCGCTGGGTTGGGAGATGAAGGTCATGTTGGCTCGATTTCTTACTGTTCCAGTCTGTCGTGAATGCTCGTCCGTTGATTCGTAGTATCAGGACACCTTTCAGCAGGGACCTAAAGTATACTTTCACGTCGTCTGAAAATACTCAGCTTTGAGATCAGATCTCCATACTTCAGATTTACCGATGTACGGCCATCGTACTTGTTCAGATGGGAGCAGCATGTGGCTTAAAGGGAACTCCTGCGACTGCAAGGAAGACGGAATTTTCTTTGCTAGCCAAAGGGGTAGAAGTCTTGTCAAGTGAGCACTTAGACAGCTGATAAGACTCACCCTAAGACAGAGATAGTGCTATACTACTTACTATGTCACTTTATTGCTATGCTGACACTGAAATGGGATATTCAAATTGCTATGAAGTAAGAATGAGAGATGGACGTAAGACTTTGACTCCCAAACGGCTGTATTGTAGGCCAAAATACGCACGTAGATGAGAAACACATCTCTTCACTGTCTATCTATTCACTTTCGGGGACAACAACCTCCTCTACTCGCAAGCCTGAGCACGCAGTGCACACTCTTTCAATTCGCTTTGTTGCTCCATGTCGCAAACGTTGTCAACAACATCAACATGCCGGAGCCAAACTTGCCAACCTCTCCCCTCACTCCTCAGTGGCCGCCACACAATCATGAGGCAGTGACTCCACCCGCTGAAGGACCTGAAGGGCTATGGCAAGATCAGCGGCTTTTCCCAGAGGCAACCGACAACGACGCTAGCGGAGATACGCCAGGTCCCGGACTTAGAGCTCGCCAAGCCTTTGAAGAGCGATACCCAGCCGAAGGTTTCGATCAGATGTAAGTCACCCAACATGAGTAATCTACACTGACCAGTAAGCTGTCAAAGCTGACAGCAAAACAGCTCACGCCACCATCTCCATCAAATACGCGCCACCACCCGCCGTCTCCTCACCGTCATGAACAACCCCTCCCCCACCAACGCCGCCGACCCCAACAATGCCACCCTCCAAGAAATGGTCGAAGACGCCGACGTCGAGGAGCTCACCGAAGAAGACCCCCTAACCCTCGATCCCAGTACCCTCCCCCTCCCCCCACAACCATCCCAAACTAACCACCCCAAGCCCAAG